>VFQM010000293.1_pt1 | contig 58555 bp, 55 predicted proteins | sample 3512391 | NCBI WGS metagenome assembly VFQM01 (sample SAMN10412369, study PRJNA504923) | tailings metagenome | isolation source: Replicate 1 from Balatoc abandoned mine | place: Philippines | reverse complement strand
CGATCGAGCTATCCTCTCGCTTCCTGAGGTGTTGCACTTCGGACTTGAGACCGCCGATCCAACCAATTGAGGAATCGATGAAGAAATTCAAGCTCGTTGCTTGCGCGGCTGCGGCGGCCGCAATGTTCGCCACCAATGCCTTCGCGGCGGCGGACATGGATGACAGCACGGACAGCAGCGGCGGTGGCGTCTACGTGGGTGAGACCACCATCGACGCGACCAACGGCACGCTGCTGAACACTGGCGCCGATGCCACTCAGTCGGCTGTCGTGACGCTGGGTGCTTCGTTCGCGACCGACGCGGTCGCTTACGTTCGATTCGACCTGCCCACCGGCGTGACCTTCAGTGGCGCCCCGACGTTCACCATCAACGGCAGCACCAGTGCTGCGACGGTGTCGGTCGCGCAAGGCGGCGCTGGCGCGTCGTACGTGATCTTTGCGATCGCTCCGGCTGCGACCGAGAACCTCGTTGGTGCGAACCAGGGCACGTTCACCGCCGCTGGCGCTGGCGGCATCACCGTCAAGGACAAGAACGCGGTCTCGCTGACCTACAAGCTGTTCGAGACGCTGACCAACGCTGCCAACAATACGCTGCCGCTGAAGACGGCGACGGAAGCGACGTTTGTGAGCTTCGCAAACGCGATCTCCTTCGGCTCCACGACCGCCCAGTCGGCCGTTGCCGATGTGGCCGCCTCGGGTGGTGCCTACACCGCCTTCACTGGCCCGGCTAGCGAGAAGGCGGTTGTGGCTCTGAACGTGACCCACACGGCGCGCGCGCTGGTTGGCACGGGTGTGAACACCACTGGTGCTGGCGACGTCTTGGCTGACACCAACGCGATCGAAGTGTCGGGCGACTTCACGGCCGCCGTGGCCGATGGCGTCGACCTGCGCATCGGAACCTGCGGTGGTGGTACCGTCCAGGAAGGCACCATCGCGGCTGACAAGCTGAGCGTCGACTTCACGGGCCTGACTGCTGCCCAGATCGCCCAAGGTCTGGTGGTCTGCTACGAGACCAACGGTACGACGGCCATCGTCGCGTCGTCTTACTCGGGTACCGTGGATCTGGCCGCCGACGCCGGCTTCGTGGTTGCTGACGGCACCACGGGCACTGGTCAAATCACCCGTAACGGCACGGTGCTGAAGGCTGCCTTCGGCGAGACCCCGGCCGGCTCGTTCTCCGGTACGGTCAACCTGACCAACACCGGTTCGAACGCCGCGCCGTTCACCACCAGCTGCATCACGACCACCGGTCGCGTGGCTGGCAACGCCGGTTCGATCGCCGCCAACTCGGCTGCCCGCTTCGGCATCGGTTCCGCCGCTGGCCTGAACTGCCCGACCAACACCCGCGGTCTGGAACTGACCTTCGCGGTGCCCACCGGCAACGTGATCGGCTCGGTGGTCCGTCAGGACGCCAGCACGGGCCAGGCCGCCTTTGACGGCATGGTCGGCAACTCGAACTGATCGACACTGTCGATCTGTGTCGAAGAGGGGGCGGGCAACCGCCCCCTTTTTTCATGGCTCGGTCCCTCGACGAACCCGTGCTGCCACCCCGTTGACCGCGGTGTGCGTCGGCCGCCTGCCGGTGATCCGCAGGTTTGCCCGTCGCTGCCGCACATGCCTCGGCGGATAATTCGCCGCATGTCGCTCCGCCCCTCCCGCCTCCCTCGCACCCGCGGCTTCACGCTGCTGGAGCTGCTCGTCGTGCTCGTCATCATCGGCCTGCTGGCCGGGCTGGTGGGCCCGCGCCTGTTCTCGCGGCTGGACAGCTCCAAGGTGCAGACCGCCGGCGCGCAGGCCAAGATGCTGCGCAGCGCCGTCATGACGCTGCAGCTGGACCTGGGCCGCTTCCCCACCCCGCAGGAAGGCCTGTCGCTGCTCTCTGCACCGCCGGCCAACGCGCGCGAGGCCGCGCTGTGGCGCGGGCCCTACCTGGAAGACAAGCTGCCGCAGGACCCCTGGGGCAACGCCTACCAGTACGCCGTGCCCGGCGAAGGCGGCCAGCCCTTTGCGCTGTTCTCCTTTGGCGCTGACGGCCAGGCCGGCGGCAGCGGCGACGCCGCCGACATCGGGATCCTGCCCGCGCGGTGACCCGTCCGCGGCCCATGCCCGCCCGCGCCACGGCCCCGGCCGCCGGCTTCACGCTGGTGGAGCTGCTGCTGGTGCTGGCGCTGGTGGCCGCCGCCGCCGGCCTGGTGGCGCCGCAGCTGCTGCGCTGGGTGGACGGGGCGCGCGAGCGTGCCGCGCTCGAGGCGCTGCGCAGCGCGTTGTCGGCCCTGCCCGAGCAGGCCTTCTTCGCCGGCCGCGCCATCGAGCTCGGCCCCGACGGTGCCGCCGGCCCGGCCGCACCGGCGCTGCCGCTGCCCGAAGGCTGGGCGCTGCGCCTGGCCGCCCCGCTGCGCTACGAGCCCAACGGCATGACCCGTGGCGGCACCGTGGACGTGCTGGCCCCCGGCCGGCCGCCGGTGCGCTGGCGCATCGAGCCGCCGGCCGGCCGCGTGCGTGACGACGATGCACCGCCGCTGCGCTGACCGCACCGCATGGCCGGCGGCCGCCCCGACGCGGCAACGCACGCGCACGCGCACGCCGACGAGGCGCCCGCGCAGCCGCGGTTTCGGCCTGCTCGAGGCCTTGGTGGCGCTGGTGATCCTGGCCACGGCCGGCACCGCCACCTTCGCCTGGATCAACGTCAACCTCGACACCGTGCGCCGCGTGCGCGACCGCGAGGCCGAAGACCGCCTGCGCGAGCAGATGGCGGCCTGGGCCCAGGCGCTGGACCCGGCGCGCCAGCCCGAGGGCACGGCCGAGCTGGCGCCCGGCCTGCCGGTGCAATGGACGTCGCGCCCGCTGCGTGCGATGGCCCCGGTGCCGCCGCTGCCCGGCGGCACCAGCACGCCCTTCCGCATCGCCCTGGTGGAGCTCACGCTGCGCGTGCCCGGCCCCGCCGGCGAGGTGGTCTGGACCGGGCGCCGCGTGGCGCTGGAGCGCGACGCCGACACGCAGCCGCCCGCAGGAAGCACCCGTGCGCCGCGCTGAGGCCCCGCCGCACCCGCCCCGGGCGGGCGCCGCCGGCTTCACGCTGGTGGAGATGCTGGTCACGCTGGTGGTGGTGGCCACCGTGAGCGCGCTGCTGTGGCAGGCGCTGGCCCTCACGGCACGGCTGGAGCAGTCGCTGGCCCGCGCGCAGCAGGACGGCCAGGACGTGCAGCTCCGCGGGGCCTGGCTGCGCCTGGCGCTGGAGGGCCTGACGGTGGTGCCGGGCGAGCTGCAGCCGCTGAGCGGTTCGGCGCAGCGCCTGGCGTCGGTGACCACGGCGCCACCCTGGCCCGGCTCCCCGGGGCCCGAGCCCTTTGCGCTGGAGCTGCGGCCCGACACCGAGCCCGGGGCCCCCGGTCCGGACGCCTTCGGCGGCGGCGAGCCGCTGCGCCTGTGGGCGCTGCGCCCGGCCACCGGCGAAACCTTCGACCTCGGTGCGCGTGCCGCCGGCAGCCGCTTCGAGTACCTCGACGCCCAGGGCCGCTGGCGGCCGGCCTGGCCGCCCGACGCCCTGGCCACGCAGCCCGAGGGCGTGCAACGCCCGCTGCCGCGCGCCGTGCGCCTGGCCGTGGCCGAGCCGCCCGCAGGCGCGGCGGACGTGGCCCGGCCGCCCGCAGGCGCCGATGCCGTGCTCGTGGCGCCGCAGGCCACGCGCAACCCCATGCTCACCCGCCGCCAGGCGGCGCCGCCCGATGACACGCGCTGAGCCGCCCCGCGCCGTGCCCCGCCCCGTGCAGCGCTCCCGGCAGCATGCCCCGCAGGGCGGCTACGTGCTGCTGTCGGTGCTGGCGGCGCTGGTGGTGCTCAGCCTGGTGGCGCTGCGGCTGGACGACCGGGTGGAGCGCTGGCGCAGCGAGCGCGGCGCCTGGTCCGACTGGCAGGCCGAGCGGCACACGCTGGCCTCGGCCGGGCAGTCGCTGCTGGCCTGCCTGCTGACCCGGCCGCTCGGCCCGCGCGGCTTCGGGCCGGAGCCGGGCACGCTGCGCGTGGACGGCCGCGCCTACCGGCTGCCCGAGGGCGTGGCCTTCAGCGTGCAGGACATGCGCGGCCTGGTCAGCGTGGCCGAGCCGCTGCCCGAGCTGCTGCGCCGCTTCCTGCGGGCGCGCGGCATCGCCGCCGCCGAGGCCGAGGCCATGATCGATGCGCTGGGCGACTTCACCGACGCCGACAGCCTCCGGCGCCTCAACGGTGCCGAGGCGCCGCAGTACGAGGAGGCCGGGCTGCCCCCGCCGCGCAACGACTGGCTGGCCTCGCCCTACGAGCTGCGCCGGGTCTTCGGCTGGCCCGCGCACCCCGCGCTGTGGGAGCGCGCCACCGACTGGGCCTCGGCCGTGCGCCAGCCCTGGGTGAACCCCAACACCGCACCGGCCGAGGTGCTGCAGGCCCTGCCGGGCGCCACGCCGGAGGGCGTGGCCGCGCTGCTGCGCGTGCGCGATGAACGCCACGTGCCCGACGCCGCCGAGCTGCTGGCCGTCAGCGGTATCGCGCTGGCCGACGACCTGCCGCAGTTCTACCCCGGCATCTTCTACCGCCTGCGGCTGTGGCGCCCCGGCGGCGTGCGGATGCTGGAATACACTGTGATGCTGACCTTGACCGCGCCGTCGCAGCCGTGGGCCTTGCTGGAAACGCGGGTGTTGCCCCGCGCTGCCGACGATGCCGCCGTCTCCACCACCGCCGTCCCTGCAACCGTTGAACGCAGCCCGTGGCGTGACCGTCCCGACCCCGCCTCCCGTGACACCGCGCTCCCGCTGGCCTGCACCGAGCTGGCACCTCAGTGACCGGGTGGAGCCCGGCGCGCGCTGGTGGGGCCGGCATGTGCTGGCGCGCAGCCTGTGCCGCGCGCACCGCGTGTCGCTGGCCGGCATCGCGCCGCGCGACCGCATGGGCCGCCTGCGGGTGGAGGCCGCGGCCTGGCGCCCCTTCGACGACTGCGAGCACGTGGCCCTGCTGCAGGGCGACACCGCCTGGCTCTACGCCTGGGACCGCGCCGCCTTCGAGCGCCGCTGGGGCGGCGGCACGCCGCCACGCGTGACGCGCATGCTGCCGGAAACCCTGCTGTTCGCACCGCCGGCGGCCGATGGCCCGCGCCTGCTGCGCTGCGTGGAGGGCGTGGCGGCCGAGCACTGGCAGGGTGGGGCGCTGCAGGCCACGCGCTGGTGGCCGCAGGCCCCGGATGCCGCCGAGTGGGCGCTGTTCCTGCGCAGCGCCGGGCTGCCGGCCGGCAGCGCCGCCCCGCCGGCGCCGGAGGCACCGGGCGCAGCAGGCGCCGCCGCCTGGTCGCGCGTGCGCCGGCTGGCCGATGCCGCCGACGGCGAGGCCTTCTCCAGGCCCTGGGTGCTGCCGCTGCTGGCGGTGGCGCTGGTGGTGCCGGCAGTGTGGCTGGCCCGCGATGTCTGGGCCGTGGAGCGCGAGCTGCAGGCCCTGGCCGCCGAGCAGGAGGCGCTGCAGGGCCTGGCCGCCGGCCCGGCCCGCGCCCGCCAGCAGACGCTGGCGGCGCTGGCCGACATCGACACCGTGCAGCGCTGGCTGGCCGCCCCCGACCCCACCGCGCTGCTGGCCGAGGTGGCGCGCCGGCTGCCGGCCGACGGCAGCGTGCTGCGCCGCTTCGAGGTGGCCGACGGCCGCGTGCAGCTGGCGCTCACGCCCGCCGCCGCCACGCCGCGCGTGGCCTACGTGACAGCGCTGGAGTCCGGCGGCCTGCTCTCCGGCGTGCGCGAGGAAGCCGGCGAGGGCCGCGAGGCCGGCTGGCTGCTGCTGCGCGCCGCGGCGGCGGCGTCCGCGCCAGCCTCCGCGCCCGGTTCGGCACCCGCGTCCCTGCCGGCCTCTGCGCCGGCAGGCGCAGCCGCGGTCCCGGCCCCCGGAGGCACGCGGTGAGCGGCGGCCTGCAGGCGCTGTGGCGCGACGAATGGCGCGACGAGTGGGAGCGCAACCCGCGCCTGCGCCTGGGCGCGCTGCTGGCCGGCGCGCTGCTGGCGGTGTGGGCGCTGCTGGCGCTGGCCGACCGGCTGGACGCCGCGGTGGCCGAACGCGACCGCCTGGCCGCGCAGGTGCAGCGGCTGCGCGCCGTGTCGGCCGACCCGCGCTGGGACGGCATGGCCGAGGACGTGCGCGTCATCGACGGCCAGTGGCGCAGCCGCCTGTGGCGCGAGCCCACCGAGGGCCGCATGCAGGCCGCGCTGCAGGACTGGCTGCGCACCCAGGTCACCGCCGCCGGGCTGGCGCCGCGCGAGCTGGTGGCCTCGGTGCAGCCGCTGCCCGCGCCCGGCACGGTAGCGGCCGCGGGCGCGGCAGCGCCCGGCGAGGCGGCCGCGCCAGCCCTGCCCGAGGGCGTGCGCGTGGTGAGGGCCCGGGTGTCGGTGGACGTGCCGGCGCTGCGCGTGCACGAGCTGCTGGCCCGCCTGGCCGACGCGCCCGGCCACCTGCGCCTGAGCCGGCTGGTGGTGTCCAACGCCGACCGCCAGACCGCCGAGTTCGAGGTCGAGGCGCTGTTCATCGCCGCGGAGTCGTCGTCCGCCGCAGGGGCCGCGCGGTGAGGCGCGGCCTGTGGCCTGCGCTGGCGGCGGTGGCGCTGTCGGCCGCCGTGCTGCTGCTCACCGAGCCCCCGGCGGCCCCGGCGGCGCCGGTGCAGGCGGCCATGCCGCTGCCGCGCCTGCCCGCCGTGCCTGCCGCCGCCGACCCTTCGCCCGCCCTGGCCCTGCTGGCCACCACCACCCTGTGGGGTCCGCGCCCGGCTGCCGGCGCCGCCGCGGCGGCCGCGGCACCGCCGCCGCCGCCGGAGCCGCGCTGGCGCCTGTCGGGCACGCTGTGGCGCCAGGGCCAGTGGCGCGTGGTGCTGCAGGACGACCAGCGCCTGGCCCCCACCCAGATCCTGGGCACGGGCGACGTGCTGCCCGACGGCCGCCGCGTGCTCGAGGTCCGGCGCGACGGTGTGCGCCTGGCCACCGCCCCTGCCGCCCGCCGCACCCGGCCCCGCCCGCCGCCCGAACAGTGGGTGGACGTGCCGGCCCGCCCGGCGGCCTCCTGAGAACGCAGATGCCCATGTCGCCACGCCTTCCTTCCCCCACCCGCCTCGCGGCGCTGTGCCTGCCGGTGCTGCTGGCCGGCTGTGCCGCGCCAGCCGGGGTGGCGCTGCCGCCGTCGCTGCTGGCCGACGCGCCGCCGCGCACGGCCGACACCGCCGGGCCGGCGCCGCTGTCGGGCGCCACCGGCGTCGAGCGCCTGCCCGGGCCGCCGGCCAGCACCCGGCCGGCGCCGCCGCCGGCGGTGGAACCGTCGCGGCCGGCGCCCAAGTCGCCCACCGCGTCGCTGAACTTCGACCAGGTGCCGCTGACCACCGTCATCCAGGTGGTGTATGCCGACATCCTGGGCCGCACGGTGCAGCTCGACCCCAAGGTGGCCGAGCGGCGCGACCTCGTCACCTTGCGCACGCCCGAGGGCGAGGCCGCCGAGCGCGTGGAGGCGGCGCTGAACATGATCCTGCGCAGCTACGGGCTGGCCGTCATCGACGCCGGCGGCCTGGTGCGCATCGTGCCCGACGGCGCGCAGAGCGGCCTCATGCCCGACCTGCGGCGCGGCTCCACGCTGCCGGAGACGCCGGCGGCCATGCGCACCATCTTCCAGCTCGTGGACCTGTCCGCGGTGCGCAACAACGAGGTGGCCGGCTGGCTCAAGACGCTGTTCGGCAACCGCCTCACGGTGCAGGAGGACGCCGGGCGCAACGCGCTGATGCTCAGTGGCACCGGCGCCAACGTGGCCGCCGCGCTGAACGTGATCAAGGAGCTCGACCAGCCGGCGATGACCGGCCGCGCCAGCCTGCGCCTGACGCCGGTGTTCTGGTCGGTCAGCGAGCTGGCGCAGACCCTGACGCAGGTGCTCACCGCCGAGGGCTATGCCATGCCGCCGCCCAACCAGGTGGCGCAGCCGGGCGGCGTGCGCTACCCCATCGTGCTGCTGCCGGTGCCGGGCATCAACAGCCTGCTGGTGTTTGCCGCCAACGACCAGATCCTCGAGCACGTGCGCCAGTGGACGGCCCGGCTGGACCAGCCGGGCGAGCGCTCCGGCAGCCGCAACATCTTCACCTACACCGCGCGCCACCTGAGCGCCGATGCGCTGGCGCGCACGCTGTCGCAGCTGCTGGACGGCGGCGGCGCCGGTGCGGCCGCCGGGCCGTCGGCCGCGCCGGCCGCCGCCGCCAACGCGCCGAGCACGCCCGGCGCCACGCGCCCGGCGGCCGGCAGCGGGGCAGCTGCGGGCCGCGGCACCGGCCGCGTGGTGGTGGACCCCAACAGCAACACGCTGATCTTCAACACCAGCCCCGAGAACTACTCGCAGCTGATCGGCCTGCTGTCGGTGCTGGACCGGCCGGCGAAGTCGGCGCTGATCGAGGTCACGGTGGCCGAGGTCTCGCTGACCGACGACCTGAACCTCGGCGTCGAGTGGCTGATGCAGAACTCCGGCGCCAGCGGCTCCACGGTCACCGGCAGCACGCTGGGCGGGCTGGGCCTGGGCACGGCGGGCCTGACCATCCGCCGCCTCAACAGCGCCGGCGACCTGCGCCTGGTCATCAATGCGCTGGCCGGCTCCGACCGCGCCACCATCCTCTCCAGCCCGCGCGTGATGGCGCGCAACGGCGAACAGGCGCGCATCCAGGTGGGCCAGGAGGTGCCCATCATCACCAGCCAGCAGTCCTCGCTGAACAACAACGCCGGCGACAACCTGGGCGTGCTGCAGACCGTGCAGTACCGCGACACCGGCGTGCTGCTGACGGTCAAGCCCTCCATCTACTCCGGCGACCGCATCGACCTCGACGTGGTGCAGGAGGTGAGCGCGGCGCAGACCACGCAGACCGGCGTGACCTCGTCGCCCACCATCGCCACCCGCAAGGTGGAGACGCGGCTGACGCTGGAGCATGGCGCCACCGTGCTGCTGGGCGGCCTGATCTCCAGCGACCGCAGCGACGGCGACGGTGGCGTGCCCGGCCTGAAGGACGTGCCGCTGCTGGGCAACCTCTTCAAGCGGCAGACGCGCAAGGACGTGCGCCGCGAGCTGATCGTGCTGATCACGCCCTACATCATCAACGACGGCCAGGAGGCGGCGCAGATCACCGAGGCCTTCCGCAACGCGCTGCCGCTGCTGGGCCGGCCCCAGGGGGCTGGCGGTGCGGCCGCGGCGGCCGGCACGACCGGTGGCGCGGGCACCATGCTGGCGCCGAGGCCGGCCACCCAGACCCCGGCCCAGGCCCCGGCCCCCGCGCCGGCGCCGGCGCCGGTCCAGGCGCCGGCCCCGCCGTCCGGCCCGCCCGCCACCCAGCCGCCCGCCCGTTGACTCCGGGGGCCGCCGGCGCCGTGAACCGCGTCGTCGTCAACGGCAAGTTCCTCGCCCAGCCGCTCACCGGCGTGCAGCGCGCTGCCGGCGAGCTGCTGGCGGCGCTGGATGCGGCGCTGGCCGCGGCACCCGGCGGGCCGGTGCAGGCGTGGCAGGTGGCGCTGCCGCCGGGCGCGGCTGCACCCGCCTGGCGCTGCCTGCAGCCGCGACCGGTGGCCGCGCCGCTGGGCCTGGGCTCGCTGCACGCCTGGGAGCAATGGGCGCTGCCGGCCGCGGCGCGGGGTGCGCTGCTGCTCAACCTCTCGGGCTCGGCGCCCTGGCGGCGGCCCGGCGACTCGGTGGCGATGCTGCACGACGCGGCGGTGTTCGAGCACCCGCAGGCCTACACCACCGCCTTCGTGCAGTGGTACCGGCTGCTGTTCCGCCACCTGGGGCGGCGTGCGCGGGCGCTGCTGACGCCCTCGCGCTTCTCCGCGCAGCGCCTGGCGCTGCACCTGGGCGTGCCCGAGGCGCGGCTGTGGCTGCAGCCGCTGGGCGCCGACCACCTGGACCGCCACCGCGGCGGCGATGCGGCGGTCGACGCCCGCGGGGTCTGGCCTCTTGCCGAGCTGTTGCCCGCGCTGCCGCCGGGCACGCCCTTCCTGCTGGCCGTGGGCAGCCGCAACCCGACCAAGAACCTGGCGCGCGTGGAGCAGGCCTTCGTGCAGGCGGCCGCGGCGCGGCCGTCGCTGCAGCTGGTGCTGGTGGGCGAGGCGCGGGCCACCGTGTTCCGCGGCGATGCCGGCGTGGCGGCCCACCCGCGCATCCACCGCCTTGGCCGCGTGGACGACCGGCAGCTGCAGGCGCTGTACCGCCACGGGCGGGCGCTGGTGTTCCCGTCGCTGACCGAAGGCTTCGGCCTGCCGCCGCTGGAGGCCATGCACGCCGGCTGCCCGGTGATCGCCTCGGCCTGCGGCGCGCTGGCCGAGGTGTGCGGCGACGCCGCGCTGACCGTGGACCCGCTGTCGGTGCCGGAGATCGCGGCGGCCATGGCGCGGCTGGCCGATGACGCGGCCGAGGCCGCCCGCCTGCGCGCCGCCGGCCATGTGCAGGCCGCGCGCTGGCGCTGGGCCGAGGCCGGGCGCACGCTGCGCGCGCACGTGGAGCGCAGCGTGGTGCTGGAGCCGCCGCGGTGAGATCGCCCGCACCCGCACCCGCATCTGCACTGGCGCCGCACGCGCTGCGCGTGCTGCAGCTGAGCAAGTTCTTCCCGCCGGTGGAAGGCGGCATCGAGTCCACCGTGGCCACGCTGTGTCGTGGCCTGCGCGCGCAGGGCGTGGCGGTGGACGTGCTGTGCGCCGCCACCACCGCACGCACGCAGGTGGAACGGCTGCCCGACGGCACGCGCGTGACGCGGGCCGCATCCCTGGGGCGCCTGCTGTCCACCTCCATGGCGCCGGCGTTGCTGGGGGCGCTGCCGGCGGCGCTGCGCGGCAGCGACCTGCTGCACGTGCACATGCCCGACCCCATGGCCGCGCTGGCGGTGCGCACCTGCCACCCGCGGCAGCCGCTGCTGCTGCACTGGCACAGCGACGTCGTGCGCCAGCGCGGCGCCATGCGCCTGTACGCGCCGCTGCAGCGCTGGCTGCTGCAGCGCGCCGACGCCGTGATCGCCACCTCGCAGCCCTATGCCGACGCCTCGCCCGCGCTGGCGCAGGTGCGCGCCAAGGTGCACGTGATCCCCATCGGCATCGACGAGCCGCCGGCGCACGACCCGGCGGTGCGCGACGCGGCCGCCGCCATTGCCGAACGCACGCGGGGCCTGCGCGTGGTCTTTGCGCTGGGCCGCAGCACCTACTACAAGGGTTTCCCGGTGCTGGTGCAGGCGGCTGCGGCGCTGCCGCCCGACGTGCGCGTGGTCATCGGCGGCGACGGGCCCGACCTGCCGGCCCTGCGCCGCCAGGTGGCCGAGGCCGGCCTGCAGGCGCGGGTGTGGCTGCCCGGCCGCCTGAGCGACGCCGAGGTGCACGCCTGGCACGCCCGCGCCGAGGTCTTCTGCCTGCCCTCGGTGGCCCGCTCCGAGGCCTTCGGCGTGGCCATGGTGGAGGCGCTGGCCGCCGGCCGGCCGGTGGTGGCCACCCAACTCGCCGGCTCCGGCGTGCCCTGGGTGAACCTGCACGGCCAGACCGGCCTGAACGTGCCGCCCGGCGACGCCCCGGCGCTGGCCGGAGCCCTGTGCACGATCCTGGACAATAGCGCGCTGCGCGACCGGTTCGGGCGCGCGGCACGCCAGCGCTTCGAGCAGGAGTTCCGGGCCGAAACCATGGTGCGCCGCACGCTGGACCTGTACCGGGCCCTCACCGCCGGCCGGGCGCCGACCACCTCACACGCTGCCACATGACCGAACCCCAGAACGCCCCGGCGCCCCGCACGCCCGCGCCCGCCTCGCGCCGGCGCGTGAGCCTGCTCTTCGTGCTCTGCGTCGCGCTGCCCACGCTGCTGGCGGCGGTGTACTACGGGCTGGTGGTGACCGACGTCTACGTCTCCGAGTCGCGCTTCGTGGTGCGGGCACCGCAGCGCATGCCGGTGCCGGGCCTGGGCACGCTGCTGTCGGGCACCGGCATCGCGCGCGCGCAGGACGACGCCTACCCGGTGCACGACTACGTGCTCTCGCGCGACGCCCTGCGCGAGCTGGACACCGGGCTCAACCTGCGCCAGGCCTATGGCGATACCGCCATCGACCGCTTCCACCGCTTTCCGGCGCTGGACGGCGACGAGAGCTTCGAGGCCCTGTACCTGCACCACCTGGACCACGTGGGCATCACCCACGACGGCGTTTCCGGCATCACCACGCTGCGCGTGCGCGGCTACCGGCCGGAGCTGGTGCAGCAGGTCAACGAGCGGCTGCTGCAGATGAGCGAGCGCCTGGTCAACGCGCTGAACGAGCGCAGCCGGCAGGACCTGCTCCGCCTGGCGGAGCAGGAGGTGCAGACAGCGCAGGCGCGCGCCCGCGACGCCGCGCTGGCGCTGGCCGCCTACCGCAGCCAGGGCAAGGTCTTCGACCCCACCGCGGAGTCGGCCGCCCAGCTCGAGGCCGTGGCGCGGCTGCGCGAGGAACTGCGCCTGGCCGAGGCACAGCAGGCGCAGGTGCGCTCGCTGTCGCCGGGCAACCCGCAGCTGGGCGTGCTCGACCAGCGTGTGCGCCAGCTGCGCCAGCAGGTGGAGCAGGAGCAGCGCAAGGTGCTGGGCCGCGAGGGCTCGCTGGCCGCCAAGGCGCCTGCCTTCGACCGCCTGCTGCTGGACAAGGGCTTTGCCGACACCCAGCTGGCCAGCGCGCTGGCCTCGCTGGAGGCGGCGCGTACCGAGGCCGCGCGCCAGCGCCTGTACCTCGAGCGCCTGGTGCAGCCGCACCGGCCCGACCAGTCGCTCGAGCCGCGGCGGCTGCGCGCCGTGGTCACGGTGTTCGTGCTCGGCCTGATCGTCTGGGGCGTGATGGCGCTCATCGTCGCCGGCATCCGCGAGCATGCCGACTGAGTCCTCGCCCCCGCTGGCGGGGCGCCCCTGCCCGCCGCCATCGCTGCGCGCGTCGCTGGCGGTGCAGCGGCGCGTCATCGGCGCGCTGCTGATGCGCGAGCTGATCACGCGCTTCGGCCGTCGCAACCTGGGCGTGCTCTGGCTGGTGCTGGAGCCGGCGCTGTTCACCTTGGGCGTGTCGGCGCTCTGGTCGGCCGCGGGCATGAACCAGCGTTCGGGCCTGCCCATCGTGGCTTTCGCCATCACCGGCTACTCGTCGGTGCTGCTGTGGCGCAACGCGGTCACGCACTGCGTGCACGCCATCGCGCAGAACTTCAACCTGCTCTACCACCGCAACGTGCGCGTGATCGACGTCTTCGCCACCCGCATCCTGCTGGAGGTGGCGGGCGCCACGGCGTCGTTCCTGCTGCTGGCCACCGTGTTCACGGCGCTGGAGTGGATCGAATTCCCGGTCGACCCGCTGCGCGTGGTGGGCGGCTGGCTGATGCTGACCTGGTTCGGTGCCGCGCTGGCGCTGACCATCGGCGCGGCCAGCGCCTACAGCGACCTCGTCACCCGCTTTTGGGCCCCGGTGTCGTACCTGCTGTTCCCGCTGTCGGGTGCGGCCTTCATGGTCGACTGGCTGCCGCCGCGCGCGCAGGAGGTGGTGCTGCTGCTGCCCATGGTGCACGGCGTCGAGCTGCTGCGCGAGGGCTACTTCGGCGACGTGGTGCGCACCCACCACGACATGGGCTACATGGCGGTGGCCAACCTCGTGCTCACGCTGACCGGGCTGCTACTGGCGCGCGACGCCGCCGGGCGGGTGGAAGCCTCATGATCGAGATCCGCAACGTGAGCAAGGTCTACCGCACGCGCATGGGCCCGCGCACGGTGCTCCGCGACGTGAACCTGCGGCTCGAGCGCGGGCGCAACGTTGGCATCCTGGGGCGCAACGGCGCCGGCAAGTCCACCTTGATCCGCCTGCTGTCGGGTGCGGAGCGGCCCACCCGCGGCGAGATCGTGCGCGGCATGTCGGTGTCCTGGCCGCTGGCCTTCGGCGGCGCCTTCCAGAGCCACCTGACGGGGCTGGACAACCTGAAGTTCGTCTGCCGCATCTACGGCGTGGACCACAGGCCGCTGGTGCCCTTCGTCGAGGAGTTCACCGAGCTCGGGCTGTACTTCCGCGAGCCGGTGTCGCACTACTCCACCGGCATGGTCACGCGGCTGGCCTTCGCGCTGTCAATGGCCATCGAGTTCGACTGCTTCCTCATCGACGAGACCATGGTGGTGGGCGACAAGCGCTTCCACGACCGCTGTCACGAGGAGCTGTTCCACAAGCGGCGCGACCGCGCCTTCATCCTCGTCTCGCACGACCCGAACGTGATCCGCCTGTACTGCGAGCGCGCCTGCGTGCTGCACGAGGGGCGGCTGCACGAGTTCCCCGACGTGGACGCGGCCTACCGCTTCTACGACGCGACCCAGAGCCCGGCCCCGGCGCCGGGCGCCCCCGCCCCGTGAAGATCCTCATCGAACTCCGCCCGGCCCTCGACGGCCACGCCGGCATCCCGCAGGAGACCCGGCTGCTGTTCCGCGGCCTGGCCGGGCTGCCGGGCCTGGAGGTCCACGGCCTGCTGCAGAGCAGCAACCGCGTGCTCGCCAAGGGCCTGCCGGCGCAGCCGCTGCCCAGCGACCGGCGCATGAACCGCCTCTCGCGCGTGGTGGTGTCGCTGCACCAGAGCGGCGAGCCCACGCGGCTGGAGCGCGCCGGCGCCGCGCTGCGCCTGGCCACCGCGCCCGCCCGCATCGTGCTGCGCAGCCTGCTGGGCCTGCGCGAGCCGCTCACGCGCTTCGAGCCGGCGCACTTCGAGGACTTCGTCTGGCGCGCCATGTTCTCGCGCACGCTGCCGCCCTCGGACTTCGACACCGTCACGCGGGCCGGCTATCGCGTGATGCGCATGCCCTGGGCGGCGCTGCACGCGGCGGGCCTCGCCACGCGCCGCTTCGGCCGCGCGCTGTACCCGCAGCTGGACACGCAGGGCTTCGACGCGATGATCGCCGAGACGCCGTACCCCGGCCGCGTGCGACCCGGCACGCAGCTGGTGGTGCGCTACCACGACGCCATCCCCGTGCTGATGCCGCACACCATCTCCGACAAGGCCTATCACCAGGCCTCGCACTTCGAGGCGCTGCGCCGCAACGTGCGCGACGGCGCGTGGTTCGCCTGCGTGTCCGAAGCCACGCGGCAGGACCTGCTGTCCATCTTCCCCGAGGCCGAGCCGCGTGCGGTGACGGTGCACAACATGGTCTCGCACCACTACGCGCCCGGCGACCCGGCGCCGCACCGGGTGCCGGAGATCCTGCGCCTGCGCCGCCAGGCGCGCCACGGCGGCAGCGGCCCCCTCGGCCCCGGGCTGCCGGCCTACCTGCTGATGGTGTCCACCATCGAGCCGCGCAAGAACCACCTCAACCTGCTGGCCGCCTGGGAGCGGCTGCGCGCCGAGCGCCACCCCGGCCTGCAGCTGGTGGTGGTGGGCGCCGTGGGCTGGGACAGCCGCGCCATCCTGCGCAAGCTGGCACCGTGGGCGGCGCGTGGCGGCCTGCACCTGCTGGAGGACGTGCCCTCCGAGGAACTGCGGCTGCTCTACCAGCACGCCGCGGCCACCGTCTGCCCCAGCTTCGGCGAGGGGTTCGACTTCTCCGGCGTGGAGGCCATGCGCTGCGGCAGCGCCGTGGTCGCGTCGGACATCCCGGTGCACCGCGACATCTACGCCGACGCGGCGGAGTACTGTTCGCCCTACGAGCCCGAGGCCATGGCCCGTGCCATCGAGCGCGTGATCGCGCCGGAGGCTGGCGACCACCGGGCCGGGCTGGTGCGGCGCGGGCACGAGGTGTCGGCGCGCTACACGCCGCAGGCCGTGCTGCCGCAGTGGCAGACGTTCTTCCAGCGCATGAAGGAGGCTGCCCGCGCATGACCGCGTTCCAGGTCCTGATCACCACCGGCACCCCGGACACCGGCTGGGCCGCCGTGGCCGGCGACTGGCTGCGCGCGGCCTGCCCGCACGACCTGGCGCTGGAGCCGTTCTCCCGCTGGGTGCGCGAGCAGCACGGCGCGCCGCCGCAGGCCGTGCCGGGCTTCGGCCGCGCCGGCGCGCCGGTGTGGGGCGGGCTGGACGCTGCCGCCGCGCCGCTGCTGCCGGCCCTGGGGCGGCGCTTCCCGCGCGCCCACGCGCTGCTGTGGCTGCAGCCGCCCGAGGAATGCCTGGCCGCCTGGATTGCCGGTGGCGGCCATGGCGACGCCGCGGCCGTGCTGGCGCCCTGGCGGGCCGCGGCCGAGGCCATGCTCGGCCACCTGCAGCGGCACCACGAGCGCAGCCTGATGCTCGACGTGGCCGAATGGCGCGCCCACCCCGGTGCGGCCGGCGAGCGGCTGTCGGCCTTCCTGGGGCTGCCGGCGCCCGCGGCCTGGCCGGCGCCGCCGCCGGCGCCCGAACCCCTGCCGCTGGCGCTGGCCGGCGCGCTGATGGCCGGCCGGGCCGACCTGCAGCGCCTGCACGCCGAATGCCTGGCGGCCTGCGTGCCGCTGGCCGACGCCGGCCCCGGCGGCGTGCCGGCGCTGCGCAGCGCCTTCGGCGAGCGCGAGCTGGCCCTGGCCGCTGACCAGTGGCGGCAGACCCAGGACCACGCCACGCAGGCGCAGCGCCAGCTCGCGGCGGCGCAGGCCGAGGCGGCGCGGGCGCAGGCACAGCACGCGGCTGCACTGGCCGAGGCCCGCGCGGCGCTGGAACGGCAGCGCGCCGAGGCGGCCCAGACGACGGCGCAACACGAGGCTGCACTGGCCGAGGCCCGCACGGCGCTGGAACGGCAGCGTGCCGATGCGGCCCAGACGACGGCGCAACACGAGGCCGCACTGGCCGAGGCTCGGACGGCGCTGGAACGGCAGCGCGCCGAGGCAACGCAGACGACGGCGCAACACGAGGCCGCGCTGGCCGAGGCCCGCGCGGCGCTGGAACGGCAGCGTGCCGAGGCGGCACAGGCGCAGGCGCGGCACGACGCCAGGGCCCAGGCGCTCGAGGCCCAGGGCCGGTCGCAGGGTCAGGCGTTGGCTGACAGCCAGACTGCGCTGGCGGCGCTGCAGGCCGAACACGCCCGCCTGACTGCCGACCACGCGAGCACGCGGGCCGAGCTCGCGGCCGCCCATGCCGAGCTGGCCCGTGCCCGGCAGTCCCAGGCCACCCTGCAGGCCACGCACGACGCCCTGGTGACCGAGCACGACACCGTGGTGGACACCTGGCTGGCGCTGCAGGAACGCTGGCTGCAGGGGCAGGCCGAGGCGGCCCAGGCCCAGTCGCAAATGCAGGCGCGCCTGGCGCAGTTGCAGACCGAGCAGCGCACCATGTTGCGCCACCTGCACGAGCAGCAGGACCAGATCGACCGCACGGCGCGCGAGCGCGAGCAGCTCGCCGCGCTGGGTTCGCCGCTGCGCGCCGACACGGTCACGCTGCGCGCGCTGGAGGCCGGGCCCGAGCGCGACCAGCCGCCGCACTGCGAGATCGGCTTCGTGCTGCACGACGTGCAGGCCCCGGACCGCACCCACCCCCGCGTGCTCTGCCGCCTGGTCGAGCACCACGGCCGGGCCGGGCTGGCCCTGCTGCAGGCCCCGGGCGGCGAGCCGCCGCTGCGGGCGTGGGCGCCCAGTGGCCAGGAGGATGGCCGCGACTTCGTGCTGCTGATCCCGCAGGACGACGATGGCCGCCGCCGGCTGGAGAGCCTGGGCACCAGTGACCGCCTGTTCGTGGAGGCCATCGCCGCCCGCCTGGAGGCGGCGCTGGCCGGCGACCGCCTGCGCGGCCCGCGCTGGCGCCCGGTGGCGCTGCAGCTGCGCGAGCAGCTCTGGCGCGAGCCGCCGCGCTGGCGCTACGACCGGCTGGAGGTGCGCGCCGTCGATGGTGGCCACCTGCTGGCCTTCCGCGAGGTGCTGTGCGGCGGGTTCCGGGCGCATGGCGTCGAGCTCATGTGGCGCCCCGGCCATGGCGGCGCCGCGGCGCTGATGTGGCCCGCCGACGCCACCGACCCCCCGCTGCTGTCGGCCTGGCCGCGCGGCGACGACGGCCGCCTGCTGCCCGCCTGCCCACTGCCGCTCGACACCGGCGGGCCGCGTGCCGAACGCCGCGCACGCTGGCGGGCGCTGCCGCCGGCCGACCGCGAGCTGGTGCTGGCCATGCTGCAGGCCCTGGCCGGCATGGCCGCCGGCCAGCCGGCGCCCGACGGCGTGGACGCGGCCGCCTGGCGCACGCTGCCCGGCCTGCTCCAGGCCGCGCTGCGGCTGCAGCATGGCGGGCGCCTGCGGCGCGTGCTGGACGCGGCCCGCGGCCGCATCGCCGGCGGCCGCTGACAGAAAGGGAAGACATGACGACGAACATCGCGCAATGGCTGCAGCAGGCGGTGCCCGGTCGCCCGGGCCTGGTGGTGCACCTGGGTGCCGCGCCCGGCTGCTGGTCGGCGCTGCCGGCCGAGCAGCGGCCGCGCCAGCTCTGGCTGCTGCAGGGCGACCCCGGGCTGGCCGCCGAGCTGCGGGCCGAGGTGGCCGCCGGGCTGGCGGCCCAGGTGGTGGAGGCCGTGGTGGCGCCGCAGGCCGGCCCGGCCGTGTGGCACCGCTGCAACCTGCCGGGCCTGGGCGGGCTGCTGCCGCCGGCGGCGCTGGCCAACGTGTTCCCGCGGCTGCGGGTGACCGAGCGGCTGGACGTGCAGGCCCAGGCGCTGCACGACTGGCTCGCCGGCCTGCCGGCGCGCCCGGCGGCGGAGGAGGGCGCGCGCGTGCTCGTCATCGAGCAGCCCGGGCTCGAGGCCGCGCTGCTGCGCGCGCTGCCGCGCGACGCCCTGGCCGGCTTCGACTGGCTGCTGCTGCGCGGCGCCCGCGACGGCCTGTTCGACGGCGGTGAGCGCCTGGGCGACGCGCTGCGCGCGGCACAGGCGCTGCACATGGCCAGCGTGCGCGAGGACGCGCAGACCGACCCGCTGTGGCCGCTGCTGCTGCTGCGCCGCGACGGCGCCGCCGCCGAGCGCGACCACCTGCGCAGCGAGCGCCAGACGCTGCAGCAGGCGCTGCGCGAGGCGCAGGCGGCGCTGGCCACCGCCACCCGCGAGCGCGACGCGGCCCGCGATGCCGAGCGCCAACTGCGCGAGCAGCTGCGCAGCGCACAGCAGGCGCAGGCTCGCGCCGAGCAGGAGGCCACCGAGCGCGGGCGCCAGCTCGAGCGCAGCGAGCAGGCCCGGCAGGCCGCCGACAAGCTGGCCGCCGAGCGCGCCACCGAGCTCAAGGCCGCCCGCGAGCAGCTGCAGCGCCTGCCGGCGCTGGAGGCCGAGCTGGCCGACGGCGCCGCGCGCCAGCACATCCTGCAGGAGGAGCTGCTGAAGGCCGAGGGCCAGATCGACCTCATCAAGGAACTGCTGCTGCGCGAGTCGGCCGCATGAAGAAGCGCGCCCGCCCGTTTGTCCCGCGGCCGGCGCCGTCACCGTCGGCCGTGGCCGCCCACGCCCCGGCCGGCGCCACCGCCACGACGGCCGTCGCGTCCGCGGCGCAGCCCGGCGACACGGCCCATGCCGCCACCGAGGTCTACGACGACGGCCTGCTCGACCGAGCCCGCGGCCTGTGGCGGCGCGGCGACTGGGCGGCCCTGGTGGCGCTGGACAGCGCCGAGGTGGCGGCCCACCCGCAGCGGGCGCGCCTGGCGCTGCTGGTGGCCGCCGGCCACCAGGCGCTGGCCGACGCCACCGCCGCACGCCAGTGGGCGCGGCTGGCGCGCCAGTGGGGCTGTTCCCGCGAGCAGCTCGCCGCCGTGCTGGTGGCCGGCGTGTGCAACACCCTGGGCCGCGCCGCGGCCGCCGCCGGCCAGCGCGAGCGCACGCTGGCCATGTTCGAGCGCGCGCTCGACATCGGCCTGCCCGGCGCCAGCGGCCGCATGGCGCTGCACGACCGCATCGAGCACCAGCTGGCCCCGCTGGGCCTGTCGCTGCCGGCCGCGGCCGGCAGCGCCTCGCCGCGCCCGGCGGCCCCGGCGCGCAGCCCCTTCCAGGCCCTGGCCGACCAGGTGCGGCAGCAGAGCCAGGCGCTGGCCCAGGTGAAGCGCCAGCTCGAGCACACCGTGCGCACCGAGGTGCTCAACGCCACCAAGCAGATCGAGGCCTTCGCCAGCGTGCAGACCTACCTGGCCGGCGGCGAGCTGGTGCCCGCCATGCACGGCTGGCCGGTGAGCCCCGACTTCGCGCAGCTCCTCATCGAGCTGGTGGAAACCGGCGAGCCCGGCCTGGTCATCGAGTTCGGCTCCGGCACCTCCACACGGCTGATCGCGCAGGTGCTGGCCCGCCGGGCCGCGCGCGGTGCGGCGGGGCCGATCCCGGCACCGGTGCAGATGGCCTTCGAGCACCTGGAGGTCTACCACGCCCAGACCGCCGGCCTGCTGGCCCAGGTGGGCCTGCGCGAGGCCGTGGCCCTGCACCGGACGCCGCTGGTGCCCACCGCCGTGGGCGATGCGCAGATGCCCTTCTACGACGCGCAGGCCGCCCTGGCCGAAGGCACGGCGCTGGCGCGCGAGCGCCACGCCTCGGCGCCCGGGCCGCTGAAGGTGCTGGTGCTGGTGGACGGCCCGCCCGCGGCCACCGGCCCGCAGGCGCGGCTGCCGGCGCTGGCCGTGACCTGGCCGCACCTGGCCGGCGCCGAGCTGAGCCTGCTGCTGGACGACTACGACCGCCCCGACGAGCGCGCCATCGCCGAGCGCTGGCTGGCCGACCTGCGCGCCGCCGGCCTGGCGCCCACGCTGCAGGAGTTCAAGCTCGAGAAGGGCGCCTGCCTGATCCACTGCCGCCTCTGATGGCCGCCCCGACCCCCTTGCCCGTGACCCACGACGTCCTTTCCCCCGCGCTGCAGAGCCTGCTGCGCGATGCCAACCAGCTGCTGCGTGAAGGCCACGGCGCCCGCGCCCTGGCCGCCTACGAGCAGCTGCTGGCCCAGGCCCCGGCCCTGGCCCCGCTGCTGGCGGCCAACCTGGCGCTGGCCCGCCGCCGCGGCGACGGCGCCGCGCCGGTGCGGCCGGCAGCCCTGGAGCCTGCCGCGAAGGCCGCTGCGGCGGCCACGGCGCCAGCCGCCGCCACCGCAGCCGCGCCCGCCCCGGCGGCCGCCCCCGCGCCGCGGCCTGCGCCTCCCGCCGCGGCCGCCGGCCCGGTCACCACCGTGGCCGACCTGTACCGCGAGGTGGCGCGCGCCACCGGCGGCCAGGTGCCGCGCTTCGACAAGGCCAGCGCGCCGCTGGTCAGCGTGCTCGTCACCTCGCACCACACCGAGGAGTACGTCGAGGCCTGCCTGGAGTCGCTGCTGTCGCAGAGCTACCCCAACCTCGAGATCCTCGTCATCGACGACGCCAGCCAGGACGACACGCCGGCCATCGTGCGCCGCGTGGCGCGCGGCAACGGCCGCATCCGCCTGCTGCAGCTCAACGCCAACCTCGGTACCTACTACGCCAAGAACCTGGGCATCCTGCGCGCCCGCGGCGAGGTGATGTTCTTCCAGGACAGCGACGACATCTGCCACCCGCACCGGCTGGCGCTGCAGATGGACGCGCTGCGCAGCCGCCCGCAGGCGCGCATCGTGCGCGGCGCCTACAGCCGCGTGGACCCCGACACCGGCCGCGTCATCCCGGTCAACGGCCTGCTCAGCAAGCTGGGCCTGATCACGCTGGGCGTGCGGCGCGACGTGTTCCGCGAGATCGGTTACTTCAACTGCACCACCAAGGCCTCCGACGACGAGTTCTTCAACCGTGCCGTGCGCTACCTGGGCAAGCCCGCGGTGGTGAACCAGGAGCTTCCGCTCTACTACAACACCATGCGCGAAGGCTCGCTGTTCGCCGACATGGTGCACTGGAACGCCGACGGCTCCATCCAGCAGAAGCCTTCGGCGGCGCGCCAGGCCTACGTGGAGACCTTCCGCGCCGCCCACGAGGAGACCGACACCGCCCGCGTGCGTGCGCGCTTCGCGTTCCCCCGCATCCGCGACGCGCTGGACGTCTACCCCGAGATGACCAAGCTCGCCAACCCCGAGGTGCCGGTGGTGGTGAGCGTGTGCTCCATCCCGGCGCGCGAGGCCAAGCTCGAGCGCGCGCTGCGCAGCATCGCGCCGCAGTGCGACCGCCTGCACGTCTACCTCGACCGCTACGAGCACGAGCCCGCGTTCCTGAAGCGCCTGGGCGTGCCGGTGACGGTGGTGCGCTCGCAGCAGCGCCCGGGGCTGCGCGACAACGGCAAGTTCATCGCGCTGGAGGAGATGCTGCGCGCCGGGCAGGACGCCTACTGCCTGACCATCGACGACGACATCGAGTACCCGGCCGACTACGTGAACGCGCTGGTCAAGACCCTGCAGGCGCACGACGACGCCGTGGTGGCCGGCGTGCACGGGGTGACGCTGAAGGACCAGCCCCGCGGCTACTTCTCCGACCGGCGCATGGTGCACGCCTTCACGCGCCGGCTGGAGCGCGCGCGGCTGGTGAACGTGCTGGGCACCGGCACCACCGCCTTCCGTGCGCGGCTGTTCCAGGGCTTCGAGCTGGCCAGCTTCGAGCAGCCCGGCATGGCCGACCTGTACCTGGCCGTGGCCTGCCTGAAGCGGGGCATCCCGCAGCTGTGCGTGGCGCGCCCCGAGGGCTGGCTCACCGACCTGGGCGACCCCGAGGAACCCAGCCTGTACACCGAGTACAAGGGCGACGACGCCATGCAGACCCGCCTGCTGCAGTCCCACGGCCCCTGGGGCCTGAAGGGCGTGGCCGCCACCGTCGACGCGCTGGCCGCGCGCCAGCCGGCATTGCATGCCCGGCTGCTGCCGCTGCTGCCCACGCTGCGCGCCGTCACCATGCCGGCCGGGGCGTGAGGCTGGACGACAAGCTCGAGGCCTTCCGCGCCGGCACCCTGGCGCCGGACGAGCTGCTGCCGCCGTCGCGCATGGCCGAGGTGGAGGCGCGCGGCCCGGTGCGGCAGTTCGGCGCGCTGATGTTCGAGCGCGGTGCGGCGCAGAGCGGGCAGACCCTGTCCAGCCGCGGGCACGTGTTCATGGGCGCCTACAGCTACATGAACGAAGGCGGCTTCCTGCGCGACGGCAGCTTCGTCGGCCGCTTCTGCTCCATCGGCCGGCGGGTGACGATAGGCGCCGGCATGCACGCCATGCACGGGCTGAGCACACACCCGGCACTGGCGCGCGGCAATGGCCCCAAGTACAACCGCGAGCAGCTCGCGCAGCTGGCCGTGCCACCGCGGCGCGACCTGCGTTTCACCGTCCTGGGCAACGACGTGTGGATCGGCGACGGCGCCGTGGTGGTGCCCGGCGTCACGGTCGGCACCGGCGCCATCATCGGTGCCAACTCGGTGGTGACCCGCGACGTGGAGCCCTATGCCATCGTCGGCGGCATCCCGGCCCGCGTGATCCGCCACCGCCACCCGCCGCAGGTCGTCAAAGGCCTGCTGGCCACGCGCTGGTGGGAGCTGCCCCTGGCGCGCTTGCAGGCGATGTCGACCAACAACGTGTTCGAGTTCATCGCGGAGTGCGGGGCTGTCACGGATGCAGATCAGCTCCACTACAGCACTTATCAGCTGCAGGCTCAGCAATAGATTATTTGTCGAGTATCAGGCGATTTAACGCCTTAGCGCAGTTGTGTGGCGGCGAATCGCGTTGGTAGTGATTGTGCAAAGGCTCGACCTATACTCCACCCTAAACAAAGATTGTTCAGGGAATGGAGATGGAGTTGCGTCCGACGGATCCTGTTGACGTCGAGGTTACACGTCCGAAGTCTGATCGCTTGAGAGCTGAGATCCGTGGCCGGGTCGGCACAGAAAGTGCACCGGTAATGGTGCATTGGGTGTTGGTCCGCGACGGTCTTCCGCACCAGCGTGCAAGCACACGAGATACAGCGCCTGAATGGCAACTTGTCGAGAGCGGTTTGTATCTGGTCCAGGCGACCATCGAAGTCGCTGGGCGGCCCGCCCGATTGATTCGGTCCAGGGCGACCTCATTCTTCGATCCCACGGCAGAGGCAGAGTTTGAGGAGTTTCTAGGTTGGGAGCCGGAAGAATCCTCTCCTCTCCGTCGACCGCTTCGATATGCGAAGCTCGCTGCCCCGTTTCGCGAGTTGCTTGTCGTGGGTTCGAAAGCAGGGTCGGAGTTCGATGACGAGCGTGTCCTCGAAGCCACCCAATCGCTCCAAAAGGCGACCGACCTGCCATTGATGGTCTCGAAGATTGCATCGCTTGGCAATCTTCGGGTCAGTGTGCTTTCTGCGGAACCGCCCGTCGACAAGCTGGCCTCTGGCCGCGGGCATGAATTGAGTGCATGGCAGTCTGGCGTGATCCATCGGCATCAGGCCCTCATTAGGTCGCCTGAGGATCTTTCTGAGTTCGCGCGCCGGGGTGGCCGTGTTCGCGATCTGCAGCACGCGACAGGTTCGTACACGTTGGTATTGGCATCGCAGGATGAAGTCTGCGTATCAGCCGACTACTTTGGGTTCAATCGCTGGTATGTCTTTGAAGGTCAGGACTATATCGTTGCGGCTAACGGGTATCACCTCATTCTGGAGTTTCTTATCGGCGCGCGACAACGTCTGTCGCTGGACCGGACGGCCTTGTTGAGTCAGCTTTGGTCGATGAGATGCCAGGCGACGATGCAGAACTTCTCCAGGGGCATGGGTGTGGTCGGGGTGCGCCAGATGACACTGGCCGAGCGCCTGGTGCTGGATCGTGACGGCTGGAGGTTTGATGGCACGCCGCTGGGGTCTGTTCTGGCTGACAGAACCGAAGCTACCAAGACTGAGTTCTCGGCGTTGTTGACGCTTGGTGCAGCCGAGATCACCGCGCACGTCCAGGCTGCAGTCAGTGACGCTCGAAACGAGCATGTACTGATTGACCTCTCGGGTGGTCTTGACAGTCGAGTGATCTTTGCAGCTCTCGAGAACTTGCGCCCCACGGTCGATGTCTCAGTCTGTTCAATCAACTCTCGCGATACGCCCGGCTCGCGCGACTTGGAGATCGCGCTTTCGTTGGTCGGGGAGCAGTCGGTCAGATGGAACGACTCTCCGGTCGTACGGCAGTGGTTGTCGCCAGATCTCTCTGATCAGGTCTCGCGCAGCCATTACCTTGGCACCTACTACTCCCACAACATGTGGATGAGCAGGCTGCTTGACGACAGAACCGTCGCTTGCAACGGAGCCTGCGGAGAGATTCTTGCTCGACCTTACCTCTCCCGAAACCTATTTGGCACATCCTGTGACGAGTCGATTGACGTTCCCTCGTTCATGACTCAGTTGTGGCATCAGTGGGCTCACTTGAGCGACACCTCATGCCCGGAAGTCCAGTTTGCGTGGCACGAGACGTTTGCTGCGGAGTTGGTTGCCCAGGGCTGTGAAGTGCCCTATGAGGCGTTGGATCGAATGTACATGACCTTTCGACACGCTTATCACTTCGATCCCTCTCATGCGCACTCATATATTCACTTGAATATTATGCCGATGCAAAGCCCGGCTCTCTTCCTGTTGCACCACAAGATGTACGGAAGAATGCGCGGGCTGGAAGTTCAGGGTGCATTGTTGAACGAGCTGAATCCATCGCTGGCTTCGCATGAGTACGAGTCGGAGCGAGACAATCGGGACATGCGGCGCGTATTGCAGCGCGACCTTGAGCCGGCCTCTGTGGCGACGGTGGCGAAGCAACGTGCGGCGTGGAGTGCTGCTGAGACCGTCAAGCGTTCATCGGTGCGGTTTGCCAACGGTCGCCCCGCAACTTGGGCAGGTTTGCCTGACAAGCAGTTCGAGGCGGCACGTTTTGCGCTCCACCGCCTCATTCAGACCGCGGAATTGGATCTGTCGCCAACGTTGAAGCTCGACATGTTCCGTGCGCTGAGTCTGATGAAGGGGAATCCGGGCAAGGTTCGATTCGCATACAACCGATTCATGTCAATCGTCGATCAGGTGGATCTGGTGCGCCGGTCTCTCGCTGGCAGCCCAAGCACAAGTGCAACGGGCGCCACTGCTGGTGTCGGCGCATCCGTGGCCTGAACGGACGGTCGGGCCGATGCAGCCTTGGTACCCCACCGACCTCCGCGTCCGCCCCGAGGGCACCCCGGCCACCTACGAGTTCATGGCCACGGTGTTCGACCCCGCCGCGCACTTCCACTACGCGGAGTTCGGTGTCTACCGCGGCGACACGGCACTGCAGGTGGCGCAACGCTTTCCGAACGCGGTGCTGCACCTGTTCGACTTCCACGACACCGTGGCCGCGGCGCGCGAGCGGCTGGCGGGCCTGCCCAACCGGGTGCACGTGTACGGCAACACCCAGAAGTTCAACGACTCCTACAACTGGCCGCTGATGCGCCTGATCGCGGCGCAGCGCGGTCGGCCGCTGTTCGACTACTGCTTCCTCGACGGTGCGCACACGGTGGCCGTGGACGCGCTGAACTTCTTCCTCGCCGACCGGCTGCTGCACGTGGGGGGCTGGATGGACTTCGACGACTACACCTGGCGCCTGCGCGGCTCGTCGCTCGACCCGGACAAGGTGCCCGCCATCGCCGCGCAGTACACCGACGAGCAGATCGACGCCCAGCAGGTGAAGATGATCGTGGACGACCTCGTGCGCCCGGACCGGCGCTACGCGGAGGTGGTCAGGAACAAGGTGTTCCGGAAGCAGGCGGCGTAGCCCCGGCCGCGGGCGCGTCGCCCGCCGTCAGCGTCCACGCGATGCAGGCCTCGCGCGCCGGCTGCGCCAGACGCACCACCACGCGCGAGAAGGCGTTGCCGGGGTCGCTGGTCACGCGCTCGTGCACCAGCTCGAACGGGCCGGAGGCGGCCACGGTCACGTGCAGCGCGCGGCCGTCCTGGCGCAGCACGAAGCCGTGCGGCTGCATCACCGGCTCGGCGTGGCTGACGAAGGCGCTCTCGAGGCGGCGCGCCGTGAGGCTGGCCAGGTGGTCGCTGATGGCGAGCGCGCCCGCACCCTCGCGGCGGTAGGCAAAGCGCCGCTCCAGGCGCTGCAGGCCGTCCAGCGCATACACCGGGCGCAGGTCGATGTGGGCGCGCTCCACGCCGGGGTCGCCACCGCGGCAGGGCGCCTGCAGCCAGGCGGCCCGCACGCGGGTGGCATCCTGCTGCAGCACGCCGTCCACCACCGGCAGCGGGTGGCCCCAGGAGTTGACCAGGCGGTTCTCTCGCCGGCGCGGGCCGAAGGTGTCGGCGGTGTAGGTGGGGGCGCCCACGTCGCCGGCCAGGTAGCGCGGGCCCACGGTGACGGCCCAGCTGCCGGCGTCGTCGTGCGCATGGGCGCGGCTGCCGCCCAGGCGCAGGCTCACGCTCAGCCCGTCGCCGTCGGTGGCGGCGGCGGTGGTGGGGCGGAACACGGCCACGCCGCTGTCGGCAAACAGGGTGCAGGCCTCGTGGCCAGCCGCGGCTTCGCGTGCCGCGGGCTGGGGCAGCCCCCACAGGCGCCAGATGGCCTCGTTCAGGCGCGTGCCGGCCACCTGCGCGCGCGCCACGCGGCGGTAGGCGGCGGCGTCGCTGCGGCCCAGCACGGCGTCGGCATGGGCCTGCACCACGGGGTGCGGCCCGGAGCCGGGACGGGCGTCGCCGAACAGCGCGGCCAGCCCGCCGCCCATGGCAATGCGCGCGGGGTAGCGCGCCAGCGCCAGCGCCACCGGGTCGGTGGCGATGTCGGGGCCGCCGGCGGCGCGCAGGGTCTCGCGCAGCCGCAGGTACTGGCCGAAGCCGTAGTTCCAGTAGCCCGGCCCTTCGTCGGAATAGCCATCGGCAAGCACGCTCTTCAGGTAGCTGCGGACCAGGTCCGGCGCCAGCACCTTCCAGACGTCCCCGTCGGGGTGACCCAGGGTCAGGGCCGCGCCGGTCACCCCGCCGACGCAGACGGCGTTCCAGTTGGTGGGCGAGTCCAGCCACCAGTGCGCCTTCAGCGGGCCGCCCTGGCTGCGCGTCACCATGGCTTCCCGCAGCGGGCGGAACATGCGCGACTCCAGGGCCTGCTGCACGCCCTGGCGCGTGGCCGCCGGCAGTCGCGGGCCCAGCAGGCGCAGCGCCCAGGCCAGGTCGTGGCCGAACTCGCAGACGTTCAGGTCCACGGTGTGGCGGCCGGCCAGGTTGCCCAGGTCCTTGTCGTGCGCCGGCAGCGTCCAGCTCGGCTGGCGTGCCACATCCTCCAGCAGCGCCGCCAGCGGGGCCAGGAAGCGGCCCTGGCCCTCGTGGCACTCGGCCAGCGTCCACACGCCCACCGGCACCTGGCGCGCCATCAGCATGCGTTCGCCGGCCTCGCGGCGGCCGATGCGGGAGAACTCGGTGTAGGCCTTCTCGTCCCAGGGCGGCACGGCCGCGGCCAGCTGCGCGGTGGCGCGCCGGAGCACCGGTGCCAGCGCGGCGGCCACCTCCGGCGAGCGCCAGGCCGGGTCGTCGCAGGGCGGCACGGCCAGGCCGGTGGCGGCGGGCGCGGGCGTGGCCGCGGGCGGGCTGGCCTCGCGTGCGGCGGCGGGCGGCAGCGCCGCCCCCAGGGCCAGGACCGGCAGCAGCAGCACCCAGGCCGCCGCACGGCGCGGGCGCAGTCGCCGGGATAATGACGAGCCTTGCATGAGCGCCTGCCTTTCGCGTTGAACCCCCGTCCTGCGGCTGAACGATCCTACTGGCACGAGCGCTTCCGCGTCAGTGCCCGTGACGACGGGACCTGGGTCTTCACCGACCGCCTGCGTCCGCAGGCACGGGTGCTGCCGCGTGCGGCCTTTGCCGGCCTGCAGGGCGCCGAGCTGGCGCTGGAGCAGCTGCGCCGGGGTTTCCTCGACGGGGCGCTGCCACCGGTGCTGTGGCCGGTGGCCGACCGGCCGGCCGGGCCGGGCGACACCATGTTCTGGCAGTTCCCCTGCCGCACCGAAGGCGCCGCCTTCAGCCTGCACCAGCACCGCGCGCCGCTGCGCGAGGGCCGCACGCTGCACGTCTACCTGGGCCTGCCGTGGGCCACCTGGCTGGACATGCGCCGGCGCGACCCCGCGCTGCCGGCCTCGGCGGCGGAGTTCGCGCTGCAGCGCGTGCGCCTGCAGGGGCTGCACGGCGCGGTGCAGGCCGCCGGCGGCCGCCTTCGCGTGCACACCGTGTGCCAGCACGTGGCCTGGGCCGACCTGCTGCCGGCCTGGGCCGAACTGGGTGTCACCGACGTGTGGCTGTCGCACCTGCCGGCGCGCCCGGAGGCGCTGGCGCCGCTGCACCGGGCCGGCCTGCAGGGGCACCCGTGGCGGCTGTTTGCCGTGAACGTGGAGGACAGCGCGCGGCGCGCCGGCCTGGAGCCCGGGCGCGACCCGGCGCAGCGCCGCTGGCTGGCGTCCTTCGTCGGTGCGCACGCGCCGCACTACGTGAGCGACGTGCGGCAGCGCCTGCAGCGCCTGGCCGCGGTGCCGGGCTTCCACGTCGCGCTGCGCGAGGGCTGGCACTTCGAGCAGGTGGTCTACGGCCACCAGGTGGCCGGCCAGGAGGCACCGCCGGAGCCCGACGACAGCGTGCGGGCCTATAACGCGCTGCTCACCGACTCGGTGTTCGCGCTCTGCCCCTCGGGCGCCGGGCCCAACACGCTGCGGCTGTGGGAGGCGCTGGCCGCCGGCACGGTGCCGGTGCTGCTGGGCGAGATGCCGGTACTGCCGGCCGGCGGCACGCTCGCGCCGGTGGACTGGGACGCCATCGTGCTGCGCGTGCCCGACGACGTGCCCGGCGGCCTGGAGGCGCTGCCGCAGCGTCTGCGGGCGATGCCGATGGAGGAGGTTCGCCAGCGCCGTGCCCGCGGGCTGGAGGCCTTTGCACGTGTGCAGCAACAATGCTGCTTCTGAAGTGCCGATGACCACCGCCCTGGAAGGAACCCGCCCCGCATGGCCAAGACCGCGCTGATCACCGGCATCACCGGGCAGGACGGCAGCTACCTCGCCGAGCTGCTGCTGTCCAAGGGCTACGCGGTGCACGGCCTCAAGCGCCGCGCCTCGCTGTTCAACACCCAGCGCGTGGACCACCTCTACCGCGACCCGCACGACGCGCGCGCCGATGGCGGCGCCATGACGCTGCACTACGGCGACCTGACCGACGGCTCCAGCCTGGCGCGGCTGGTGTCGGCGCTGCGCCCCGACGAGGTCTACAACCTCGCGGCGCAGAGCCACGTGGCGGTGAGCTTCGAGATGCCGGAGTACACCGCCGACGTGGTGGCCATGGGCACGCTGCGCCTGCTGGAGGCCATCCGCAGCGCGGGGCTGGTGGGCCACACCCGCTTCTACCAGGCCGGCAGCTCGGAGATGTTCGGCCTGGTGCAGGAGACGCCGCAGCGCGAGCGCACGCCCTTCCACCCGCGCAGCCCCTACGGCGTGAGCAAGGTCTTCGCGCACTGGATCACCGTGAACTATCGCGAGGCGCACGGGCTGTTCGCCTGCAACGGGCTGCTGTTCAACCACGAGAGCCCGCGCCGCGGCGAGACCTTCGTCACGCGCAAGATCACGCGCGGCCTGTGCCACGTGGCGCTGGGCCTGCAGCCGCGCCTGTACCTGGGCAACCTCGACGCCCGCCGCGACTGGGGCCACGCACGCGACTTCGTGCAGGCGCAGTGGCTGATGCTGCAGCAGGCGGCCCCCGACGACTACGTCATCGCCACCGGCGAGCAGCACGCGGTGCGGGACTTCGTCACCTGGGCGGCGGAGGACCTGGGCATCGGGCTGCAGTTCGAGGGCCACGGGCTCGAGGAGCGTGGCGTGGTGGCGCGGGTGGACGACCCCGCGGCCACGCCCGGCGTGCACCCGGGCGACTGCATCGTGCAGGTGGACCCGCGCTACCTGCGCCCGGCCGAGGTGGACACGCTGCTGGGCGAGGCGGCCAAGGCGCGCGCCGCGCTGGGCTGGGCCCCGCGCACCGGCGCGCGCGCGCTGTGCCGCGAGATGGTGGCCGAGGACCTGGAGGCCGCGCGCCGCGTGGCCCTGCTGCGGCGCCACGGGCACGCCGTGCCGCTGCCGGGGCAGGCATGACCGGCGCCCACGGCCTCTCCGGGGCACCGGTCTTCGTCGCCGGGCATGGGGGCATGGTGGGGGCGGCCATCGTGCGCGCGCTGCAGGCGCGCGGCTGGCCGGTGCTCACGGCGCCGCGCGCCAGCCTCGACCTGCGCGAGCAGTCCGACGTGCGCGCCTTCTTCCGCGCCCACCCGATGTCGGCGGTGGTGCTGGCGGCCGCGCGCGTGGGCGGCATCCGCGCCAACGACCGCGACCCGGCCGACTTCCTCTACGACAACCTGGCCATCCAGACCCACGTGATCCACGCCGCACACGAGGCCGGCGTGCAGCGGCTGCTGTTCCTCGGCTCGTCGTGCATCTACCCGCGCGACGCCGCACAGCCCATGCGCGAGGAGGCGCTGCTGACCGGCCCGCTGGAGCCCACCAACGAGCCCTACGCGCTGGCCAAGATCAGCGGCATCAAGCTCTGCGAGAGCCTGAACCGGCAGCATGGGCGCGACTACCGCAGCGTGATGCCGACCAACCTCTACGGCCCGGGCGACAACTTCCACCCCGAGGACGCGCACGTGATCCCGGCGCTGATGCACCGGCTGGCGCTGGCCGCGCAGCAGCGCGCGCCGTCGTTCGGCGTCTGGGGCAGCGGCCGCGCGCGGCGCGAGTTCCTGCACGTGGACGACCTCGCCGAGGCCTGCGTGCACGTGCTGGCGCTGCCGGCCGAACGCTGGCGCGCCGCCACCGAGCCGCGGCTGACGCACCTGAACGTGGGCAGCGGCGAGGAGATCGCCATTGCCGACCTGGCGCAGCGCCTGGCAGCGCTGGCGGGTTACACGGGGCGCCTGGAATTCGACACCACGCGCCCCGACGGCGCACCCCGCAAGTGGCTGGACTGCAGCCGGCTCTCGGCCCTGGGCTGGCAGGCGCGCATCTCGCTCGACGAGGGCCTGCGCCAGACCTGGGACTGGTACCGCGCGCAGACGCGTCTGCGCGGCGTGGACGTCGGCCCGGCCCAGCCACCGGAGGGCAGCACATGACGGGCACGCCGCGGCTGAGCGTGGTGATGCCCTCGTTCAACCAGGCCGAGTTCCTGGAGGCGGCGGCCGGCAGCGTGCTGGACGGCACCGGCAGCGAGGTGGAACTGGTGGTGGCCGACGGCGCCTCCACCGACGGCACGCTGGCCGTGCTGGCCAGCCTGGCGCTGCGCCACCCGGGCCGCGTGCGCTGGCAATCCGCCCCCGACGGCGGGCCGGCGGCGGCCATCAACGCCGCGGTGGCGCGGGCGCGTGCACCGCTGCTGGGCTGGCTGAACTCGGACGATCTGTACGCGCCGGGCGCCGTTGCACGGGCGCTGGACCACTTCAGCGCCCACCCCGATCACGTGATGGTGTACGGCGAGGCCACGCACGTGGACGTGGCCGGGCGCTTTCTGGAACGCTACCCCACGCAGCGGCCCGAGACGCCGCTGGCCGCCTTCCGCGACGGCTGCTTCATCTGCCAGCCGTCGGTGTTCCTGCGCCGCGACGCCTGGCAGGCCGCCGGCGGGCTGGACGAGGGGCTGAAGGCCGCCTTCGACTTCGACCTCTGGCTGCGGCTGTTCCGCAGCAGCCCCGGGCGCATCGGCTTCATCGACGCCGTGCAGGCGCACTCGCGCCTGCACGAGGGCGGCATCACGCTGCGCTTCCGCGAGCGCGTGGCGCGCGAGGGCATCGAGGTCATCGCCCGCCACCTGGGCACGGCACCGGTGAACTGGCTGCTCACGCACCTGCAGGAGCTGGTGGAGCGCCACCCCTTCACCGACTCGCTGCTGCCGCCGGGCGAGCGCATCCGCGCGCTGGTGGACGAGCTGGCGCCGCGCCTGGACCCCGGCGCGGCCGCGGTGGCCGCCGCGCACATGGCCCAGGACCGTCGGGTGGCCCTGGCCGGCCCGGACTGGGCGCTGTCGGTCTGGGCCGACGGCTGGGCACCGCCGCAGCTGCAGGTGCGGGTGCGCCAGCCCGCGGCGCCCGGGGCGCGGCCGCTGGCGGCGCTGCGCCTGCATGGCGTGCATGCGCATCCGGCCGGTGGCGTGATGCAGGTGCAGGTGCACGGCCCGGAGGGCCCGCTGTCCGGCCACCGGCTGGACGTGAACGGGCCCTTCGCCATCGACTTGCCGCTGGCCGACCGCCGCCCCGGCGCCCGCGCCGTCTTCAGCCTGTGCACCGAGGGCGGCTTCGTGCCGCAGGCGGTGGAGCCCGGCTCGGGCGACACGCGCACGCTGGCCTTCCGCGTCGAGCGCGTGCTGCCGCTGGAGGCTGCGGCGTGAACGGCTCGGTTAAAGTGCGTGTTTGCCTGCGTGCGCACGCCGCGCCCGACGGGCACCTGCCCCACATGACGATGACCCCCGACCCGAGCCCGCTGGGCCGCCGCACGGCGGTGGCGTCGCTCCTGCTGACGCTGGCGGGCTGTGCGCAATTGCCCGGCTCGGGGCCTCGCCTGGAGGACTTCGCGGCCGACGCACCGCCCGCGCCGGGCACCTCGGCCGTGCAGTTGGTGCCGCTGGACAACAAGGTGGTGGGCCAGCTCGCGGCGCGCGAGCGGCACACGCTGTTCTCCGAGGTGCTGAAGGCAGGCGCGCCGGTGGCCGACCGCATCGGCATCGGCGACCAGGTCGAGATCACGCTGTGGGAAGCGCCGCCCGCCACGCTGTTGGCCGGCGCCGCCGTGCCCGACCCGCGCGCCCCGGCCGCGCCGGGCAGCCTTGCGCTGCCGGCGCAGGCGGTGGACGCCGACGGCTTCGTGATGGTGCCCTTCGCCGGCCGGCTGAAGACCGCCGGCATGACGCCGCACGAGCTGTCGCAGGCCATCGTGGCGCGCCTGCGTGGCAAGGCCCACCGCCCCGAGGCGCTGGTGCGCGTGGTGCGCAAGGAGTCGGCCACCGTCACCGTGGTGGGCGAGGTGCAGCAGAGCACGCGGCTGCCCTTGATGTCGGGCAACGAGCGCCTGCTCGACGCGCTGGCCGCCGCCGGCGGCGCACGCCAGCCGGTGCACAAGTCGGTGGTGCAGCTCACGCGCAGCGACAGCTACCACGCGATGCCGCTGGACCAGGTCATCCGCGACCCGAAGCAGAACGTGCGCCTGCAGCCGGGCGACGTGATCACGCTGCTGTACCAGCCGCAATCGCTGACCGTGCTCGGGGCGACCGGCAAGCAGGACGAGATCGCCTTCGAGGTGCAGGGCATCACGCTGGCGCAGGCGCTGGCGCGTGCCGGTGGCCTGATCGACAACCGGGCGGCTGCGCAGGGCCTGTTCGTCTTCCGCTTCGAGGCGCCCGACGCCGTGGATTGGCCGCGCCCGGTGGCCGCCACCGCGCCCGACGGCCGCGTGCCGGTGGTCTACCAGCTCGACCTGCGCGACCCGCGCAGCTTCTTCCTGATGCAGGGTTTCCGCATGCAGGACCGCGATGTCGTGTACGTCAGCAACGCGCCGGCCACCGAGCTGCAGAAGTTCCTGAACATCGTCTTCTCGGCGGTGTTTCCTGTCGTCAACCTGATCAATGTGACCCGGTGAGCCAAGGCCCTATTGCCACTACCGACCAGGCTTGGCTGGCCTGGGGCGAGCGCGATCCCTACTTTGCGGTCATCACGATGCCGGAGTTCCGCAAGGGCGCCATCGACGACCAGGCCAAGGCCCGCTTTTTCGAGATGGGTGAGCGGCATGCACGCTACGTGCTGCACATGTGCCGCCGCCACGTCGACGCCAAGTTCAAGCCGCGCAGCGCGCTGGACTTCGGCTGCGGGGTGGGCCGTGTCACGCTGCCGCTGGCGGCCGAGGTGGAGCTGGCGGTCGGCGTGGACATCTCGCCGGCCATGCTGGCCGAAGCCGAGCGCAACGCGCAGGCGCGCGGGGTGGCCAACGCACGCTGGCTGCTGTCGGACGACGAGCTGAGTCGGGTCGAGGGGAGCTTCGACCTGGTGCACTCGGCCATCGTCTTCCAGCACATCGACGTGCCACGCGGGCGGCGGCTGTTCGCGCGGCTGCTGGAGTGCCTGGCGCCTGGCGGCATCGCTGCCTTGCAACTGACCTATGGCAAGGCGTATCACGCCGAAACATTCGGTCAGCCGCCCGCGCCGCCTCCGCGGCCCGCGGCGGTGGCCGCCGCGGCCGCCGTGACCGCCCCGGCGCGCAGCTGGTGGGCCCGGCTGCGCAGTGGTGGCGACGCGGCGGCGCTTCCGGTGCCCGCGCCGCAGCCGGCGCCTGTGCCGGGCGCACCGGCCGCGCCGCCGCCCGGGGCCGACCCGGAAATGCAGATGAATCCTTACAACCTGACCGAGATCGCCTTCATGATGCAGGCGTCAGGCATCAAGGATTTCCACACCACCTTCACCGACCACGGGGGTGAATGGGGCGTGTTCCTGTTCTTCCAGCGGCCGCCCGCCTGACGGCGCCCGCCGCGGCCCGGGGCCTCCCTCTCGCATGCTCGTCATCGTCGTCGCCTTCGTCACCTCGCTGGCGGTGACGCTGCTGCTGGTCCGGTCTGCCAAGGTGCACGGCGTGCACACGGCCGACCGCGACTTCCACAAGCCGCAGGGCTTCCACGCCGAGGCCGTGCCGCGCATCGGCGGCCTGGGCATCCTGCTGGGCCTGCTGGGCGCGGCGCTGGTGACCCTGTCGCGCCCCGATCCGGCCGCGGGGCAGGGCATGCTGGTGCTGCTGGCCTGCGCGGCGCCCGCCTTCCTGGCCGGCTTCATCCAGGATTGCACCGAAGCCGTGACACCCCGCGGCCGCCTGATCGCCACCTCGGTGTCGGCGGCGCTGGCCTTTCACTTCCTCGACGCCGGCCTGCGCCACACCACCATCCCGGGGCTGGACTGGCTGGTGGGCTTCGCGCTCGGATCGTTCGCGCTGACGGTGTTCACCGTGGCCGGCGTCGCCAACGCCATCAACATCATCGATGGCTTCAACGGCCTGGCGTCGATGTGCGTGATGCTGATGCTCTGCGCCATCGCCTACGTGGCCTTCCAGGTCGACGACCAGCTGGTGGGCACCATCGCGCTGGCCGGCATCGGGGCGGTGGCCGGCTTCTTCCTCTGGAACTACCCCTCCGGCCTGATCTTCCTGGGCGACGGCGGCGCCTACTTCCTGGGTTTCCTGGTGGCCGAGCTGGGCATCCTGCTCATCGGCCGCAACCCGGAGGTGTCGCCGCTGTTCCCGCTGCTGGTGTGCATCTACCCGGCCTTCGAGACCCTGTTCTCCATCTACCGCCGCGGCGTGCTGCGCCAGCAGCCCACCCACATGCCCGACGGCATCCACCTGCACTCGCTGGTCTACCGGCGCGTGATGCGCTGGGCCGTGGGCGACCGCAGCGCCAAGGCGCTGACCCGGCGCAACTCGCGCACCTCGCCCGTGCTGTGGGCGCTGTGCATGGTGTCCATCCTGCCGGCCGTGTTGTTCTGGGACAACACGGCGGTGGTGGCCGTGTTCGTGCTGCTGTTTGCGCTCACTTATCTCGGGCTGTACTGGCGGATCGTGCGCTTCCGGTCGCCGCGCCTGTTGCGTCTGCTGGGTTCCCGCCCGATGCCGCTGGATGCGGGCGATAATCGGCAGACATGACCGACACCACTGCGACCGGCGCCGACGCCGGAATCGCCCCGGCTGCTCCCGCGCCGCGCTTCGACACCCTTCCGCTCGACCCCAAGCTGCTGCAGGCGGTGGCCGACTCCGGCTACACGGCCATGACGCCGATCCAGGCCAAGGCGATCCCCATCGTGCTGGCCGGGCGCGACGTGATGGGCGCGGCCCAGACCGGCACCGGCAAGACCGCGGCCTTCACGATCCCGCTGCTGCAGAAGATGCTGCGGCACGAGACCGCCAGCATGTCGCCGGCCCGCCACCCGGTGCGTGCGCTGGTGCTGGCCCCCACGCGCGAGCTGGCCGACCAGGTGGCGGCCAACGTCAAGAACTACGCGAAGCACACCAAGCTCCGCTCCGCGGTGGTGTTCGGCGGCGTGGACATGAAGCCGCAGACGCTGGAGCTCAAGGCCGGCGTGGAGGTGCTCATCGCCACCCCCGGCCGCCTGCTGGACCACATCGAGGCCAAGAACGCCATCCTCAACCAGGTGGAGTACGTGGTGCTCGACGAAGCCGACCGTATGCTCGACATCGGCTTCCTGCCCGACCTGCAGCGCATCCTGTCCTACCTGCCCCGGGCGCGCCAGACGCTGCTGTTCAGCGCCACCTTCAGCCCCGAGATCAAGCGCCTGGCCTCGAGCTACCTGCAGGACCCGGTGCTGGTGGAGGTGGCGCGCCCCAACGCCACCGCGTCCACCGTGGAGCAGCGCTTCTACAGCGCCACCGACGACGACAAGCGCGCCATCATCCGCCAGATCCTGCGCCAGCGCGAGCTGGCGCAGGCCATCGTCTTCGTCAACTCCAAGCTCGGCGCCGCCCGCCTGGCGCGCGCCTTCGAGCGCGACGGGCTCAAGACGCAGGCGCTGCACGGCGACAAGAGCCAGGACGAGCGCCTGAAGGCGCTGGCCGCGTTCAAGGCCGGCGAGGTGGACCTGCTCGTGGCCACCGACGTGGCCGCGCGCGGCCTGGACATCGCCGACCTGCCGGCGGTGTTCAACTTCGACGTGCCCTTCAACGCCGAGGACTACGTGCACCGCATCGGCCGCACCGGCCGCGCCGGCGCCTCGGGCCTGGCGGTGACGCTGGTGGCGCGCGACGACACGCGTCTGGTCGGCGAGATCGAGAAGCTGATCAAGAAGAAGATCGACCTCGAGCCCTTCGAGCTCGAGGAGGCGCCGCGCCGCCGCCGCGACGAGCCCAGCGACCGCGTGGAGCGCGGCGAGCACCGCGGCGCGCGGCGCTCGCGCGACGACGAGTTCGTGCGCCTGGCCAAGGGCAACACGCCGGTGCGCCCGGGCCGCATGGTGAGCGAGGCCTCGTCCCGCGACCCGCTGTTCGACAAGCCCTACGAGGCGCCGCAGCGGCAGGAGCCGCCGGCCTGGGAGTCGGCGCGTGCTGCGGCGGCTGCGGCCCCCGCGGCGTCGGCGCCCGGCAAAACGCCCAACATCCGGCCGCGGCGCAAGGTCGCCTCGCTGCTCGGCGGCAACGGCTGAGGCGGCCGCCGCCTCCGGCCCGGCCCATCGAGGCCCGGGGCTGAGCACCGGCGGCACCGCACGGAGGTGAAACCCGCAGGCGCCGCCGTTGCCCGGGCGCCATGATGGGCGCTGCAGCACAGCACAGGAAGCGCGCGTGTTCATCGTCTGTGGCGAAGCCTTGATGGACGTCTTCGTCGGCGCCGAGACGGCCACCGGCGTGCAACTGGACGCCCGCATCGGCGGCTCGCCGCTGAACGTGGCCTGCGGGCTGGCGCGCCTAAGCCAGCCGGTGGCCTTCGTCGGTGCGCTGTCCACGGGTGTCCTCGGCGAGCGGCTGGCGCGCGCGCTGGCCGCCGAGGGCGTGCGCCTGGACTGGGCGCCGCGGCTGGGCGCCCCCACCACGCTGAGCCTGGTGGGCCTGGACGCGCAGGGCGTTCCGTCCTATGCCTTCTACGGCCAGGGCGGTGCCGACCGGCTGATGCCGGCCACCGTGCTCGACCACCTGCCGGCCGGCGTGCAGGCGCTGCAGCTGGGCTCCTATGCGATGGTGGTGGAGCCGGTGGCCGCGGTGCAGCGCGCACTGGTGGAACGTCTGCAGGGCCACGCGCTGGTGGCCTACGACCCCAACGTGCGCCTGAACGTGGAGCCCGACCTGGCGCGCTGGCGCGACACGCTGGCCTGGATGCTGCCGCGCACCCAGTTGCTGAAGATCAGCGACGAGGACCTGGCCCGTCTGTTTTCCGGTGCCGACGCCGACGTGCTGGCCCGTCAGTGGCTGGCCGCCGGGGTGGAGGCCGTGGTGCTCACGCGCGGCGCGGCCGGCGCCACCGGCTGGACGCGTGCCGGCCGTGCCGACGTGCCGGGCCACGCGGTGGCGGTGGTCGACACGGTGGGTGCCGGCGACACCTTCCAGGCCGCGCTGCTGGCCGCCCTGGCCGAGACCGGCCGCCTGCGCCCGGGTGCGCTGGCCGGCATGGCGCCGGCGGCGCTGGCGGCGTGGCTGGACTTCGCCGCGCGGGCCGCGGCCTTCACCTGCAGCCGCCGCGGGGCCGACCTGCCGCGGCGTGCCGAGCTGCCGGCGCTGGCGTTCTGAAGGCGGGCCAGGCTCAGCGCGCGAGCAGGGCAAACACCGCCGGCACGCGCGCCGGCAGCACCGAGGGCATGCGACGCCAGTCCTGCACCGTGGCGCTGCGCGTGAAGGCCTGGGCCGTCGTCAGCCCGGCGCTCACCGACAGCCGGGTGTCGGGTGCCAGCACCTCCAGCAGCGCCTGCAGCAGCGCCTCGTTGCGGTAGGGGGTCTCGATCATCAGCTGCGTCTGCCGCCAGCGGCGCGACAGCCCTTCCAGCTCGCGCAGCCGCGCCGCGCGTGCGGCCGGCTCCTGCGGCGGGTAGCCCACGAAGGCGAAGCTCTGCCCCTCCAGCCCGCTGGCGGCCAGCGCCAGCATCAGCGCGCTCGGCCCCACCAGCGGTCGCACCGGCACGCCGGCGGCGTGCGCCGCCTCCACCAGCGCCGCGCCGGGGTCGGCAATGGCCGGCAGCCCGGCTTCGGAGATCAGGCCCAGGTCGTCGCCGGCCAGCGCCGGGGCCAGCAGCGCCTGCCAGGCGGCGGCCGGCACCGGCTCGCGGCTGCCCTTGCGCGGGCGCGGCAGCTCGGCGATGGCGATCTGCTGCAGCGGCAGCGCCAGCGGCACCAGCGCGTCCACCCGCTTGAGGAAGGCGCGCGCCGTCTTGGCGTCCTCCGCCGCCCAGTGGCGCAGCCGCGCCGCCTGCTGCAGCACGGCCTCGGGCAGCACGTCGGTCAGCGGTGCCGGCGGCAGGCCCAGGTCCAGCGTGTTGGGCACCAGGACCAGTGCGCCCAGGCTCACGATGCCCACGCCAGCGGGTCGAGACCGGCCTCGCGCAGCAGCGCGGCGGTGCGGATCAGGGGCAGGCCCACCAGCGCCGTCGGGTCGTCGCTGTCGATGGCCTCCAGCAGCGCGATGCCCAGCGTCTCGCACTTGGCGCTGCCGGCGCAGTCGTAGGGCTGCTCCAGGCGCAGGTAGTGCTCGATCTCGGCGGCCGACAGCACCCTGAAGCGCACCCGCACCGGCGCCAGCAGGGCCTGCTCGTAGCCGGTGGCCGGGCGCAGCACGGCCAGCGCGGTCTGGAACACGGCCGTGCGGCCCGACAGGCGCGTGAGCTGCGCCACCGCGCGCTCGTGCGTGCCCGGCTTGCCGAGGGGCTCGCCGTCGAGGTCGCAGACCTGGTCGGCGCCGATGACCACCGCCTCGGGGTGGCGCGCGGCCACCTCGCGCCCCTTGGCCAGCGCCAGCCGCAGCGCCAGCGCCGCGGGGGCTTCGCCGGGCCGCGGCGTCTCGTCCACCGCCGGGGCGGCCACGTCGAAGGGCAGGCGCAGGCGCGCCAGCAGCTCGCGCCGGTAGCGCGAGGTCGACCCGAGGATCAGCGGGGGCATGGTGGGCATGGCCGCGATTCTCGCGGACTACACTGGCCGCGATGAACAAGCCCGCCGAGGGGCGCTTCGACGCCCGCCGCCTCGACCTGAACCGCCTGGCCGATGACGCCGCCACGCTCGTCGGCGCCTGGCCATTGGCGGCGTTGGCGCGCCTGACCGAGGACGCCGCCCCGGCCGGCGATGGCCAGGTGCACTGGACCCTGCGCGCCGAGCGCCGCGCCGCGCCCGGCGGCCCGGCCGAGCCGTGGCTGCACCTGGAGGCCCGGGCCACCGTGCGCCTGACCTGCCAGCGCTGCCTGCAGCCGGTGGACGAGCCGCTGGCCGTGCAGCGCAGCTTCCGCTTCGTGGCCGACGAGGCCGCGGCCGAGCGCGAGGACGAGCAGGCCGAGGAGGACGTGCTGGCCCTGCCACCGCGCGGGCGGCTCGACCTCCAGCCGCTGGTGGAGGACGAGCTGATCCTGGCCCTGCCCATCGTGCCGCGCCACGCCGAGTGTCCCGAGCCCCTGCCGATGGGGGCCTCCGACCCCGGCGCCGACGAGGACGTGCCCCAGGCCAGTCCCTTCGCGGCGCTGGCGGCGCTGAAGCGTCGCAGCTGAGCGGCTGTGCTACACTCGCGGGCTTTCCGTTTGGAGGCCTGGGGGCGCGCAGTGTTGTCGTGCGTGCCGCCGGCCCGCCCCAGCCCCTGCCTCGAGATGCAGCCTGCGCCGCGCAGGGGCGCCCCAGGAGATTCCCATGGCCGTTCAGCAGAACAAGAAGTCGCCCTCGAAGCGGGGCATGCACCGCTCGCACAACGCCCTGGGCGTGCCGGGCATCGCCGTGGAGCCGACCACCGGCGAGACGCACCTGCGTCACCACATCAGCCCCACCGGCTTCTACCGCGGCCGCAAGGTCCTGAAGACCAAGGCCGACAACTGATCGTCCGCGCCGTGGCCGTGCGCGGCCGCCGGACGCAGCCGACACGCGTTCCCAGCCCGATGCCCGGCGTGCCCTCCGGCCCTGCCGGGCATCGTGCATGATGGCTCCGTGACAAACCCTGTCGCCCTCGCCCCGCTCGCGCAGGTCACGCTCGCCGTCGACTGCATGGGCGGCGACCATGGCCCGGCGATCACCCTGCCGGCCTGCAGGGCCTTTCTCGACGCACACCCCGACGCCAGCCTGGTGCTGGTGGGCACCGCCGACGCGCTGGCGCCCGCCGCCGGCTGGCCGCGCACCGTGCTGCGCCCGGCCACCGAGGTGGTGGCCATGGACGACCCGGTGGAGGTGGCGCTGCGCCGCAAGCGCGACTCCTCCATGCGCGTGGCCATCGCCGCGCTGAAGCCCGAGGACGGGCAGCCGCCGGCGGCGCATGTGTGCGTCTCGGCGGGCAACACCGGTGCGCTGATGGCGGTGGCCCGCTACGTGCTCAAGACGATGGACGACATCGACCGTCCGGCCATCGCCACCGTGATGCCCAACCGCAAGGGCGGCTTCACCACCGTGCTCGACCTCGGCGCCAACGTCGACTGCACCCCGGAGCACCTGCTGCAGTTCGCCGAGATGGGCGCGGCGCTGGTGGCCGCCGTCTCCGGCATCGAGGAGCCCAGCGTCGGCCTGCTCAACATCGGCGAGGAAGTCATCAAGGGCAGCGAGACCATCAAGCGCGCCGGCGAGTTGCTGCGCCAGGCGCACCAGGCCGGGCACCTGAACTTCCACGGCAACGTGGAGGGCAACGACATCTTCCTCGGCACCACCGACATCGTGGTCTGCGACGGCTTCGTGGGCAACGTGCTGCTCAAGACCTCCGAAGGCCTGGCCTCGATGCTGTCGGACTTCATCCGGCAGGAGTTCACCCGCAGCCCGCTGACCAAGCTGGCGGCGCTGGCGGCGCTGCCGGTGCTCAAGCGCTTCAAGCAGCGCGTGGACCCGCGCGGCTACAACGGCGCGGCGCTGCTCGGGCTGCGCGGCCTGGTGTTCAAGAGCCATGGTTCGGCCGATGCCTATGCCTTCGAGCAGGCGCTGGTGCGCGCGTATGATGCGGCGCGCAACCGGCTGCTGGAGCGCGTGCAGGCCCGCATCGCCGCCCCGGGCGGCCCTTCCAGCCCCGCGCTCGCGGCATGACAGCACCCCTCCCGTACACCCGCATCACCGGCACCGGCAGCTTCCTGCCGCCGCGCCGCGTCGGCAACGCCGAACTGGTGGCGCAGCTCGCAGCGCGCGGGCTCGAGAGTTCCGACGAGTGGATCGTCGAGCGCACCGGCATCCGCGCCCGCCACTTCGTGGCCGACGGCATCAACAGCAGCGACCTGGCCCTCGAGGCCTGCCGCCACGCGCTGGAGGCCGCCGGCCGCCGGGCCGACGAGGTCGACCTGATCATCGTGGCCACGTCCACGCCGGACATGGTGTTCCCGTCCACCGCCGCGATCCTGCAGCACAAGCTGGGCGTGGCCGGCTGCCCGGCCTTCGACGTGCAGGCCGTGTGCTCCGGCTTCGTCTACGGCCTGACCGTGGCCGACGCCATGATCCGCGCCGGCAACGCGCGCTGCGCGCTGGTGGTGGGCGCGGAGGTGTTCTCGCGGCTGCTGGACTTCAACGACCGCACCACCTGCGTGCTGTTCGGCGACGGCGCCGGGGCCGTGGTGCTGGAGGCGTCCGACACGCCGGGCCTGCTGGCCACCGACCTGCACGCCGACGGCCGGCACGTGGGCATCCTGTGCGTGCCGGGCACGGTGCAGAACGGTCAGGTGCTGGGCGACCCGCTGCTGCGCATGGACGGCCAGGCCGTGTTCAAGCTCGCCGTCGGCGTGCTGGAGCAGGCCGCGCGCACGGTGCTGCAGAAGGCCGGCCGCCAGGACAGCGACGTCGACTGGCTGATCCCGCACCAGGCCAACATCCGCATCATGACCGGCACCGCGAAGAAGCTGCGCCTGCCGCTGGACAAGCTGGTCGTCACCGTCGACGAGCATGGCAACACCTCGGCGGCGTCCATTCCGCTGGCGCTGGACCATGCCGTGCGCAGCGGCCGCGTGCAGCGCGGCGACACCGTGATGCTGGAAGGGGTGGGCGGCGGCTTCACCTGGGGCGCCGTGCTGCTCGACTACTGATCCACCCATGACGCGGCGCCGCCGGTCGGCGGACGCCGCGCACGCCTGGAGACACACCGCCATGAAACCCTTTGCGTTCGTCTTCCCGGGGCAGGGCTCGCAATCCGTGGGCATGCTCGATGCCTGGGGCGACCACCCCGCCGTGACCGCCACGCTGGCCGAGGCCTCCGAGGCCGCCGGCACGGACGTCGGCCGCCTGATCCACGAGGGCCCGGCCGAGACGCTGGCGCTCACCGTCAACACCCAGCTCGTGATGCTGGTGGCCGGCGTGGCCAACTACCGCGCCTGGATCCACGAGGGCGGCCCGGTGCCGGCGGCGGTGGCCGGGCATTCGCTGGGCGAGTACAGCGCGCTGGTGGCCGCCGGGGCGCTGACGCTGGCCGACGCCGTGCCGCTGGTGCGTTTCCGCGCGCAGGCCATGCAGGACGCGGTGCCGGTGGGCAGCGGCGCGATGATGGCCATCCTGGGCCTGGACGGCGCCGACGTGGCCAGGGCCTGCGAGCAGGCCGCGCGCGACTGCGGCGAGGTGGTGTCCGCCGCCAACTTCAACGACCCCAAGCAGACCGTGATCGCCGGCAGCACCGCCGGCGTGGAGATGGCCGTGGCGCTGCTCAAGGCCATCGGCGCCAAGCGCGCCATGCCGCTGGCGGTGTCGGCGCCGTTCCACTGCGCGCTGATGAAGCCCGCGGCCGACCGGCTGCGCGAGCGCCTCGCGGCCACGCCCATGGCCGCGCCCGCCATCCCGGTGCTCAACAACATCGACGTCGCCACCGAGACCGACCCCGAGCGCATCCGCGACGCGCTCTACCGCCAGGCCTACGGCCCGGTGCGCTGGGTGGAGCTGGTGGAGGCGCTGCACGCGCGCGGCCTGCGCCACATCTTCGAGTGCGGCCCGGGGCGCGTGCTGTCCAAGATGATCAAGCGCATCGAGCACGCCGAGGCGGAAAGCGTCACCGTGCTCGACCCGGCCTCGCTGGCCGAGGCGCGGGGGATGCTGGCATGACCGAAACGTCCCTCCGCATCGCGCTGGTCACCGGCGCCTCGCGCGGCATCGGCCGCGCCATCGCGCTGGCGCTGGCGCAGCAGGGCTTCCGCGTGATCGGCACCGCCACCACCGAGGCCGGCGCGGCTGCCATCGGCCAGGCGCTGACACCGTTCGGCGGCCGTGGCATCACGCTCGACGTCACCGACGGCCCGGCCGCCGAGGCCGCGGTGGACGACATCGTCAAGGCCGACGGCGGGCTGCACGTGCTGGTCAACAACGCCGGCATCACGCGCGACCAGCTCGCCATGCGCATGAAGGATGCCGACTGGGACGCGGTGATCGACACCAACCTGAAGGCCGTGTTCCGCCTCAGCCGCGCCGCCATCCGCCCGATGATGAAGCAGCGCTGGGGCCGCATCGTCAGCGTGACCTCGGTGGTCGGCGCCTCGGGCAACGCCGGCCAGGCCAACTACGCCGCCGCCAAGGCCGGGGTGGCCGGCATGACGCGCGCGCTGGCGCGCGAGCTGGGCAGCCGCAACGTCACGGTGAACTGCGTGGCCCCTGGCTTCATCGCCACCGACATGACCGACGCCCTGCCCGAGGCGCAGAAGACGGCGCTGCTGGCGCAGATCCCGCTGGCGCGCCTGGGCACGCCGGAGGAGGTGGCGCATGCGGTGGCCTTCCTGGCCAGCCCCCTGGCCGGCTACGTGACCGGCGCCGAGCTGCACGTCAACGGCGGCATGTACATGGCCTGAAGGCCGCCGGTCGCCGACCGGATGACCGGCCCGATCCCGGGCCAAGATCGCGGCGGATCCCCCGCCGGTGCCCGCCGGTAGAATCGCCGGCTGTCAGTTGGACCCACTCCTGGAGGAGTCATGAGCGATATCGAATCCCGTGTCAAGAAAATCATCGCCGAGCAGCTCGGCGTGCCCGAGGCGGACGTCACCAACGAGAAGGCCTTCGTGGCCGACCTCGGCGCCGACTCGCTCGACACGGTGGAACTGGTGATGGCCCTCGAGGACGAGTTCGGCATCGAGATCCCGGACGAGGAAGCCGAGAAGATCACCACGGTCCAGCTGGCGATCGACTACGCCGTCAAGCACCAGAAGGCCTGACATGATGCGGGCCCCCACGCTGGCGGCTTCGCCGTGCTGCAGCTCCCCGCGGGGGCGCGGCCGGCTTGAGGCGGCTCGTTGCCAGCCATGACGCGTCGCCGTGTCGTCGTCACCGGCCTGGGGCTGGTCAGCCCGGTCGGCAACAGTGTCGCCGAGGGCTGGGCCAACCTGCTCTCCGGCCGCAGCGGCATCGATGCCGTCACCAAGTTCGATGCCTCCGCACTGGCCTGCCGCTTCGCCGGCGAGGTCAAGGGTTTCAACGTCGAGGACTACATCCCCGGCAAGGAAGCCCGGCACATGGACACCTTCATCCACTACGGGATGGCGGCGGCGATCCAGGCGGTGCAGGACGCGGGCCTGCCCACCGGCGAGGCGCTGACGGAGGAGACCGCCGAGCGCATCGGCTGCATGGTGGGCTCGGGCATCGGCGGGCTGCCGATGATCGAGGCCACGCACGAGGAGTACCGCAGCCGCGGCCCGCGTCGCATCTCGCCGTTCTTCGTGCCGGCCTCGATCATCAACATGATCTCGGGCCACATCTCCATCAAGTACGGCTTCACCGGGCCCAACCTCGCCATCGTCACCGCCTGCACCACCGGGCTGCACTGCATCGGCGAGGCCGGGCGCATGATCGAGTACGGCGATGCCGACGTCATGGTGGCCGGCGGCGCGGAGAGCACGGTCAGCCCGCTGGGCATCGGCGGCTTCGCCGCGGCGCGGGCGCTGTCCACCCGCAACGACGACCCCAAGACCGCCTCCCGGCCCTGGGACAAGGACCGCGATGGCTTCGTGCTCGGCGAGGGCGCGGGCGTGCTGGTGCTCGAGGAGTACGAGCACGCGAAGAAGCGGGGCGCGAAGATCTACGCCGAGCTCGCCGGCTTCGGCATGGGCGCCGACGCCTTCCACATGACGGCGCCCAACGTCGACGGCCCCAAGCGCGCCATGAAGGCGGCGCTGCGCAACGCCGGGCTGAACCCCGACGCGGTGCAGTACCTCAACGCCCATGGCACCAGCACCCCGCTGGGCGACGTCAACGAGACCAACGCCATCAAGCTGGCCTTCGGCGACCACGCGCGGAAGATGGTGGTGAACTCCACCAAGTCCATGACCGGCCACCTGCTGGGCGGGGCTGGCGGCATCGAGTCGGTGTTCACCGTGCTCGCGGTGCACCACCAGGTCTCGCCGCCCACGATCAACATCTTCGAGCAGGACCCGGAGTGCGACCTCGACTACTGCGCCAACACCGCGCGGGAGATGAAGATCGATGTCGCCGTGAAGAACAACTTCGGCTTCGGCGGCACCAACGGCACGCTGGTGTTCCGGCGCGCCTGACGGTCAGCGCATGCAGGGGCCGGCTCCGGTGTCGCTGGAAGCCGCCGGCGACGGTGGTGCCTGGCGCCACGCCCTGATCGCGCTGCACCTGGCCGCGGCCGGGGCGATGCTGGCGTGGGCACCCGGCCTGCCCGCCGGCCTGGCCGCGATCGCGGTCGTGGCCGCCGGGGTGCGGTCGGGGCGCGGCAGCGCCCCGACCGGTTCGACGCCGGCGCTGCTGGCCTGGGACGGCCAGACCTGGCGCCTCGGCGAACGGGCCGTGCGGCCCCGCGTGGCGCTGGACCTCGGCGGCTGGATGCTGCTGCGCCTGGACCCGGCGGATGCCCCCGGCCGCCGCCACTGGCTGCCGCTGTCGGCGGCGGTGGCCGGCGCCGCGTGGCCGCCGCTGCGTGCTGCGCTGTTCTCCACCGCCGCGGCGGGCCGGGGCGGTGCCGCGCGCGGCCGGCCGGCCGGCGGCATGGCGGCCTGAATGTCGGAGGCCGATGCCGATGCCCTGCTGGTCGAGCGCGTCAAGCGCGGCGACGTGCGGGCCTTCGAGATGCTGGTCGTGAAGTACCAGCGGCGCATCGAGCGCCTGATCGGCCGCATGGTGCGCGACACCGACCTCGTGCCCGACATCGCGCAGGAGACCTTCATCCGCGCCTACCGGGCGCTGCCGCAGTTCCGCGGCGAGAGCGCCTTCTACACCTGGCTCTACCGCATCGCGGTCAACACCGCCAAGAAGAGCCTGATGGACCTGAAGCGCGACCCGCTGGTCACGGAGACCGCGCTGGCCTCGCGGGACGACGAAGGCGACGAAACTTCCCGCGTGGAGAACGAACTAAGCGACGGCGAGACACCCGATGCCCTGCTGGCCAGCAAGGAGATTGCCCAGGCCGTGAACGCGGCCATCGAGGCCTTGTCGGAAGACCTGCGCCAGGCGATCACGCTGCGCGAGATCGAAGGGCTGAGCTACGAAGAGATCGCTGATGTGATGAACTGCCCCATCGGGACCGTGCGGTCGCGGATCTTCCGCGCCCGCGAGGCGATCGCAGAACGACTGCGGCCGCTGCTGGACACCCGTGACGGGACGCGCTGGTGAGCGCTGACAACCGAGCATTCCCCATGAACCGACCCCACGCTGCCCCGGAACCCGATGCACCCCGGCAATGGCTGTCCGACCTGGCCGACGGGCGCCTGGGCACCGATGCCCTGGCCGAGGCCTGCGGCCGCTGGGAGGCCGACGCCGAGGCGCGCCGCACCTGGCACGCCTACCAGCTGATCGGCGACGTGCTGCGCTCCGACGACCTGGCGCGGCCGGCGGGTGGTGACGCGGCTTTCCTGGCGGCGCTGCGCCAGCGCCTGGCCGACGAGCCGGTGGTGATGGCGCCCGCGCCGCTGGCCGCACCGGCCACCCCGCCGACGGTGCAGCCCGCCCAGCCGGTGCGCCGCGCGGCGCGCGCCCACCGGCCGCTGTGGCTGGTCCCGATGGCCGCCGCGGCCGGCTTCGTGGCCGTGGCCGGGGTGATGGTGGTGCTGCAGTCCGCCCCGGGCGGCAATGGCTTCGACGCCCCGCAGATGGCGGCCACGCCGCCGGCGGCGGTGACGGTGCGTGCCATGGCGCCAGCCGGTGGCGTGCTGTCCCCGGCCGCCGGGCTGCAGGGCCCGGCCGGTGCCGGTCAGATGCTGCGCGACGCGCGCGTCGACGAGTACCTGCGCGCCCACCGCGAGGTCCTGGTGGCGTCGCCGGCGGCCCTGCCCGGCGGTGCGGTGCGCACGGTCGACTTCGAGTCCGCGCCGGCGCGCTGATGACGCGGCGCGAACCCTGGCGCATGCCCGGTCTGACGCGGTGGGGCCGCGGCGGACTCGCTGGCCTGCTGTGTGCGGCGCTGATGCCGGCCGCCGCCGCCGGTGCGGCGACGCTGGACGCCGCCGGCTGGATCGCCCGGCTCAACGGCGCCGCGGCGGAGCAGACCTACCGCGGCACGATGGTCTACACGGCCCCGGGCATCGTGTCGAGCTCGCGCGTGGCCCACGTGGCCGCCGGGGGGCAGGTGCTCGAGCGCGTGGAGGCGCTGGACGGTCACCAGCAGCGTGTCTACCGCCGCAACGACACGGTGCAGACCGTGTGGCCGCAGAAGAAGGTGGTGGTGGTGGAGCAGGGCGCCGACGCCAGCGGCCTGGTGTCCACCCGCCGCCGGGTGGAGCCGCGGGCGCTGGCGCACTACACGCTCACGCCGGCGGGCCACAGCGTGGTCGCCGGGCGGCGTGCCCAGGTGCTGATGCTGCAGCCGCGCGACGAGCTGCGCTTTGCCCAGCGCCTGCTGGCCGACGAGGCCACCGGGCTGCTGCTGCGTGCCGACGTGCTGGACGAACACGGGCGCACGCTGGAGTCCTCGGCCTTCAGCGAGGTGCAGATCGGCGGCGGTGACCCCAAGGGCGTGCTCGACGGCATGAACCCGCCGGGCTACAAGGTGCTGCCCTCCAGCCGCGAGCCGGTGGACTGGGCCGCCCAGGGCTGGCGGCTGCGCCAGCCGGTGCCGGGCTTCGAGCTCGTGGGCTGCGTGCAGCGTCCCTCGCTGTCGGGGCCGGGCCACGGCCACGCGCTGCAGGCGATGTTCTCCGACGGGCTGAGCTTCGTCTCGCTGTTCATCGAACCCTTCAGCGACCGCAACCACCGCGGTGCGCTGTCCGCCGGCATGGGCGCCACGCACACCGTGATGCAGCGCGTCGGCGACCACTGGGTCACGGCCATGGGCGATGTCCCGGGCCGCACCCTGGAGCGTTTCGTCGCCGCTCTCGAGCGCCGCTGAGCGTCGCCCACGGCCGCTCCACTTCCGCCAAGGTTCCGCCAAGGAGAACTCGAACATGACCCCCTCGCTGACGACGATCCGGCGCCAAGGCGCCACGCTGGCGGCCAGCGTGCTGATGGCCTGCACCCTGCTGGCCCCGCCGCTGGCCACTGCGCAGGGCGCCACGCCCACAGTGCCGCTGCCCGACTTCACCGAGCTGGTCGAGCGCGTGGGCCCCGCGGTGGTGAACATCCGGACGCTGGAGCGTCCCGGCAACGGCGGCGGCAACCTGCGCGGCCAGGTGCCGCCGGAGTTCGAGGAGTTCCTGCGCCGCTTCGGCATCCCGCTGCCCGACCGGCCCGAGCGCGGCGGCCCGCGCCGCGACGGCGAGGAGGACGCCGAGCCGCAGCAGCGTGGCGTGGGCTCGGGCTTCATCCTCAGCGCCGACGGCTTCATCATGACCAACGCGCACGTCGTCGACGGTGCCGACGAGGTGATCGTCACGCTCACCGACAAGCGCGAGCTGAAGGCGCGCATCGTCGGTGCCGACCGCCGCACCGACGTGGCCGTGGTCAAGGTCGAGGCGACCGGGCTGCCGTTCGTGAAGATCGGCGACGCCAACCGCCTGAAGGTGGGCGAGTGGGTGCTGGCCATCGGCTCGCCCTTCGGGCTGGACAACACCGTGACCGCCGGCATCGTCAGCGCCAAGCAGCGCGACACCGGCGACTACCTGCCCTTCATCCAGACCGACGTGGCCATCAACCCCGGCAACTCCGGCGGCCCGCTGCTCAACCTGCGCGGCGAGGTGGTGGGCATCAACTCGCAGATCTACAGCCGCAGCGGCGGCTTCATGGGCATCAGCTTCGCGATCCCCATCGACGAGGCCACGCGCGTGGCCGAGCAGCTGCGCACCAGCGGGCGCGTCATCCGCGGCCGCATCGGCGTGGAGATCGCGCCGGTGATGAAGGACGTGGCCGAGGCCATCGGCCTGGGCAAGCCGCAGGGCGCGCTGGTGCGCAACGTCGAACCCGACGGGCCGGCGTCCAAGGCCGGTATCGAGGCCGGCGACATCATCGTCAAGGTGGACGGCAAGCCGGTGGAGAAGTCCGGCGACCTGCCGCGCATCATCGGCGCCATCAAGCCCGGCACCAAGAGCTCGCTGCAGGTGTTCCGCCGCGGCGGCATGCGCGACATCGCGGTCACGGTGGGCGAGTTCCCGCCCGACCGGCCGGTGCGCCGTGCCCAGGCCACGCCCGAGCGCGAGGACAAGTCGGCCGCGTCGCGCAGCGCACTGGGCATGACCGTGGCCGACCTGACCGATGCGCAGAAGCAGGAGCTCGGCGTCAGCGGCGGCGTGCGCGTGGAAGCGGTGGAAGGCCCGGCCGCCCGCGCCGGCGTGCAGGTGGGCGACGTGGTGCTCCAGGTGGGCAACGCCGAGGTGGCCGATGCCCGGCAGTTCGCCGCCGCCGCGGCGCGCATGGACAAGGACCGGCCGGTCAGCGTGCTGGTCCGCCGGGGCAACTGGGTCAACTACCTGCTCATCCGACCCCGTTGACGGGTTATTCCGCGATCCGGAATCCGACCCGGCGGGCCAGATCCTGACCCGCCGGTCGGCCCCGGACGGTGCAAGGTGAGTGGTTTCTCACTTCACCATCGCCGGCCCGCATTACTGCGTCGCATCGCTAGAATCGACGCTTTGGCGTCAAGCTTTGGTGGCTGTCAGCGGACGACTGCGAAGGGCCCTGAGGTGGACTGCGGCGGCGGCGCCACACTGTGGACATGTTGTGGACAACATGTTCCTGTTGGCGCTCTGCAACGGCCCGGATTCCAGCATTGGTGCGGGTTCCCGCGGGGTGTTTTGGCTACAATGAAGTCCCAACAAGCAGTTGCCATACGTTTTTGTTGGAAGGCGCGTCGCCCTTTTCGACGCGCCTTTTTTTTAGTCCGGCTCCGGCAGCGCGCCCCGCGCCCCACGTCGATGCGCGACGTGCGTTTTCTCCGAGACGGCTGCATCGCAGAGCGCCGTGCGATGCCTGCGTGACCCCATGAAGCACATCCGCAATTTCTCCATCATCGCCCACATCGACCACGGCAAGAGCACCCTGGCCGACCGCATCATCCAGCGCTGCGGAGGCCTGAGCGACCGCGAGATGGAGGCCCAGGTGCTCGACTCGATGGACATCGAGCGCGAGCGCGGCATCACCATCAAGGCGCAGACGGCGGCGCTGCGCTACACCGCGCGCGACGGCCAGGTCTACCAGCTCAACCTGATCGACACGCCGGGGCACGTGGACTTCTCCTACGAGGTCTCGCGCTCGCTGTCGGCCTGCGAGGGGGCGCTGCTGGTGGTGGACGCCAGCCAGGGCGTGGAGGCGCAGACGGTGGCCAACTGCTACACCGCGCTCGACCTGGGCGTGGAGGTGGTGCCGGTCCTCAACAAGATGGACCTGCCCCAGGCCGACCCGGAGAACGCCAAGTCGGAGATCGAGGACGTGATCGGCATCGACGCCGGCGACGCCATCCCCTGCAGCGCCAAGACCGGGATGGGCATCGACGACATCCTCGAGGCCGTGATCCATCGCATGCCCGCGCCGCGCGGCGTGCCCGACGGCCCGCCGCGGGCGATGATCATCGACAGCTGGTTCGACAACTACGTCGGCGTGGTGATGCTGGTGCGCGTGGTGGACGGCGAGCTGCGGCGCGGCGACCGCATCCGCCTGATGGCCACCGGTGCGGTGTACCCGCTGGAGCAGCTGGGCGTGTTCACGCCCAAGAGCGAACCGCGCGACGCGCTGAAGGCCGGCGAGGTGGGTTTCCTGATCGCCGGCATCAAGGAACTCTCCGCGGCCAAGGTGGGCGACACGGTCACACTGGAGAAGAAGCTCCCCAACAACGCTGGCCCGGCGTCCGAGCCGCTGCCCGGCTTCAAGGAGATCCAGCCGCAGGTCTTCGCCGGGCTCTACCCCACCGAGCCCAGCGAGTACGACGCGCTGCGCGACGCGCTGGAGAAGCTCAAGCTCAACGACTCCAGCCTGCGCTACGAGCCCGAGGTGAGCCAGGCGCTGGGCTTCGGCTTCCGCTGCGGCTTCCTGGGCCTGCTGCACATGGAGATCGTGCAGGAGCGCCTGGAGCGCGAGTTCGACCAGGACCTGGTGACCACCGCCCCCAGCGTGGTCTACGAGGTGGAGCTGGGCGACGGCACCATCGAGCGGGTCGAGAACCCGAGCAAGATGCCCGACCTCGGCCGCATCCGCGAGATCCGCGAGCCCATCGTCACCGTGCAGCTGTACATGCCGCAGGACGCCGTGGGCCCGGTGATGACGCTGTGCAACCAGAAGCGCGGCATCCAGCTCAACATGGCCTACCACGGCAAGCAGGTGCACCTGACCTACGAGCTGCCGCTGGCGGAGATCGTGCTGGACTTCTTCGACAAGCTCAAGTCGGTGAGCCGCGGCTACGCGAGCATGGACTACGAGTTCAAGGAGTACCGCGCCGCCGACGTGGTGAAGGTCGACATCCTGATCAACGGCGACAAGGTCGACCCGCTGTCGATGATCGTGCACCGTGCGCAGAGCCAGTACCGCGGCCGTGCCGTGGCGGCCAAGATGCGCGAGCAGATCCCGCGCCAGATGTACGACGTCGCGATCCAGGCCGCCATCGGCGCCAACATCATCGCGCGCGAGAACATCAAGGCGCTGCGCAAGAACGTGCTGGCAAAATGCTACGGCGGTGACATCACCCGCAAGCGCAAGCTGCTCGAGAAGCAGAAGGCCGGCAAGAAGCGGATGAAGCAGATCGGCACCGTCGAGGTGCCGCAGGAAGCCTTCCTGGCCATCCTCCAGGTCGACGAATGAGCCCCCACCCCCGATGAGTGCCCTGACCGCCGCGCTGTATGGCGCCCTGATCGTCTACCTCGGGGGCTGGTTCCTCGGCCACTGGATCGGCAACTTCTCGCTGCTGCTCTTCGTGCTGACCGTGGTCACCATGGTCTACTGGTTCGCCGAGCGGCTGAAGTTCAAGCCGGCCCGCGAGGCTGCCGCGCGCGCGCTGGAGGAGGGCGACCGCGCCCGCCGGGCGCAGCTCGCCGCGCAGGGCATCGAGAAGGTGGACGGCGACATCACCGTCGCGCGCGAGAAGCTGCTGATGCAGCCCTGGTGGCTGGACTGGACGGCCGGCCTGTTCCCGGTGATCGCCATCGTCTTCCTGCTGCGCTCCTTCCTCTTCGAGCCGTTCAAGATCCCGTCGGGCTCGATGATCCCCACGCTGGTGGTCGGCGACCTGATCCTGGTGAACAAGTTCCACTACGGCGTGCGGCTCCCGGTGATCAACACCAAGGTCCTCGACAACAACGCCGTGCAGCGCGGCGACGTGATGGTCTTCCGCTACCCGGTGGACCCGCGGCAGGACTACATCAAGCGCGTGGTCGGCATCCCGGGCGACGTGGTCGAGTACCGCAACCAGCGGTTGACGCTCAACGGCCAGCCGGTGCCGCTGACGGCGCAGGGCGAGTACTACGAGGAAGACCGCATGCGCTACGAGCCCATGTGGCAGGAGAAGCTGGGCGCCGTCGAGCACCGCGTGCTCGTGAACCCCGACGCCCCGTCCTACTTCGGCGGCATGCCGAAGAACTTTCCTTTTGCCGACAACTGCCGATACAGTGCCGACGGGATGCAGTGCACCGTGCCGCCGGGCCACTACTTCATGATGGGCGACAACCGCGACAACTCGCAGGACTCGCGCTTCTGGGGCTTCGTGCCCGACGAGAACATCGTCGGCAAGGCATTCTTCGTGTGGATGAACTTCGGCAACCTCGGCCGCATCGGGCCGTTCCACTGATCGGGTCCCGCCCATGATGAGAGCTCAACGCCCGCCGCGCCGCGCACAGCGTGGCATCTCGCTGTTCGGCCTGCTGTTCTGGGCCATCGTGGTCGGATTCTTCGGCTACATCGCGGTCGTGGTCTTCCCCACCGTCAACGAGTACTTCACCATCAAGCGCGCGGTCGACAAGATCGCCGCCGAGGCGCCGGCCACGGTGCCCGAGGTGCGCGCCGCCTTCGAGCGCCAGCGTGCCATCGAGTACTCCATCGCCTCGATCAGCGGCAACGACCTCGAGGTGACGAAGGAGAACGACCGCCTCGTGATCGGCTTCGCCTACGAGAAGGAGATCCCGATCGTCGGCCCGGTCTACCTGCTGCTCAAGTACCAGGGGCGCAGCGGCCAGTGAGCGACGCCCTTGCCGCGCTGCAACGCCGGCTCGGCCATGCCTTCGCCGAGCCCGCGCTGCTGCAGCGCGCGCTGACCCACCGCAGCTTCGGCGCCGAGCACAACGAGCGCCTGGAGTTCCTGGGCGATGCGGTGCTGAGCCTGGCGATCTCCTCGCTGCTGTACCGCCAGTTCGCCGGCTCGGCCGAGGGCGACCTCACCCGCGTGCGCGCGCAGTTGGTGCGCGAGGAAAGCCTGCACCGGCTGGCCCTGGCCCTGCGCCTGCCCGAGGCGCTGCGCCTGTCCGACGGCGAGGCGCGCGGGGGTGGCGCGCTGAGGCCCTCCATCCTGGCCGATGCCGCCGAGGCTGTGCTCGGTGCCGTGTACCTCGACGCCGGCTTCGACGCCGCGCTGGCGGTGGTGACCCGCCTGCTGGCCGACCAGATCGAGGCCATCGAGGTCGACAGCTTCGGCAAGGACGCCAAGACCGAGCTGCAGGAATGGCTGCAGGCGCGCCGCGTGGCGGTGCCGGTCTACCGCATCGTCGCCACCCGCGGCCAGGCGCATGCGCAGACCTTCGAGGTGGAGTGTGCGGTGCCGGCGCTGCGCCTGGCAGAGCGCGGCGAGGGCCGCTCGCGCCGCGCCGCCGAGCAGCATGCGGCGCGCCGCATGCTCGCCGTGCTCAAGGCCAGCGACCGGCCCGACGGGCCCCTCAGGGCGTGACATGAACGACGACACCACCCCCGCCACGCCGGCGCAGCGCTGCGGCCTCGTGGCCATCGTCGGCCGCCCCAACGTCGGCAAGTCCACGCTGCTCAATGCGCTGGTCGGGCAGAAGATCAGCATCACCTCGCGCAAGGCGCAGACCACGCGCCACCGCATCACCGGGATCCGCACGCGAGGCCAGGCCCAGTTCGTCTTCGTCGACACGCCGGGCTTCCAGACGCGCGACCTCGGCCGCGGCCGCACCGCGCTCAACCGCACGCTCAACCGCACGGTGCTGTCGTCGCTGGCCGACGTGGACCTGGTGCTGTTCCTGGTGGAGGCCGGACGCTTCGGCCTGGACGACGCCAAGGTGCTGGGCCTGCTGCAGGGCGAGGGCCTGCGCGACAAGCCAGTGATCCTGGTGGCCAACAAGCAGGACGCCGTGCGCCGCCGGGCCGACCTGCTGCCCTGGCTGCAGGGCATGCAGCAGCGCCATGCCTTTGCCGAGTTCGTGCCGATGTCGGCCACGCGCGAGGCCGACGCGGAGCGGCTGCTCGACATCGTCGAGCCCTACCTGCCCGAGCAGGCCTGGTTCTACGAGGAGGATGCGCTCACCGACCGCAGCGACCGCTTCCTGGCCAGCGAGATCATCCGCGAGAAGCTGTTTCGCCTCACCGGTGACGAGCTGCCCTACGCCTGCACCGTGGTCATTGCCAAGTACGAGGAAGAAGGCGAGCCGCCGCGGCTGCTGCACCGCATCAGCGCCGACATCATCGTCGAGCGCGATGCCCACAAGGGCATGGTCATCGGCGACGGCGGCGAGCGCCTCAAGCGCATCGGCAGCGAGGCCCGCCAGGAGCTGGAGCACCTGCTGCAGGCCAAGGTCTTCCTGGAGCTGTGGGTCAAGGTGCGCAGCGGCTGGGCCGACGACGAGGCGAGGCTGAAGGCCTACGGCTACGAGTGAGCGTGGCGGGCCGGCCGCGCCGGAGCGCGTGATGGTGACCCGGCGCGCCGCGGCGGCGCCGCTGCAGGCCTTCGTGCTGCACCGCTGGGACTGGAGCGAGACCAGCCTGATCGTCGAGCTGTTCACCCGCGAGCGCGGGCGTCTGGCGGTGGTGGCCAAGGGCGCCAAGCGGCCCTATTCGCAGCTCCGGCCGGTGCTGCTGCCGTTCCAGCGCCTGTGGGTGCAGCTGGGGCGGGCGGCCTCGGACGAGGGCTCGGAGATCGTGCCGCTGCGCAGCGCCGAGTGGGCCGGTGGCGCGCCGGTGGTGGCCGGCGCCGCGCTGTTCCGCGGCTTCTACCTGCACGAGCTGCTGCTCAAGGGCCTGGCCCGGCAGGACCCGCACCCGGCGCTGTTCGACAGCTACGCGCAGACGCTGCCCGCGCTGGCCGGCCCGGAGGGCGCGGTCACCGCCGCCGCGCTGCGCGCCTTCGAGCTGCGCCTGCTGCAGGACAGCGGCTGGCTGCCCGAACTGGACTGCGTGACGCTCACCCGCCAGCCGCTGCAGCCGGAGCGCCGCTACACGCTGCATCCGGAGACCGGTGTCGTGGAGGGCGGGGCCGACGCGCTGCCGGGCGCGGCGCTGCAGGCGGCGCAGCAGGCGCTGCGCTCGGGTGACCTGGCGGCCCTGCAGGCGGCCTGCCTGGCCCCGGCGGCGGCCTGGCGGGCGCAGCTGCGAGGCCTGCTTCAGTACCATCTGGGCACCGGGGAGTTGCGCACCCGCCGCGTGATGCGCGAGCTGCAGCGCCTGTCCGAACCCCGCACCGAACCCCCCACGCAAGGGCCACGATGAACCCGCTGATCGCACCGGCACACCCGGCCACCGCCCTGTCGGTCAACGTCAACAAGGTGGCGCAGCTGCGCAACACGCGCCACCTGGGCATCCCGTCGGTGGTGCGCCTGGCCACGCTGGCGCTGGAAGCCGGCGCCCAGGGCATCACGGTGCACCCGCGGCCCGACGAGCGCCACATCCGCGCCCACGACGTGCACGACATCGCGGCGCTGATGGCGCAATGGCCGCAGGCGGAATACAACATCGAGGGCAACCCCTTCCACAACCTGATGGGCTTCATCCGTGCCGTGAAGCCGCACCAGGCCACCTTCGTGCCCGACAGCGAAGGCCAGTTCACCTCCGACCACGGCTGGGACCTGGCCGCCGACGGCGCGCGCCTGCGCCCGCTGATCGACGAGTGCCACGCGCTCGGTGTGCGCGTGAGCCTGTTCATGGACGCCGAGCCGGGCGCGATGGCCGCCGCGCGCGCGGTGGGTGCCGACCGCGTCGAGGTCTACACCGAGCCCTATGCCGCCGCCTGGGGCACGCCGGGCGCCGAGGCGCAGCTGCAACGGTTTGCCGCGGCGGCCCGCGCGGCGGTGCAGGCCGGCCTGCAGGTGAACGCCGGCCACGACCTGAACCGCGACAACCTCACCGCCTTCCTGCGCGCCGCGCCCGAGGTGGTGGAAGTCTCCATCGGCCACGCGCTGATCGCCGATGCACTGGAGCTGGGCATGGCCGAGACCGTGCGCCGCTACCTGCAGTGCATCCGTGATGCGCAGGGGTGAGATGCCTGGCGTGCGGATGGTGGGTCAGTGACTGATCTCGACCCTGGGCAGTCGTTCGTTGTTCGCGTGTGCGGGCAGCGTGGCGAGCTCGCGCGGGCAGGGCAGGGGGTGCCGCTCATGTCCTCCGCCGCCGGCCTGCGGCCGACGGCTCCCCCTTTACTTCCCGTCACCCCCTGCCCTGCCCACGCGAGCCGGCGCCTGCAGTGGTCCGCCCCCGCAGACCTCGCTGTGACCGCAAGGCGGCGTGCTGAGGAACACCACCGCCGGTGCCAGCTCGCGTGGGTACCGGAGGGGGCGACGGGAAGTAAAGGAGGAGCCGGCGGCCAGCGGCCGACGGCGGGGGACATGAGCGGCGCCCCCTCCGGTGCCCGCGCGAGCTCGCCGCG
>VFQM010000292.1_pt1 | contig 58785 bp, 53 predicted proteins | sample 3512391 | NCBI WGS metagenome assembly VFQM01 (sample SAMN10412369, study PRJNA504923) | tailings metagenome | isolation source: Replicate 1 from Balatoc abandoned mine | place: Philippines | reverse complement strand
GCCGGCCAGGGCCTCGTCGATGGAGTTGTCCACCACCTCGAAGACCAGGTGGTGCAGGCCGGTGCCGTCGGAGGTGTCGCCGATGTACATGCCGGGCCGCTTGCGCACGGCCTCCAGGCCTTCCAGGATCTGGATGCTGCCTTCGCCGTAGGCGTCGGGTTGCGGCGGGGTGTTCTCGCTCATTCGGGCTTTCTTTCGGAAACACGACAGCGGGCCGTGGCCCGCTGGTGGAAGGTCTGGGCCGCAGGGCGCCTCAGATCCGCATCGGCATCACCACGTACTTGAAGCCGGCCTGCTCGGGCACGGTCAGCAGGGCGCTGGCCTGGCTGTCCTGCAGCTCGAGCTTGACCATCTCCTGCGGGATGTTGGTCAGGGCGTCCATCAGGTAGGTGACGTTGAAGCCGATTTCGATGGCGTCGCCGTCGTAGTCGATCTCCAGCTCTTCCTTGGCCTCTTCCTGCTCGGCGTTGCTGGAGGCGATGCGCAGCAGGCCGGGCTCGATGTTCAGGCGCACGCCCTTGAACTTCTCGCTGGTGAGGATGGCCGCGCGCTGCAGGCAGGACAGCAGCGGCACCCGGCCCAGGGTGACGTGGTTGCGGTGGTTCTTGGGGATCACGCGGTTGTAGTCGGGGAACTTGCCCTCGACCAGCTTGGTGACGAACTCCATGCCGCTGAAGGCGAACTTGGCCTGGTTGGCGGCAAAGCGCATCTCGATGGCGGTGTCCTCGTCCTTGAGCAGGCGCTGCAGCTCCAGCACCGTCTTGCGCGGCAGGATCACCTCCTGCTTGGGCACCTCGTGGTCCAGCGTGGCCTGCGCCAGCGCCAGGCGGTGGCCGTCGGTGGCCACCAGGGTGAGCGTGGCGCCCTCGGCGATGAAGAGGATGCCGTTGAGGTAGTAGCGGATGTCGTGCACCGCCATCGCGAAGTGCACCTGGTTGATCAGGGCCTTGAGCGTCTTCTGCGGCACCGCGAAGGCGGGCCCGAAGTCCACCGCCTCGTTGACGAGCGGGAAGTCGTCGGCCGGCAGGGTCTGCAGCGTGAAGCGGCTCTTCCCGCCGGTGAGGGTGAGCTTGCTGCCGCTGGCCGACAGGGTGACGGTCTGGTCGGACGGCAGGGCGCGCAGGATGTCGATGAGCTTGCGCGCGCCCACCGTGATGGCCAGGCTGCCGGCGTCGCCGCCCAGCTCGGCGGTGGTGCGCACCTGGATCTCCAGGTCGCTGGTGGTGAACTCCAGCTGCGGACCGTTCTTGCGCAGCAGCACGTTGGCCAGGATGGGCAGGGTGTGCCGGCGCTCGACGATCCCGGCCACGGACTGCAGCGCGGCGAGCAGGTTTTCCTGGGCTGCCTTCAGGACGATCATGTCTTTACCTTTTTAAGCCTGGTAGCCGTAGTAGGCCCCGGCCTGGGCTGTGAACAACGCTATTTTCGCCTGATTGATCAACGCTTTACGCAGGCAGGAACCCTGTGGGTGGCCGGGGGCACGGCAGCGTCGCGGATTGGGGACAACGGCGGCGGTGGCGAGGGCGCTGTGGACAAGGGCGGGGTTGTTCGGGGCTTGTGCACAGGGTTGTGAAGGGGGCGCAGGCGGTGTCTGGCGGTTTGGGTCCATCGTTCGGGTTGCCCACGGCCCGGCCAGCAGGCCGGGCCGGTTCGGCAGGCGACCGGGTCCGCGCAGGCGGACCCGGACGTCCTGCCTCACCCCTTGAGCGTCTGCTCCAGCACGTGCAGCTGCTGGTTGAGCTCGCTGTTCTTCTGCCGCTCGCCGCCGATCTTGCGCACGGCATGCAGCACGGTGGTGTGGTCGCGGCCGCCGAAGAGCTCGCCGATCTCCGGCAGGCTCTTCTGCGTCATCTCCTTGGCCAGGTACATCGCGATCTGGCGCGGCCGCGCGATCGAGGCCGGGCGCTTCTTGCTGTACATGTCGGCGACCTTGATCTTGTAGAAGTCGGCCACCGTCTTCTGGATGTTCTCGACGCTGATCTGCCGGTTCTGGATGGACAGCAGGTCCTTCAGGGCCTCGCGGGCCAGCGCGATGCCCACGTCCTTGTGCGTGAAGCGGGCGTAGGCCAGCACCTTGCGCAGGGCGCCCTCGAGCTCGCGCACGTTGGCGCGCACGTTCTTGGCGACGAAGAAGGCCACGTCCTCGGGCATCTCCACGCCGTCGGCGCGCGCCTTCTGGATCAGGATGGCCACCCGCATCTCCAGCTCCGGCGGCTCGATGGCCACCGTCAGGCCGGCGTCGAAGCGGCTGGTCAGGCGTTCGTCGATGTCGACCAGGCCCTTGGGGTAGGTGTCGCTGGTCATGATGATGTGCGCCCGCTTGGCCAGCAGCGCCTCGAAGGCGTTGAAGAACTCCTCCTGGGTGCGCTCCTTGCCGGCGAAGAACTGCACGTCGTCGATCAGCAGCAGGTCGAGCTGGTGGTACTTGGCCTTGAGCTCGTCGAAGGTCTTGCGCTGGTAGTTGCGCACCACGTCGCTGATGAACTGCTCGGCGTGCAGGTAGAGCACGCGGGCGTCGGGGCGGTCCTTGAGCAGGGCGTTGCCCACGGCATGCACCAGGTGGGTCTTGCCCAGGCCCACGCCGCCATAAATGAATAGCGGGTTGTACATGGCGCCGGGGGCGCCGGCCACGTGCAGCGCCGCCGTGCGCGCCATCTGGTTGGCGCGGCCGGCCACCAGGGTGTCGAAGGTCAGCGCCGGGTTGAGCTTGTGGCGGCTGGCCGACGGCGCCGCGGGCGGGGCCGGCGAGGCCGGGGCCGGTGCACCGGCGTTGGCACCGGCCGTGGCAAAGGCCGGCAGCATGGCCGCCGCCGGGCCGGACGGGCCGCGTGCGTCGTGGCGCGCGTCGTTGGCCGGCGGGGTGCCCGCGGCCGGGCGCACGGCCGGCAGCTCGCGCGGGGCGAGCTGCAGGTCCAGCCGCACCGGCAGGCCGGCCAGGTCGCTGAGCACGCTCTCGATGCGGCCGGCGTACTGGCTGCGGATCCAGTCGAGCTTGAAGCGGTTGGGCACGCGCAGCGCCACGCGCACGCCGTCGTCGTCGCCGGTGGAGACCTCCGCCGGCGGCAGAGGACGGATCCAGGTGTTGAACTGCTGCTCGGGCAACTCGCTCGCCAGGCGCTCGCAGCCACGCTGCCAGAGGTCGATGGTCATGCCGTGCTGCACGGGAAGGGGAATGTGGACATCTTGTTCTGTGGGACCGTGCGGCGGGGGTGCCAGCGCAGCGGGGAGCGCAGTTATCCACAATGTCGGCGCCGGGGTCAAGCCCTGCGCATCGCCACGGTTTGTGGTGCAAGTCTTTGACCGCAAACGCGTTTTCTGCTCCAATGGTGGGTTTCCCGGATCCGGAAAAAAGCTGCGGTGAGGCCACGGCTGGGCTGCGGATGACCTGCCGATGAGCTGCCGACGGGCTGCGGATGTCGTGAGGGTGGTACGCCACCGTCACGCGCGTCGCTCCCCCAGGCTGACGGCAGGTTGGCCGAGTGCCGAGTTCAGTTCGCCGCTCGACAAGGGCCCAAACCGCCAGACCTGCAGCATCCAGCCCGCAGACACCGTGGCCCGCGCCGCACCCTGACCGCAGGGTTCACGCGCGGCGGCGTTGAGCCTGCGCCTGGCATGCGCAGCTGGTGCGGGCCCGCACCACCGGATCCCCGTGTTCCCGTGCCATTCCCTCAGGATCGATCATGAAGCGCACCTATCAGCCGTCCAAGACCCGCCGCGCCCGCACCCACGGTTTCCTCGTGCGCATGAAGACGCGTGGCGGCCGTGCCGTCATCAACGCGCGCCGCGCCAAGGGCCGCAAGCGCGTCGCCTGAGCCTCGACGGCGGTGCCCGGGTTCACCGGCCCGCGATGATCGGGCGTCTTGTGCACAGCGCCGATTTCCAGCGCCTGCTGGCCACGCCGGCGTGGTCGCGAAGCACCCACTTCGCGATTCACCACCTGCCGGTGGCCCCGTCACGCCCTCGGCAGGCGGTTCCCGCGGCGGACGGCAAAGAGTTGTCCACAGGCGGATTGAACAACCTGCCCCAAGCTGTGGATGACTTGAGCGGCCGCCACTGGCTGGGTGCCGTGCTGCCCAAGCGGCTGGCGCGCCGGTCCGTCACGCGCAACCTGCTGCGCCGGCAGATCCGGGCGGCGGTGCAGCGGCATGCCGCGGCGCTGCCGGGCGGGCTGTGGGTGGTGCGCCTGCGTGCCGGCTTCCCCCGCCAGGACTTCCCGTCGGCCGCCTCGGATGCCCTGCGCAGCGCCGCGCGGCTGGAGCTGGACGCCGCGCTGGACCCGGCACGCCGGGGGCGCCGGCCGCCCGCCGGAGGCGCCCGCTGATGCCCGCCCGTTCCCCCTGGCACCCGGCCGGCTGGCCGCGACAGGCCCTGGTCGGCCTGGTGCTGGGCTACCGCGTTCTGCTCAAGCCCTGGCTGGGCAACGCCTGCCGCTTCGAGCCCACCTGCTCGCAGTACGCGCTCGACGCGCTGCGTCGGCACGGCGCGGCTGCCGGTGCCACGCTGGCGACGGGGCGGCTGCTGCGCTGCCACCCCTGGTGCCATGGCGGGCTCGATCCCGTGCCGGCGCGTGCGCCCGGCCTCTTCACGCGGCTCGGCCTGGGTGCCAGCGCCCATGACGGTCGCGCCGACCCCGACACCCCCGACGCGCCCAACCCGACCCTCGAACGGACTTCTTCATGACCGACATTCGCCGAACCCTGCTGTGGGTGGTCTTCACGATGTCGCTCGTCCTGCTCTGGGACGCGTGGAACAAGCACACCGGGCAGCCGACGATCTTCGGCCTGCCCACCGCCCAGCCGCAGGCGGCGGCACCCGGGGCCGCGCCGGGGTCGGCGCCGGCCAGTGGCGTGCCGGCGGCCATCGCCACCGGAGCAGCGGCCGTGCCGGCCGCCGGCGGTGCCGGCGTGCCCACGGCCCCGGCGGCCGCGGCTGCCGAGACGGTGACCATCGAGACCGACGTGATCCGCGCCACGCTGGACAGCCGCGGCGGCACGCTGGTGGGGCTGGAACTGCTGAAGTACGCCGACCAGAACCACGACGGCCGCGTCATCAAGCTGCTGGACCAGAGCGCCTCGCGGGTGTACCTGGCGCAGACCGGGCTGATCACGCAGCAGCCGGGCCTGAACCTGCCCAACCACCTCACGCCCATGCGCGTGCTGCCGGGCGAACGCAAGCTGGGGGACACCGCCAGCGAAGTGAGCGTCAGCTTCGAGAGTACGACGCCCGAAGGCCTGACGCTGCGCAAGACGCTGAGCTTCCCGCGCGGCGGCTACACCATCGCCGTCACGCACGAGCTCGTCAACGGGAGCACGGCCCCGGTCAGCCCGCAGCTCTACCTGCAGCTCAGCCGCGACGGCAACCCGCCGGAGGGCGAGTCGGCCTTCTACTTCACCTTCACCGGCCCGGCCGTGTACACCGAGGCCACCAAGTTCCGCAAGATCGACTTCGGCGACATCGGCAAGGGCAAGGTCGAGCTGCCGGCCCCGTCCACCGAGGGCTGGGTGGCGATGGTGCAGCACTACTTCGCCAGCGCCTGGCTGCTGCCCGAGGGCGCGCAGCGCGAGTTCCGCACCGCCAAGGTGGCTGACAACCTGTACTCGGTGGCCCTGGTCACGCCGCTGGGCGAGCTGGCGCCGGGTGCCACCACCACCAAGGCCTCGACGCTCTTCGTCGGCCCGCAGGAGGAATACAAGCTGGCCGCGCTGGCGCCGGGGCTGGAGCTGGTGAAGGACTACGGCTGGTTCACCATCCTGTCCAAGCCGCTGTTCTGGCTGCTGTGGCAGCTGCACGCCCTGATCGGCAACTGGGGCTGGGCCATCGTGGCCCTGGTGGTGCTGCTGAAGATCGCCTTCTACTGGCTCAACGCCAGCGCCTACCGCTCGATGGCCAAGATGAAGGCCGTCAACCCGCGCGTGATGGAGCTGCGCGAGCGCCTGAAGGACAAGCCGCAGCAGATGCAGCAGGAGATGATGCGCATCTACCGCGAGGAGAAGGTCAACCCGCTGGGCGGCTGCCTGCCCATCCTGGTGCAGATGCCCTTCTTCATCGCGCTGTACTGGGTGCTGCTGTCCAGCGTGGAGATGCGCAACGCGCCGTGGATCCTCTGGATCGACGACCTCTCGGCCATCGACCCCTTCTACATCCTGCCGGTGCTGATGACCGCGTCGTCGCTGCTGCAGGTGTGGCTGAACCCGACCCCGCCCGACCCGATGCAGGCGCGGCTGATGTGGATCATGCCGCTGGCCTTCGGCGTGATGTTCTTCTTCTTCCCGGCCGGCCTGGTGCTGTACTGGCTGACGAACAACCTGCTGTCGATTGCGCAGCAGTGGTTCATCAACAAGCAGCTGGGCGTGCTGGGCAAGTGAGGCCGGCGGCGGCCCTCCGGTCGGCGCACGGATCGCTGCGCCGGCCGGTGCCAGGGCCGCTGCGCCGGCACCGGCGGGGGCATCGGCGGCAGGAGTTCACGCCGCCGTGCCCGGCCCCCTCCACGGGGGGTTGATCGGGGCCCACCGCATGCCGACGATACGGTCATGCGGGTCGACCCGGCAGCCGCCGGCTCAGGAGACCGCACCCACCGGCCACGAGGCTTGGCGGGGCTCTCCACCCGCGCCATACACCGGCGCCGCAGCGCGCCGCCCCGCACGGGCGCGACGCTGCCGGTGCGCCGCCCCCCGGGGCGCGCCAGAATGCACGGGCCATGCGCCGCGGCCACCCTCACCCTGACCATCCGCCCGATCCCGCGCCCGCGCGGGAACCCATCGTGGCCATCGCCACCGCGCCCGGGCGCGGTGCCGTCGGCATCGTGCGTGTGTCCGGCGCCGGGCTGCAGCCGCTGATCGAGGCCGTCTGCGGGCGCGCGCTGCGCCCGCGCGTGGCCCACCACGGGCCCTTCCGCGCCGCCGATGGCAGCGCCATCGACCATGGGCTGGCGCTGCACTTCCCGGCGCCGCACAGCTACACCGGCGAAGAGGTGCTGGAGCTGCAGGCCCATGGCGGCCCGGTGGTGCTGCAGCTGCTGCTGGCGCGCTGCCTGCAGGCCCTGCCCGGCGCGCGGCTGGCGCGGCCGGGCGAGTTCACCGAGCGGGCCTTCCTCAACGACAAGCTCGACCTGGCGCAGGCCGAGGCCGTGGCCGACCTCATCGAGGCCGGCACCGAGGCCGCGGCGCGCAGTGCCGCGCGCGCCCTGGCCGGCGAGTTCTCGCAGCGGGTGGACGCGCTGGCCCAGCGCATCGTGCGCCTGCGCATGCTGGTGGAGGCCACGCTGGACTTCCCGGAGGAGGAGATCGACTTCCTGGAGCAGGCCCAGGCCGGCCGCCAGCTGGCCGAGATCGTGGACGCGCTGGAGGCCGTGCGCGCCGGCGCCCGCCAGGGCGCGCTGCTGCGCGAGGGCCTGCGCGTGGTGCTGGCCGGGCAGCCCAACGTGGGCAAGAGCAGCCTGCTCAATGCGCTGGCCGGGGCCGAGCTGGCAATCGTCACGCCCATCCCCGGCACCACGCGCGACCGCATTGCCGAGACCATCCAGATCCACGGCGTGCCGCTGCACGTGGTGGACACCGCCGGCCTGCGCGCCGCGCACGAGGCGGCCGACGAGGTGGAGCGCCTGGGCATGGCGCGCAGCTGGGAGTCCATCCGCGAGGCCGATGCGGTGCTGTTCCTGCACGACCTGACACGCCGCGGCGAGCCCGGCTACGAGGCCGCGGACGCCGCCATCGCCGCCAGCCTGCCGGCCGCGGCGGTGCTGCACGTCCACAACAAGGCCGATGCCGCCCCCGCGGCGGCGCAGGGCCTGCCCGAGGGCGCGATCGTGCTGTCGGCGCGCAGTGGCCAGGGGCTGGATGCGCTGCGCGAGGCGCTGCTGGCCCGCGCCGGCTGGCAGGCCACCACCGAGGGCGTGGCCATTGCGCGCACCCGCCACCTGCAGGCGCTGGCGCGCGCCGGGGAGCACCTGGCGGTGGCGGTGGACATGGCCGCGCGGCGCGATGCCGCGCTGGACCTGCTGGCCGAGGAACTGCGCCTGGCGCACCGCGCGCTGGGCGAGATCACCGGCGAGTTCGGCGTCGAGGACCTGCTGGGCGAGATCTTCTCGAACTTCTGCATCGGGAAGTAGCTTCACTTCCAAGGCGATCCTGCGGATTCCGTAGATCGGCTGTAAGTGACTGTTCTGTAATGGGTTTGGCGTCCTAGAATGTCCACATGGACCCAACACCAGCCGGTGGATGGCGGGTCCAAGTCCGGGTCCATGTAACCACTTGGACCCGGAGTTCGCCCGAACTTGGACCCAGCGAGGCGCCGATGGCCCTGACCGACACCGCCCTGAAGGCACTCAAGCCCAAGGACAAGCCCTACACGGTGACCGACGAGCGCGGGCTGTATGTGGAGGTATTCCCGACCGGCGGCATCGTCTGGCGCTACCGCTACCGGGTGGCTGGCAAGCGCGAGAAGCTGACCCTGGGCAAGTACCCGGCGCTGACGCTGAAGAACGCTCGCATCAAGCGCGACGAGGCGGCGCAGGCGGCAGCGATGGACAAGTCGCCCGCGCGCCAGAAGCAGCTTGCCAAACAGGCAGCGGCCGATGCCACCACCGTGGCCGAATTCGGCGAGCGCTTTTTCCGCGAGATCGTGGCCAAGGACCGGCAGGACATCACCATCCCGCGCCGCTACTTCGACAAGGCCATCGTGCCGGCCATCGGCAACAAGCCGGTGCGCGACGTGACCACCGAAGACGTGCGCGCCATCATCTGGAAGAAGAAGGACGAGGGCTTCGACGCGGCGGCCGGCAACATCCGCGGCGTGCTCAAGCGGCTGTTCGACTACGCCATGACGGCCGGGCTGGTGAGCGTGAACCCGGTGCTGGCGCTGCCGATGCGCCACGTCCACAAGGCCAAGTCGCGGGACCGGGCCTTGTCACCGGACGAGATCCGCAAGTTCCTGATCGCGGCTTTCGAGTCCAACATCCGGCGCCAGTTCAAGATCGGCCTGCACCTGATCCTGCTGACGATGGTGCGCAAGTCCGAGTTGCTGTTGGCACGCTGGGAGCATGTGGACTTCGAGCAGGCCGAGTGGCACATCCCGGCCGAGCACTCCAAGACCGGCAAGCCCCACATCGTCTACCTGTCCCGCCAGGCCAGCGTGCTGTTCAAGGAGCTGCAGGCGCTGGCCGGTGGCAGCGAGCTGGTGATGCCGGGCCGCGGCAGCCTGACGAAGCCTTTTGCGCACAACGCCATCAACACTGCGTTGAAGGTGGCGCTGGCCGGCCAGGACATTCCGGCCTTCACCATCCACGACCTGCGCCGCACCGCGTCCACGTTGCTGCACGAGAACGGGTGGCCGTCGGACGTGGTGGAGAAGGCCTTGAACCACACCATCGGCGGCGTGCGCGGGGTGTACAACCGTGCCGAGTACGAGCCGCAGCGGCGAGAGATGCTGCAGTTCTGGGCCGACTACATCGAGCAGCTTCTGGCTTCCGGGCGGGTGGTGCTGGGCCGGTTCAGGCAGGTGGCGTGACAGGGGGTGACATGAGCGACACGACACTGATTCTTCGCGCGGCGGCCTTTGCGGCGCGCAAGCACCGCGACCAGCGGCGCAAGGATGCCGAGGCCTCGCCCTACATCAACCACCCGCTGGAGCTGGCCCGGGTGCTGGCGGAAGTGGGCGGTGTGACCGACACCGCTACGCTTTGCGGCGCGCTGCTGCACGACACCATCGAGGACACGGCGACCAGCGAAGCGGAACTGGCCGAGCTCTTCGGGACCGAGATCGCGGCCTTGGTCGCCGAGGTCACCGACGACAAGGGCCTGCCCAAGGCCGAGCGCAAGCGGCTGCAGGTGGAGCACGCCGCGTCGATTTCCGACAAGGCCAAGCGCATCAAGCTGGCCGACAAGATCTGCAACCTGACCGATGTGGCCAGTTCGCCGCCGGCCGACTGGAGCCTGGATCGGCGCCGGGAGTACTTCGACTGGGCCAAGCAGGTCATCGACCGCCTGCGCGGCGTCGATCCGGTGCTGGAAGCGGCCTTCGACAGGGCCTACTCAGCGCGGCCGTGAGCGGCGGCTAGCTCCCCAAGACGTCCGCCGCCGGCATCCAGTCGTCGGCTGCCCCATGCCGTTGCCGGACGGGTGCTCTGCGGCGGGGTGCTGCAATGCCCATAGCAGCATCAGTCGGGCTGGCTCTGTTTCCAAACCGCATCGGCTCTGGTTGGCTCCACGCGGATTGCCAGCCACTAGAGCCAGGATGCTCGGCCAGCGCGGGCGGGCGGAATCAATTCCAGCACACGGCGGCTAGTCCGATGCCGGGAGATTCCCAAAAAATAGTGTGCACAGATCCAAAAGTGGTGTGCTATAGTTGCGTCACCGATGTGAACACATCTTTTTGGGAGGCAAACATGCAGGATTTCGAATTCCCTTCGCTTCAAGACGTTCAACACGAGCTTCGCGCCCGTTTACTGGCGGACACGCTGCGCTTCGCAAGCCTGGTCGGCGAACGCGCGTTTGAACTGATCGGGCAACCCGTCTCACAGCCGCTGGGGCTGCAGGCGGCTGACGTGCAGGCGTCCATGCAGCGTGCTGCCTGGGAGCCGCAACTTGACCTGATCGACCTCGACAGCTTGCCGGTGGGCAAGACGGCGGTGGCGATGTACGACTACGCGGCGCACGGCCGCCACCCGATCGGCCTGACGCCGGATGTCTTCGCTGCGGAGCTCGAAGCCATCGAGGACTACGTCACCTCGTTCAGCTCCGAGCTCTTCTGGCAGTTCTTCGGTGACCCCATCCACTCGCAGGGTGCGCCTGACAAAGCGCTCTTCACAGTGTGGGAACACGCCCGGGCCCGGCTGAGCCTGGACATGGGCGATTCGCTGACGGTCCACCAGGTCGCCTTGCTGTCCCGGTTGAACGAACGGAGCGTGCGCAACATGCTCTCCGCGTCCGACCCGCAGCAGCGCCTGCAGGCCAAGGAAGACCTGGTCGACAACGAGGAAGCCCGACGCTGGCTCCGGGGCAAGCGCGGCTTCACGCCGACCACGTTCACGGAAATCGGCGGCGTCCCTGGCGAGCACCCCGACACCTTGAGCAACCTGCTCGACCTCGGGCGCTATCTGGCCACACGTTGGGAAAGCCTCGGCAAGTCCCCGGAGTCGGTTGCGGCGGACCTGGGGTGGACCGGTGATCGAAAGGCCTACCTGTGCGCACTGCCGGCGCATCCTGAACTCATCGATCCTCGCGACTGCGAGGTCGTGTCGAAGACGCTTCTGGTCGGTGCGTCCTGGTTCACGGCGCAGGTGATGCGTCTGAAGTTTCCGCGGGAAGTCGAGCTTCTGATGCAGGCCAACGAGGCGCCACCCTCGCTTACGGAGGTCAGCCGCGCAGCCGGCGATCCCGACCGTCTCTGCACGCGGCTGTGCTTCGTGCTGAACGACGGCAGCCGCTGGTTCCCGGCCCAGATGAAGAACCAGCAGACGAAGGTCGTTGCGTATCGCGTGTCGCCCGGCGGCAAGGGCGGCAACACGCTCGAAGCAACCACCGAGGTCGAGGACGAGAACGAGATGATCGACATGGTCGTTCATCGCGGATATGCCGTCCGCATGGCCAGCGAGCGTGGCGGCATGAAGAACCAGTACAAGATGGCCGGCCGCTCGGTCCGCGAGGTGTATCTCGACGGGCAGCGCGTGGAGGTTCAGGCATGACTGGCGACCTCTCCAGGCACGCGGCCAAGCGTTGCCAGCAACGTGCCATTCCACCCATCGCGGTCGAACTGGTCATGCGCTTCGGCCACCGAGAGCGCGCCGCCGGTGGCGTCGACAAGATCTACCTGAACCATGTGGCCCGCCGGCAAGTGGAAGGCTTCGTCGGGCGCCGCATCCTCAGGGCCATCGAGGAGCACCTCGACATCTATCTGGTGGTGAGCGACGACGGCACCGTCATCACCGCCGCCCACCGCCTCGAGCGGATCAAGCGGCACTAGGTCGCATGGTCAGCCGAAGTTCAACAGCAAACGTGAACAGGGAGAGCGTGATGCACACGTCCAGGGTTGCCCAATACATCGCCGCAGCCATTGACCGCTGCGGAAAGTCCCAGCTTCAGATCAGCGAAGAAGCTGGATTCAGCAAGGCGAACGTGATCACCATGATCAAGCAGGGCAAGACGAAGCTACCTCTCGATCGCATCGAAGGCTTCTCTCAGGCACTGGGAGTCGACCCCTACGAACTTCTGGACCTCGTGATGTCGGAGTACTTCCCGGATCATTGGGTGTTCATCCGCAAGACACTGAGTTCCCAGCCGACTGCACTGTGGGCCATCGGTAATGGCTTGCAGCGCCAGTGACAGCAATGCTGCTTGGCGACCCGGCGCACCGACACAAGGTCTGGCCATGATCGCTTGGCTGCTTCGGCTTTTCGCAATGCTTGCCGCCTTGCTGCAGGTACTGGTGTGGCTCGTCGCGCTGTGGGGGTTCCTGTGGGTGCTCGGCAAGCTCACCTGACGATGGGACCGCCCCCGACATTCGCGGGCCCATCTCCTTCCATTGGCGCCCTCTCCTTGACCAGTGTGCGTCAGTCGCCGGGCCGTGGCATGCGTAGCCGCGGGTCCGGCCCCGACTGGCCGGCAGCGCGGCCAGAATACCCGCCATGACGACCACCGCGCTCGACCGCATCGACAAGATCGAGGCCAGCCTCTGGGAAGCGGCCGACCAGCTCCGGGCGAACTCCAAGCTGACCAGCAGCGAGTACTGCATGCCGGTGCTGGGCGTGATCTTCCTGCGCCATGCCAGCAACCGTTACGACGCCGCGCTGGCCGCCATCCAGGCCGACCAGGCCGCCGGCCGCATGCCGAAGCGCAAGCTGGTCGCGGCCGACTTCGTGCGCCGCCGGGCGCTGATGCTGCCGCCGACGGCGCACTACAACCACCTGCTGGCGCTGCCCAAGGGCAGTGACCTGGGCGCGGCGCTGGTGGCGGCGATGGAGGCCATCGAGGCCGACTTCGAGCCGCTGGCGGGCCAGTTGCCCAAGGACTACGACCGCTTCGAGTCGCGCTTGCTGGAAGACCTGCTGCGGGCCTTCGACACCGATGCGCTGCGCCAGGCCTCGGGCGACGTGTTCGGCCGCATCTACGAGTACTTCCTGATGAAGTTCGCGATGCAGGGCGCGCAGGACAACGGCGAGTTCTTCACCCCGCCGTCACTGGTGCAGATGATCGTCAACGTCATCGAGCCCGACCACGGCGTGGTGGCCGACCTGGCCTGCGGCTCCGGCGGCATGTTCGTGCAGAGCAGCCACTTCATCGAGCATGAAGGGCTGGACACGATGAAGCGTGTCACCTTCTACGGCCAGGAGAAGACCGCCACCACCATCCGCCTGGCCAAGATGAACCTGGCCGTGCACGGGCTGGAAGGCGACATCCTGGAGGCCAACACCTTCTACGACGACCCGCACCGCCTGCCCGACGGCCGGCCGCTCTGGGGCCACTGCGACTTCCTGATGGCCAACCCGCCCTTCAACGTCGACATGGTGGACGCCGACCGCGTGAAGGACGACCGCCGCCTGCCCTTCGGCCTGCCGGGCGTGAACAAGGCGCGCAAGGTGGGCAACGCCAACTACCTGTGGATCAGCTACTTCCACAGCTACCTGTCGCCCAAGGGGCGCGCCGGCTTCGTGATGTCGTCGCAGGCCAGCAGCGCCGGCCACGGCGAGGCCGAGGTGCGCCGCCGCCTGATCGAGACTGGCGACGTGGACGTGATGGTCGCCATCCGCCCCAATTTCTTCTACACGCGCACCGTGCCGTGCGAGCTGTGGTTCTACGACCGCGGCAAGCCGGCGGTGCGGCGCGACACGGTGCTGATGCTCGACGCTCGACAGGTCTACCGCAAGGTCACGCGGAAGATCTACGACTTCAGCCCCGAGCAACTGGCCGACCTGACGGCCGTGGTGTGGCTGTACCGTGGGCAGCACGAGCGCTTCGAGGGGCTGGTGGCGAAGCACCTGGGATTGGCCGTCGATGCGGCGGAACGCTGCTGGGTGGACGAGGAAGCCGACCCGGCCTGCGAGCCGCTGGACGACTTCGTGCGCGCCTACAAGGCCTTGCGCGAACTGATGCAGCCGTTCGTGGCGTCGCTGCCCGAGGGCGGCGAACACGAGGCCGCCATCGCCGACTACGTGGCGATGGACACCGACCCGGTCGGGGCGCTAGAGGCCATGCGGCTGTCGACGACCGACCTGTCAGGGACGTGGCTGAAGGCTGGTAAGGGGTTCGAGGCGGCCAAGGCGTTTCACCAGGACACCCTGGTCGGCTACGCCGAGCACGCCCGCGACCTGAGCAGCCGCTTGGACCACGCCACCCGGACCACGCTGCGCATGCTGGACTTGGCCGAGAAGCAGCTCGGCGCCCGCGACGACGACCGCTGGCCCACGCGCGAGATCGGCCGCGCCCGCAAGGCGCTGGAGGCGGCCCGCGGCGCGGCGGTGGAGCACCTGAAGCGTGTGCGGCACTTCCAGCGCCATGCGGCCTGGCTGCTGGAGCGCTTTCCCGAGGCGCGCTATCGCGACGTGACCGGGCTGTGCAAGGTGGTGACGCGCGGCGAGATCGAGGATGCGGAATGGAGCCTGACGCCCGGGCGCTACGTGGGTGTGGCGCCGGCGGAGGAGGACGAGGACTTCGACTTCGTGGAGGCATTGCGTGAGATCAGAGCCGAACTCACCGGCCTCGACGCGGAGGCTGCTCGATTGGCGACGAAGATCTCGGCCAAGCTGGGGGAGTTGCTCTGATGCGCTGGCCCCTGGTTGCGATCGACTCGATCAAGTCGTCGGAGCCGTATTCATTGGTCGGCGGCCCCTTCGGATCCAACTTAACCTCGCGGGACTACGTCGATGACGGCGTTCCAGTTATCAGAGGGGGCAACCTACCTGACCACACACAATTTCTCGACGACGACTTTGTCTTTGTGAGCGAAGAGAAGGCTGACCAGCTACGCGCCAACCTCGCCTTCAAGGGCGATGTTGTCATCACACAGCGGGGCACTCTGGGTCAGGTGGGGCTCATCCCGGAGGACAGCCGGTTTTCCCGCTATGTGTTATCGCAGAGTCAGATGAAGCTGTCAGTCGATAGGTCGAAGGCGTGCGCACTGTACGTCTACTACTTCTTTCGACTGCGAGACACGGTTGAGCACATTCGGAACCACGATTCAAGCTCCGGCGTGCCGCACATCAATCTGGCAGTCCTCAAGGCAATGCGGATTCCGCTGCCGACATTGGACGAGCAGCGTCGGATCGTTGAGATGGTCGCAGACTATGACCACCTGATCGACAACAACCGCCGCCGCATCAAGCTGTTGGAAGACTCGGTGCGGTTGGTGTTCGATGAATGGTTCGTCCGCGGCGCCCGCGATTCGTGGCCGACCGAGCTGCTACAAGAGGTCTGCATGGAGGACGGCGGTATCCAGACCGGGCCGTTCGGTAGCCAGCTTCACCAGTCCGACTACGCGGACGAGGGCGTGCCCGTGGTGATGCCCAAGGACATCGCGCGGATGCGGGTCGACACCGCGACCGTCGCGCGCATCCCTGAGCACCTGGCCGACGAGCTGGGCCGGCACCGCATGCAGTACGGTGACATCGTGTTCGGTCGTCGCGGGGAGATCGGTCGGCGCGCCTATATCGGTTCGCGCCAGGATGGCTACTTCTGCGGAACGGGATGCCTCCGCTTGCGGGCTGATCCAAAGCGCGTGAATTCGAGGTTCCTGTTTGAGATGCTGGGGACATCGGTCGTGGCTGGAGAGATCGCGAACCGTGCCAAAGGCTCGACGATGCCCAACCTCAGCGCCGGCGCTCTTCAGGACGTGCCCATACCTTTGCCGCCCAGGGTGATGCAGGATCGATTCGCCGAACTGGCTGAAGATGTCGCGGACCAGATCGATGTGCTCGATGCGCAGAGCCGTAAGCTGCGTGTGGCCCGCGACCTGCTGCTCCCACGCCTGATGAACGGCGCAGTCGAGGTGTAGTCGATGAACGCCCACAACCCGGAATCCCCCGCCCTTTCGCATGCCGATGCGGCGATGCTTGAATCGTTGCTCGATTTCGTGCAATCGAGCGGCCGCGTGTGTCCAGCGCCGCAGTGTTGGCAAAGGTTGTACGACCAGTTGCCGGCGAAGCGGCGTGCTGGCGCTGGATGGGAACCCGCGCTGCCGTTGATCCTGTCGGCGTGGCATGACACGCCGGCCCTGCCCAAGATGCTGCGGTTGCGAGAGCACCTGGAGTGGGCTGCGGCTCACGGTGCGCTGCCCGCGGTAGATGCCTACCTCCGAGGACTACGCGAGGATCAATGGCATCACATCGGCGATTGAACGGCGCGGGCTCTCAAGCATGACGCCCGAAGACCGTCACTTCGACCGCAAGTCGCTGCGCCTGGTGACGGGCAAGTCGGCAGACTGGGATGATCTCGCGCTGGCCTGCGTGTGTTTTGCCAACGCCAGCGGCGGCCGGCTGCTGATCGGCATCGAGGACAAGCAGGACGCGCCCCCGCCGGGGCAGGCGATCCCGCCCGGCCTGCCCGAGACCTTGGTGCGCCGCGTGCGCGAACGCACCGTCAACGTCGAGGTGGCGGCCACGGTCGAGCACGATGCCAACGGCGGCAGCTTCATCACGCTGAGGGTGGCACGCGCACAGGGCGTGGCGTCCACCAGCGACGGGCGGTACTCGGTTCGGATCGACGACGAGTGTGTGCCCGTGGTGGGCGACGACGTGGTGCGGCTGCTGAACGACCGCCCTGCCCGGCCGTGGGAACTGCAGCCGGTGCCCGACGTGTCCCGCGCCGATCTGGACCCGGATGCCTGCGCGCGCTTCGTGGCCGGCGTCCGGGCCTCTGACCGGGTCAAGGGCTCGGTCAAGGAGAAGACGCCCGACGAACTGCTGGTGCACTACGACCTGGTGGCCGGCGGCACCGCCACGCGGCTGGGTGTGCTGCTGCTCGGACGGCGGCAAGACCGCGCCGCACTGGGCACGGCGCCGGTGGTGCAGTGCCTGAAGTACGACGAGCACGGTGCCCGCATCAACAAGTGGCTGTGGGACGACCACGCCCTGTCGCCCACCGAACTGGTGGAGGCCGTGTGGCGCGGCGTGCCGGACTTCCGCGAGACCTACGAGCTGCCCGATGGCCTGTACCGCACCAGTGTGCCGGCCTACGACGAGAAGGTGCTGCGCGAGCTGCTGGTCAATGCGCTGGTGCACCGGCCCTACACGCAGCGCGGCGACATCTTCCTGAACCTGCACCCCGACCGGCTGGAGGTGGTGAACCCGGGCCGGCTGCCGCTGGGTGTGACGCCGCAGACCATCCTGCACGCCAGCCGCCGCCGCAACGACGCGCTGGCGCGGGTGTTCCACGACCTGGGCCTGATGGAGCGCGAGGGCAGCGGCTACGAGCTGATGTACGAGCGGCTGCTGGCTGCCGACCGGCCGCCGCCGAAGACGACCGAGGGCGTCGATTCCGTGACGGTGACCGTGCTGCGGCGCCGGCCGCGGCCGCAGGTGGTGGCGCTGATCGGCGATGCGGACCAGCGGTTCCAGTTGAATCAGCGCGAGCGCATCACGCTGGGCATCCTGGCCCAGGGCGACGGCCTGACGGCGCAGGAGCTGTGCCGCAGCTTGGAACTGCAGGATGCCGACGCGCTGAAGCCGTGGCTGGGCCGGCTGCCTGCGCTGGGCGTGGTGGGCACCAGCGGGCGCACGCGCGGCCTGCGCTACTTCGTGGCGCCGGAGCTGCTGCGCGGCGCCAAGGTGCCCACCGTGACCAGCCTGGCGCGCATCGAACCGCACCGCCTGCGCGCGCTGATCCTGGAAGACCTGGCGCGCTACCCCGGCTCGTCCAGCCCGGAGATCAACGCACGGGTAGGGGCCGAGCTGTCGCTCAAGACCGTGAAGCGCGCGCTGGACGAGCTGGCGGCCACGCATGCCGTGCGGCACGAAGGCGAGCGGCGCTGGCGCCGGTACTGGGCGGCTGCCGACGAGGAACGGGGCGCCGATCAAGGACAAGGGGGCGGTGAATCGCGGTGACCCTGCGCCGCCGGGCCTGGGCATTCATCGCAAGTGCTTGATTCGATTGATGAATCTAAAGGACACTGTCTGCACCGTGTCCTTGAGACGGCGCCGCGCCTGTCCTTGAGCGGCATGATGGCAGGGAGAGACGATGGCCCCGACGGCTGAACCACCCGCTATGGCCTGCCCCGGCAGGGCAGGCTGACCGGGCATGGCCTACACCGACATCAACAGCGAAGACCGCCTGGTGCAGGCGACCTTTGCCCAGCACCTGGAGCAGCAGCTCGGCTGGGAAAGCGTCTACGCCTGGAACCAGGAGACCTTCGGGCCGGACGGCACGCTGGGCCGCGACAACACGCGCGATGTGGTGCTCAAGCGTGACCTGCGCGCGGCGCTGGCCAGGCTGAACCCCGAGCTGCCGGCGCACGCGGTGGAAGAGGCGGTGGCGGTGCTGAGCCGGCACGACCACACGCGCACGGTGGTGCAGCACAACCAGGCCTTTCACGCGATGCTGCGCGACGGCGTGCCGGTGCGCTGGCGCGACGAGCGCGGGCAGGCCCGGCAGACGCTGGCGCGGGTGATCGACTTTGCCGACCCGCTGAACAACCGCTTCCTGGCCGTGCGCGAGCTGAAGATCACGGGCCTGCGCACGCCCAACTACAACCGCCGCGCCGACCTGGTGTGCTTCGTCAACGGGCTGCCGCTGGTGTTCGTGGAGCTGAAGGCGGTGTACGTGAACATCCGCGCCGCGTACGAAGGCAACCTGAAGGACTACCTGGACGAGAACGTCATCGCCCACGCCTTCCACCACAACGCCTTCATCGTGGTGAGCAATGGCAGTGCCGCGCGCTATGGTTCCGTGACGAGTGCATGGGAGCACTACGCCGAGTGGAAGCGCAACGACGAGGACGAGAAGGGTCGCGTCGACGCCGAGACCTTGCTGAATGGATTGTTGGCGCGCAGCCGGCTGCTGGATCTGCTGGAGCACTTCATCGTCTTCGACGCCAGCAAGGCGGGCACGGTGCGCAAGGTGGTGGCGCGCAACCACCAGGTGCTGGGCGTGAACCGTGCGGTGGCGGCCGTGGCGCGGCAGGAGGCGCTGAAGGCGCAGTTCCCGCCCGGCGAACGTCTGAAGCATCGGGTGGTGCAGATCCCGCTGGCCGAGCCGGGTGCCGTGGCCGACCCGCAGGCCGACCTGGCTGCCAACGAGGGCGCGCTGGCCGTGCTGCATGCGGCCGACAAGCCGGCTCCCGGCCGTACCGCCCGGGAGGTGACGCTGATCGAGCGCGCGCACCCGGACCTGGGCCGGCTGGGTGTGGTGTGGCACACGCAGGGCAGCGGCAAGTCGTACTCGATGCTGTTCTTCGCCGAGAAGGTGCGGCGGACGATCCCCGGCAGCTTCACCTTCCTGTTGATGACCGACCGCAACGACCTGGACACGCAGATCTACCGCACCTTCGTGGGCTGTGGCGTGGCCGACGACACCACGCCGCGTGCCGAGTCCGGCGCGGCGCTGCGCGAGCTGCTGGGCCAGAACCACCGCTACGTGTTCAGCCTGATCCACAAGTTCAACCAGGACGTGGACCCAGGGCAGCCGTACAGCCAGCGCGACGACATCATCGTGATCTCCGACGAGGCGCACCGCACGCAGGCCGGCCGGCTGTCGCGCAACATGCGCCTGGCCTTGCCGAACGCGGCCTTCATCGGGTTCACCGGCACGCCGCTGTTCAAGTACGACCAGCTCACGCGGCGCATCTTCGGCGGGTATGTCTCGCGCTACGACTTCAAGCGCAGCGAGGAAGACGGCGCCACCGTCAAGCTGGTGTACGAGAACCGCGGCGAGAAGCTGGGCGTGGCGCGCCAGGACCTGAACGATCGCATCGCCGACGCCATCGAGAAGGCCGACCTGGACGCCGACCAGGAGGCCAAGCTGCAGAAGCTGCTGGGCCAGGACTACGAGGTCATCACCGCCGACGACAGGCTGGAGAAGATCGCCAGGGACTTCGTCGAGCACTGCGCCACGCGCTGGGAGGCGGGCAAGGCCATGCTGGTGTGCGTGGACAAGGTGACCTGTGCCCGCATGCTGGCGTTGATCCGGCCGCTGTGGGCGGCCAAGGCGGCGGCGCTGCGGCAGGCGGCGGAAGGGCTCCGGCGGGAGATCGATATGGCTGGCGTAGACGAACAACGCCAGCAGCTTCATGCCCGCCGCGACCGCCTGAACGCGCAGGCCGCGTGGATGGAGGAAACCTACGTCGGCCTGATCGTCAGCGAAGCGCAGGGCGAGGTGGCGGAGTTCAAGCGCTGGGACTTCGACATCGTTCCGCACCGGGCGCTGATGAAGAAGGGCTTCGACACCGCCGACGGGAAGAGCCTGGACGTGGAATCGGCGTTCAAGGATCCGCGGCACCGGTTCCGGGTGGCGGTGGTCTGCGCGATGTGGCTGACCGGCTTCGATGTGGAGAGCCTGTCGACGCTGTACATCGACAAGCCGATGAAGGCGCATACGCTGATGCAGGCCATCGCGCGCGCCAACCGGCGCTACCCGGGCAAGGAGTTCGGGCTGATCGTGGACTACAACGGCATGCTGGCCAGCCTGCGCAAGGCGCTGGCGCAGTACGCGCTGGGCGACGGTGGAGATGGCGGCCAGGAGATCGTGGCGCCGCTGCAGGAGCGGGTGGCCGGCCTCGACGACGCCATCGCCGCGGCGGAGGGGTTTCTCCGTTCGCTGGGGTTCGACCCGGCGCGTCTGCTGGGGGCCAAGGGCTGGGAACGGATCGGTGCCATCGACGATGCGGTGGAGGCCATCAACGCGGCCGGCCGTGGCGCGGAAGCGCAGACGCCCCAGACACCGGCCGACGCCGGGGAAACATCGGCAGGCGATGCAGGACCTGGCGCGACCATGTCTGGCAGCATGGGCACGGACCACGCGCGTCACCGCTTCGAGATCCTGGCGCGCGTGGTGTTCCAGCGCTTCAAGGCGCTGGTGACGGAGCCGTCCGTGGTGGTCTATGCCGAGCGGCACGACAACATCGAGGCCATCTACAAGAAGCTGGGCGAGCACCGCGACAACGCCGACGTGACCGAGTTGCTGCGGGTGCTGCACCGCATCGTCAACGAAGCGATACAGGCCCAGGCGCCGGGTGCCGACCAGGCCGCGGGGCTGACCATCGACTTGTCGAAGATCGACATGGAGCGGCTGCGCGACGAGTTCGCGAAGAAGGTGAAGCGCAAGGCCACCGCCATCGAGGACATCCGCGCCGTGGTCGAGCGCAAGCTCGCCGAGCTGCTGGCCCGCAACCCGGGGCGGCAGGACTTCGAGGCCAAATACCGACAGATCGTGGCGGCCTACAACACGGACAAGGACCGGGCGACGATCGAAAAGACGTTCGCAGAGCTGATGGCGCTGTGCGACCTGCTCGACGCGGAACAGCAGCGTGCAGCGCGCGAGGGCCTGGGCGAGGACGAGCTGGCGATCTTCGATCTGCTGTCGAAGCAGAAGCTGTCTGGCACGGAGCGCGAGCGCGTCAAGCAGGCGAGCCGCACCTTGCTGGCCGAGCTGCGACGCATCATCGCGCCCATCGACCAATGGACCGAGAAGGAGCAGACCCGGGCCGAGGTGGAGGTGACCATCCAGGACCGGGTGTTCGACCTGCCCGAGCCGCCCTACACGCAGGCCGACAAGGACGAGGTGGCGCGGCTGCTGTACGAGCATGTCTGGCAGCAGAGCGTCGGCGGCCGTTTTCGGGCGGGCGAGGCGCAGGCCTAGCGTGGCGGCCTTTGTTTCGCTGGAAGCCAGGCTCAAGGGGTGGTTCGGCGCGACGTTCGCTGAGCTGCCGGAGGCGCTGGCGCGCACGGTCGAAAGGGAGTTCCAGCCCTTCGGCTGGGACGGGCTGGAACCGGATCAGCGGCGTGAACTCGCGCGGCAGTGGGATTGCAAGCACGACCCGGCGCGGCAAGAAGAGCACGAGCGGGCGTGGGCGCTGGTGAGTGAGCTCCAGGAGCTGGAAGACCAGATCGAGGCATGGCGTGCCGTGCAGACGCCCACGGCGAGCGATCTGCAGACGCAGCAAGCCCGGTTGGCAGAACTGCAGGCGGCCATCAACCGCGTACGCGCGCGGCTGGATCGCAGGCCACCGCGGGTGCCTCGACCGTCGGGGCCCGCGCCAGCGTCCGGCCCGGCGGCGTTCGTGGCCTACCCATCGGCGCTGGCTCACCTGCGGCATCGCCTGAAGGCCACCCCGGAGGAGCTGGCCGCTTGGATCTTCATGGGGCCCGAGGACGGTGGCCTGGTCGCGTATCTGCAGCCCGGCGACGATGAACGGCCGCGGCGCTTCGCTTTCCCGACCGGCGAGCCCAGCCGGATGGGCGGCGATCACGACTACGTGCCGCTGATGATGGGGTGCTGGTTTGCGCGGCAAGACATCGAGCACTTCGAGCCCAAGGCGCGCTACATCACGGGGCGGGATTTGTTGGTGCGCTGGGGCGGCCTGCCGGGTGTCGATGCCGTGGCGTTCGTGCGGGCCAAGGTCGAGGAGTCCAGGCTGATCGACCTGCACCCGGTGTACGGCGGCACGCGGATCTCCACGGATGACGCAGACTACCCGCCGGTGGAGCTGGGGCTGTTTCGGGTGGCCGATGTGGAGGCCATTGAGGCCGAGGACTTTGGCGGCCTGCCAGGCGCGGCTGGCGCTGAGGGGGCCGAGGAGCGGCGGCTGCGATTGACGAAGCGCCGCGCCCAACTGCGGGCGTCTGGAGTTCGCAATTTCAATCAGGTCTTGGCGGAGGAGGAAGGGCTCTCCGTCGAGCGCATCAAGCAGCTTCTGACGCCGAAGGCCGTGCCGCCATCGCCCGTCGGCCCTGCGACCTGGGTAGCCCCTATCCAGCAGAAGGGTAGCCCTACCCCGCGGCCGAGAAAGCGCAAGGATTGACCAGGCCTTAGCCCACCGCGCGCGATGGGGCTTGCGGGGCAGCCCCCTACCCCTGGCCCAGTGGCAACCATCGACCAACGAGGTGCCACGATGCCCAACACGCTCCTGAGACTTCCCGCCGTCAAGGCCCGCAGCGGCTTGAGCCGCAGCACGGTGTACCTGCGCATCAGCCAAGGCCTGTGGACCCACCCGGTGAACCTGGGCGGCCGCGCGGTGGCATGGCCCGCCAGCGACGTGGAGGCGCTGAACGCCGCGCGCATCGCCGGGCAGACCGACGAGCAGGTGCGCGCCCTGGTGCGTCGCCTCGAAGCAGCGCGCACCAAGGCGGCCGGCGGCACGGGCGCGGCGGAGTAGCCGGTGCCTTCGTCGCCTCCGAACCCGCAGCTCGCGAAGCGGTACATCAGCTACACGGTGGACGAGATCGCGCGCTTGTTCGGCGTCCACCGCCACACCGTGCGCGAGTGGATCCAGCGCGGCCTGCCGGTCATCGACACGCATCGCCCGCTGCTTGTGCAGGGCGCCGACCTGGCGGCGTTCCTGCGCAAGCGCCGCGATGCCCGGAAGCACCCGTGCGCCCCGGGTCAGATGTTCTGCCTGCGCTGCCGCGCGCCGCGCATGCCGGCCGGCGAGCGTGTGGAGTACCGGCCGCTGACCCCTACGCAGGGCACCTTGACCGGGGTGTGCGGAACCTGTTCGGCGCGCATGTGCCGGCGCGTCAGCCTGGCCAAGCTGACCGTTGCCGCGGGCAATCTGGCCGTCACGACCACGCAGGCTGGCGAGCACATAGACGAGTGCCCGACACCCATCGTGAACTGTGACTTCGAGAAGGAGGGTTGAACCCGTGCCCAAGTACCACCCCGCGAACGAGCGCATCAAGCGCGAATACTTCGTCTTCCTGAAGGAGGCAAAGGGTCAGAGCATCGATACCGTGGATACGGTCGCGCAGGCCTTGGCCCGATTCGAGGCGGACACCCAATACAAGGACTTCCGCACCTTTCGCAAGGAGCAGGCCACCGCCTTCAAGCGTCACCTGGCCGACCACGACAGCCGCGCGACCGGCGGCAAGCTGAGCAAGGCCACCCAGCTCGCCACGCTGGCGCACCTGAAGCGCTTCTTCCAGTGGCTGGCCATGCAGCCGGGCTACAAGGCGAAGATCCGCTGGGGGGATACCGAGTACCTGAACCTTTCGGACAAGGATGCCCGCGTGGCCACGGCCCGCCGGCCGCCGCGCGTGCCGACGCTGGAGCAGGTTCAACACGTCATCCGCACGATGCCGGCGACGACGGAGGTTGAACAACGCGACCGCGCGCTGGTGGCCTTCGCCCTGCTTACCGGTGCGCGCGACTCGGCGATGGCGTCGATGCGCCTGGGTCATGTGGACTTGAAAGGCGGCAGCGTGTTCCAGGACGCACGGACAGTGAAGACGAAGTTCAGCAAGACCTTCACCACGATCTTCTTTCCGGTCGGCGACGATGTGCGGGCGATCTTCGACGACTGGGTGCGTTACCTGCGCGAGGTACGGCTCTGGGGCAACGACGATCCGCTGTTTCCTGCGGCGCGCGTGGAGCCTGGTGCCGACCTGCAGTTTCAGGCGGTCGGCCTGGGGCGCACCGGCTGGGACACGGCTGGGCCGATCCGCGCGATCTTCAAGCGCGCCTTCGAGTCAGCCGGGCTGCCTTACTACAACCCACACAGCCTGCGGAAGACTCTGGTGAAGCTCGGGATGGAGCTGTGCCCCGGCCCGGAAGCGTTCAAGGCGTGGAGCCAGAACATGGGGCACGACGGGGTGCTGACCACCTTCCACAGCTACGGCGAGGTCACGCTCGACCGGCAGGCTGAGCTGATCCGGGGTCTTGCGCGTCCCAAGCTGTCGGACACCGAGAGCGGCGCCGCCGACGTGATCGCGGCGGCAGCGGTGTTCCTGGAGCGGGTCGGAATGCGGGTGCAGCCCGCCGAGCGATCGACCGAGGCTACCGGGGGTCAGTAGGCCCGGTCGGGCCCAAGTTGGATTCCAGGTTCACGGATAGAGAAGCTGACGCGATTGTTCAGCCGGGCTATCGTGCGTTCTCTATGTTTCGTCGCGCCGCGCGATCGTTCTGAACTTGACCCGGACAACGAAGTTGATGCTTCCCTAGCGCACTTGTCGACCTCGTGCACCGGGGGAGATTGGTGCCAAGAGAATGGTGCAAACCTTTGGGCCGATACTTGACCACCATCCAGGCGCTGCGGCTGTGCATCGAAGATTGGGGACGAAGTGGCCAAACTGAAAGCAAGCAGGCTCAAGAACCAGGGCGATGTTGCCATCGCTGCCCTCGAGGCGGCCCTGGTGGCCCAACGCCGCTTCGGAGAGCGGGCCGTCGAAATCTGCGAGCAGTTGGAGCACGATGCGGCTGTTCAGTCGTCTGCCCCGGCATGCGACGAGGGCCTGAACCAGCCCGTGTTACGCGACTGGCTGTGCGCGGGCATTCACGCCGCCAGCATCAAGTGGTGCCCTCACTTGATCGGAACGTCCGGATCGGGACCTTGGGAGATCGACGAGTTCGATGGGTTCTTGGCCTCGATGGGTTTCGAGCTTGCACATCTTCCCAATCCGGACTTGAGATGCATCGTTCTGGGCGCTGAGGGTTGGGACGAGGACTCGCTTTCCGAGCAGGTCTATGACCGTGATGGCTCTGACTTGCTGGTGCTGAGCCAGCCGCTGTTCGTGGCGGGGCTCCTGAAGAACAGCAATCCGCTTGAGGGGTTTGATCGCGAGGGTTTGCTTGCGATCGCCGAGGCCCACGGGGCGCTGTCGTTTCTCATGACCCGCGGCTTCGACTGGCTCTTCGAGACGACCTCTGATGCGGTGACGGAGTGGGTTCCGGACCAGGAACTTGCCGAGATCTCCCCGTTGCGCTTGGCAGGGTACAGCGTGGCCGCCAACGGCCCGGGCGAAGCTGCTAGGCGCGACGTGCTGGAGACGTTCTTCTTCGACAAGTCGCCGAAGGGCCTGGAGTCATCTGCTGATCGCAAGCGCTGGGGGTCGGCCAGGTCGGCCCAGCGGCTCTACGGGATGGCGACCTTCATCGCGTGGCTGTGTCGGTTTCAGGGGACCCACTCCCCGCAGGCAGAAGCCCGCTGGCAGTCGGACCTGGAGTGGCTAAGGCGGGAGTTCTACAGGCCGACGATGCGGTTTGCGTGGCCGGCGGAGACGCAGCAGGACCGAGGTCGTGGTCAGCACCGTGGTGTGGGCAACGCGAGGCAGCCCATGTTCACACTTGGCCCCCCGGTTCCGCCTGCAGCCACAAAGCTGACGCCCCCGCAGCCGGCAAAGACCACGCTGAGCCCAGCGGCCGCTTGGCCCTTCCCGACCGGAAACAAGATCTGACTGGCCGGTTGATGGTCAGGTGCCGCATTGGTCGTTGAGTCCGACATCGGGACACCGTGGCCTGCTCGACGCCCCGTGGCGGAGCGCCTGGGCGGACCAAATGGCGTCCGGACACCGTTGCCACCAAATCACGTTGGAGCGCCCAGTGACTTGAGTGCACCGGGTCCAAGTTTGGGTCCAAGCTCACGGATGGAGAAGCCAGAACCACGCATTCATGCGGGTTCTGGGGCGTTCTCTATGTTTTGCATCGGAAGTGACGGCGGGCGGCAGGTCCCACCGCGTCAGGCTTCACCGACGTCCCCACGCCTCCACGGCCGGGCGGGCAGGCCCGGCCGCTTCGTGAGGCGTGAACCCGTCCGCAGGGACGGGTTCACGTCCCCACTCAGCCACTGTGCGGGCGCTTGCCGGGGTTCTTCTTGCTGCGGGTGTGCGAGCCGCGCTCCAGGCTGCGGCGCTGGCCGGCGCCCATGCTGCTGCGCGAGCCGGGCAGCGGCGGCGTGGCACGGCGGTCGGCTTCGGTCTTGATCTTGTTGCCCATGATGGTGTGTCAGGCTGAGGTTGGCGGAACCCTGAATTAGGCCACAGCCGGCGGCGGCAGGAAGGGGTCGGCGTCGCCGGCCTGCATCAGCGCGCGCCACCAGGCGTCGGTGCCGCCGCAATCGTCGAACTTGGCGCGCAGCGCGGCGTCGTCGATCGGCCGCGTGGCGTGGCCCAGGGCGCGCCGCACCGGCTCGGCCTCGAGCACCCGGCCGTCGTGCAGCGTCACGCGCAGGTGGTCGGCGGGGGAGAACAGCGGCTCCTCGGCGTCGCGCGCCTCGTCGTGCCGCACCGCCACGCGGCGCAGCAGCGCCTGCAGGTCGGGGGCGTTCACGGCCTCGTCGCGCAGTTCCGCCAGGCCCAGGCGGCCGCGCGCGAGCGCGCAGGCCAGGGCGTATTCGGCGCTGAACTTGGCGTCCAGCCCGGTGGTCGGGCGGGCGTTGCGCAGCATGGCGGCCTGCAGCGTGCCCAGCGTGACCTCGATGCGCGCGATGCCGCCCGCGGCGTCGGGGGCACCGCCGGTGGCCGCCAGCAGCGCCGGGCGCAGCGCCAGCGCGGCGTCCACCGCCCGGTGCAGCGCGTAGCACACCGGGTAGCGCTTGATGTTCAGGCCCTGGCGCACGATCTGCCAGGGCGCTCCGGCGGCACCGGCAGCGCAAGGGCGCTCGCGGTCGACCCGGCCCTGCGGCGAGATCGCGGCCAGGAAGCCGCGCGGGCTCTCCAGCGCATCGGGTGCGGCGGTGACGCCGCGCTCCGCCAGGCGCGCGGCCAGCAGGCCGTTGCGCGCGGCCCAGCCCACCTGCAGCGGCTTGGTCATGGACCCGAAGTTGGCCACCAGCCCGCCCGCCATCGACGCGGCGATGCCCAGCGCGTGCGCCGACGGCACCGCACCCAGCCGGCGCAGCCGCGCGCCGGCGGCGGCGCAGGCCACGGCGCCGAACACGGCCGTGGGGTGCCAGCCCTTGCCGTGGTGCTTGTCGGCGTCGCGCGCCAGCAGCTCCGCCCAGCTCTCGTAGCCGGCCACATAGGCGGCGGTGATCTCCGACCAGGGCGCGCCACGGGCCTCGGCCTCGGCCAGCACGGCCGGCGCCAGCACCACGCTGGGGTGGCCATCCAGCCCAGTGTCGTCGTAGTCCAGCGCGTGCGCGGCGGTGGCGTTGACGAAGGCAGCCTCCGGGGCCGCGGCGCGCAGCGGGCCCGCCAGCCCGGCCAGCAGGCCGGCCTCGCCCGCGGCGGCGGCGGGCACGGTGGCCAGCGCATGGCCCACCACCGGCTCGCCGTGGCCGGCGAAGAGCACGCCCATCGTGTCGGCGATGCCGCGGCGCACCGTGCGCCGGGCCTCGGCCGGCAGCGCCGTGGCGTCGACGCCGGCGACGAAGCGCCCGAGGTCCTGTGTCAGCCCCATCGCGGCGGCCCTCAGTAGCTGCGCGGCAGCCCGAGCACGTGCTCGGCGATGTAGGACAGGATCAGGTTGGTGGAGATGGGTGCGGTGCGCTGCACCCGGGCCTCGCGCCACTTGCGCTCGACGTCGTACTCGCGGGCGTAGGCGAAGCCGCCGTGCGTCTGCATGCAGGCCTCGGCGGCCTCCCAGGCGGCCTCGGCGCTGAGCAGCTTGCCCAGGTTGGCCTCCTCGCCGCAGGGCAGCCCGGCCTCGAAGGCGGCGGCGGCGCGGCGCAGCATCAGCTCGGCCGCCTGCGCCGACGCGTAGGCCTTGGCGATGGGGAACTGGATGCCCTGGTTCTGGCCGATGGGCCGGCCGAAGACCACGCGCTCGTTGGCGTATTTCACGGCCGTCTTCACGAACCACTTGGCATCGCCGATGGACTCGTGCGACACCAGGATGCGCTCGGCATTCATGCCGTCCATGATGTGGCGCAGCCCCTGGCCCTCCACGCCCACCAGGCTGTCGGCGGGGATGCGCAGGTTGTCGAAGAAGACTTCGGTGGTGTTGTGGTTGATCATCGCCTTGATCGGGCGGATGGTCATGCCCTGGCCCACGGCCTGCCGCATGTCCACCAGGAACACGCTCAGGCCTTCGGTCTTCTTCTTCACGTCCTCCAGCGGCGTGGTGCGCGCCAGCAGCAGCATGAGGTCGGAGTACAGCGCGCGCGAGGTCCAGATCTTCTGGCCGTTGACGACGTAGTGGTCGCCGTCTCGCACGGCGCGGGTCTTCAGCCTGGTGGTGTCGGTGCCGGTGGTGGGCTCGGTGACGCCGAAGGCCTGCAGGCGCAGCGTGCCGGCGGCGATCTGCGGCAGGTACTTCGCCTTCTGCGCGGCGCTGCCGTGGCGCAGCACGGTGCCCATGGTGTACATCTGGGCGTGGGTGGCGCCGGCGTTGCCGCCGCAGGCGTGCACCTCCTCCAGAATCACGCCGGCGGCGCGCAGCGGCAGACCGGCGCCGCCGTATTCCTCGGGAATCAGCGCCGCGAGGTAGCCGGCGTCGGTCATGGCCTGGACGAACTCGCTGGGGTAGGCCTCGCGCTCGTCGAGCTCGCGCCAGTAGGCGCCGGGGAAGTCGGCGCAGATGCGGCGCACGCCTTCGCGGATCTCGGGGTAGTCCTCGCCGAGGGTCAGGGTCACGGGGTCGTTCATGCAGGGGTCCAGCCGGTGGGAAGGCCGGCGCGGGCCAGCGCGCCGTGCAGTTCGCCCGCGCCGAGGCTGCGGGCCGGGATCTCGCGCACGGCGAGCAGGCGTTCGATGTCGACCCCGGTCCTCAGGCCCATGCCCTCGAGCAGGAACACCAGGTCCTCCATCACGATGTTGCCGCTGGCGCCGGGCGCGTAGGGGCAGCCGCCCAGGCCGCCGAGCGAGGCGTCGAAGCGGCGGATGCCGCAGTCCAGTGCGGCCACCACGTTGGCCAGGCCGGTGCCGCGGGTGTCGTGGAAGTGGGCGGCCACGGGGATGTCACCGGTCTCGGCCAGCACCGCGGTGAAGACGGCCTTCACCTGCACCGGCGTGGCGTGGCCCACGGTGTCGGCCACCATGATCTCGTCGGCGCCCATGGCCGCGAGCTCGGCGGCGCAGCGGCGCACCTCGTCGACCGCGATCGGGCCTTCGTAACTGCAGCCCAGCGCGGTGCTCAGGCCGGCGGCCAGCTGGACCCTGCCCTTGAGCCCGGCGGCGTCGCGCGCGGCGACGATACGGGCGAAGTCGGCCAGCGACTCCTCGCGCGGCCGGCGCACGTTCTTCAGGTTGTGCGTGCGGCTGACCGAGGTGACGTAGTCGAGCTTGGGCACGCCCAGGGCAAAGCCGCGCTCCGCGCCCTTGAGGTTGGGGATGAGCGCCAGCACCTCCAGCCCCGGGATGGCCAGCGCGCCGCGGACCACGTCCTCCGCATCGGCGAACTGCGGGATCAGCTTGGGCGGCACGAAGGAGGTGACCTCGATGGAGCGCACGCCGGCGGCGGCCTCGGCGGCGATCCAGGCCAGCTTGTCGGCGGTGGGCACGAAGGTGGCGGTCATCTGCAGGCCGTCGCGCAGGCCCACCTCGCGGACCTGCACGTCGGTGATGGGGCGGCCGTCCATGTCATTCCCCCTTGAACTGCGGCGGGCGCTTCTCGTTGAAGGCGCGCACGCCCTCGTGCCGGTCGGCCGACGACACCAGGCGGTTGTAGGCCTCGATCTCGAAGCGGCAGCCGGTGCGCAGGTCGCCCTGCAGGCCGAAGTGGATGGACTTCTTGGCCTGGCGCACCGCGAGCGGGCCGTTGCCGGCGATGGCGTCGGCCGCCGCGAGCGCGTCCGCCAGCACCTGGCCGGGCGCGCTGACGTGGTTGACCAGGCCCCAGGCCGCGCCCTGCTCGGCGCTGAAGGCCTGGGCGCGGAAGATCAGCTCCTTGGCGCGCCGCTCGCCCACGGCGCGCGCCAGCGTCTGCGTGCCGCCGCCGCCGGGCATGATGCCCAGCCGCGTCTCGCTGAGCGCCAGCTGCGCGCCCTGCACGGCGTAGATGAAGTCGCAGGCCAGGGCGGTCTCCAGGCCGCCGCCGTAGGCGTGGCCGTTGAGCGCGGCGATCACCGGCACCGGCACGTCCAGCAGCGCGAAGAAGGCACGCTCGAAGATCTCGTGCTGCGCGCGCCACTGGGCGTCGGTCATGCCGTGGCGCTCCTTGAGGTCGCCGCCGGCGCAGAAGGCGCGGTCGCCGGCGCCGGTGAGCACCACGCAGCGGTGGGCGCCGGCGTCGGCGGCGAGGCCGGTCCACAGCGCGAGCAGGGCCTCGCCCATGCGCGTGTTGATGGCGTTGAGCACCGCGGGGCGGTTCAGCGTCACCAGCAGCACGTGCGGCGAGGGTTCGGAGAGTTGCAGGGTGGGGGTCATTCGGGGGCGGTGGTGTCGAACGCAGGGGTGTGGGCCCCGAGCGCGGGCGAGGCGCTGCGCGGCTGCGGGCGCGCGCCGTCGAAGCGCACCGGCAGGCCGACCAGCGGCACCGAGCTGCCGGGCACCGGCTGCACGATGCCCAGCGCCTGCGTCTGCGGGTGGGCCAGCATCTGTGCCACGTCCTGCACCGGCGCGCAGGGCACGCCGGCGGCGTCCAGGCGGGCCGTCCACTCGGCGTTGCCATGGGCCAGGAAGGCCGGCTCCAGCAGCGCGTAGAGCTCGGCGGCGTGGCGCACGCGCGCCGGGTTGTCGGCAAAGCGCGGGTCGGCGGCCCACGCCGGGTGGCCGAGCACGCCGCACAGGCGCGTGAACAGGCCGTTGTTGCCGGCGGCCACCACGAGGTCGCCGTCGGCCGTGCGGTAGGCGCGGTAGGGCACGATGCCGGCCTGGCCCGAGCCGTTCTTGCCCGGCAGCGCGCCGCCGGCCTGGTACTGCGCGGCGTACATCGTCATCCAGGCCACGGCGGTCTCGAACAGCGACACGTCCACCGTGGCGCCGCGGCCGCTGGCCTGGCGCTGCAGCAGCGCGGCCTGGATGCCGATGACGGCCCACATGCCCGAGCCCATGTCGATGATGGACGGGCCCACGCGCACCGGGGCGCCGCCGGGCTCGCCGACCACGCTCATGATGCCGCCGAAGGCCTGCATGAGCGGGTCGTAGCCGGGGCGCGCGGCCAGCGGGCCGTCGGCGCCGAAGGCGCCGAGGTTGCAGTACACCAGCGAGGGCTTGCGCGCGCGCAGCGCGGCCGCGCCCAGGCCCAGCGCGTCGGCCTGGCCGGGGCGCATGTTCTGGATCACGACGTCGGCGCGCGCGTCCACCAGCGCCAGCAGCGCGCCGCGCTGCGCCTCGTCGCGCAGGTCCAGCGCCCAGCTGCGCTTGTTGCGGTTGAGCGCCTGGAAGGTGGCCGCCGCGCCGTCGAGGAAGGGCGGGCCCCACTGGCGCGCGTCGTCGCCGCCGGGCTTCTCGACCTTGATGACCTCGGCACCCAGGTCGCCCAGCACCTGGCCGGCGAAGGGCGCGGCCACGCTGTGGCCGAGCTCCACCACCACCAGGCCGGCGAGCGGGCGGGAGAAGTCGGCGTCGGTCGCGCTCATTCGACCTTCACGCCCGCGGCCTTGATGAGCTGGCCGCGCTCCTCGAACTCGCGCGCCACCTGGGCCGCGCTGCGCGCCGGGTCGAGCGCCACCACCACCATGCCGGCGGTCTCGAGCTTGGCCTTCACGTCGGGCGTCTGCAGCGCCTTGAGGATCTCGCCGCTCAGGCGCTGGGTGACGGCCGGCGGCAGCTTGGCCGGGGCGAAGAAGCCCAGCCAGGAGTTCATCACCGCGCCGGCGTAGGTCTCGGCCATGGTAGGCACGCCGGGCAGGTCGGCGTAGCGCTGCTCGGTGGTCATGGCCACCGCGTGCAGCTTGCCGCTCTTGATGTGCGGCAGCACCGTGATCAGGCTGGAGAACACCATGGGCACGGTGCCGCCGAGCAGGTCGTTGACCGCCGGGCCGCCGCCCTTGTAGGGCACGTGCAGCAGCGGCGCGCCCGACTTCAGCTTCAGCAGCTCGCCGGCCAGGTGGTGGGGCGAGCCGTTGCCGCTGCTGCCGTAGGCGCCCTTGTCGGGGTTGGCCTTCACGTAGGCCATCAACTCCGGCAGCGTCCGGGCCGGCGTGACCGCGGGGTTGATCACCAGCACGATGGGGTTCAGCGCCGCGATGGACAGCGGCGTGAAGTCGCGCACCGGGTGGTAGGGCGGGTTGGCGCTGAGGTGGTAGTTGGCGGTGTGGGTGGCGTCGGTGCCGAGCAGGAAGGTGTAGCCGTCGGGCGCGGCGCGCGCCACCTCGGCGCTGCCGATGCTGCCGCTGGCGCCGCCCTTGTTGTCCACCACCACCGTCTGCCCCAGCGGCCCGCCGATGGCCTGGCCGACGATGCGGCCCATGGCGTCGGTGGAGGCGCCCGGCGGGTAGGGCACGACCAGGCGGATGGGCTTGTCGGGCCAGGTCTGCGCCGCCGCCGGCAGGCCGGTCGCGGCGAGCGCGACGGCCAGCACGGCGGGCAGGGTGGCGATGAGGCGGGTGGCGTGGCGGCGGTGCATGGGCTTGTCTCCAGTCGGTGGCCTCTGGGGGCCGTGGTGGTGTCGGTCCGGGCTGAGGGATGCGGGCCGGGGCTTAACATCCAGACGTCCGGACGTTATGCTCAAGCCTGCCTCTCGTCAAGCCGAGGTCCGCCCCGATGAGCCCTCCCCCTCCCGCATCCCCGCCTTCCGCTTCCCCGCCTGCCGCCTCTGCGGCCGCGCCGGAGCCGGCGCAGCCCGCAGGCCGCCCGCTGGCCGGCCGCACCGCGGTGGTCACCGGCTCCGGCCGCAACATCGGCCGGGCCATCGCGCTGGCGCTGGGCGCACAGGGCGCGAACGTGGTGGTCAACGGCCACAGCGACCGCGCCGCGGTGGACGCCGTCGTGGCCGAGCTGCAGGCCCTGGGCGCGCAGGCGCTGGGCGTGATGGCCGACGTGGGGCGCGACGAGGAGGCCGCGGCGCTGATCCAGGCCGCGGCGGCGCGCTTCGGCACGGTGGACATCGTGGTCAGCAACGTCGGCATCCGTCGCAAGCAGCCCTTCCTGGAGATCACCCCGGCGCAGTGGGACGAGGTGCTGCGCACCAACCTGACTGCCGCCTTCTACCTGGCGCGGCACGCGATTCCCGGCATGCGGGCGCGGCGCTGGGGGCGCATCGTGCTCATCTCGGGCTTCGACGGTTTCTGGGGCCACGTGACCGAGCGCGCGCACAACGTGACGGCCAAGGCCGGCCTGCACGGCCTGGCCATGGCGCTGGCCCGCGAGTTCGGGCCCGACGGCATCACCGCCAACACGGTGGCCCCGGGCGCCATCGACACCGTGCGCGACTGGTCCCAATACACTCACCAGCAGCGCGAGCGCATCGAGGCCGAGATCCCGCTCGGGCGCTACGGCCGCCCCGAGGAGGTGGCCGCCGCCTGCGCGCTGCTCTGCGGCGACGGCGGCGGCTTCATCTCGGGGCAGGTGCTGCACGTCAACGGCGGCCACTTCATGTACTGACCCTGGGCTGAACACCCGTGAGCGCCACCCTGAACGCCCCCCTGGCCGCCACCGGCGCGCCGCGCTACCAGCAGCTCAGCGCGCAGCTGGCCCGCGAGATCGGCGACGGCGTGCACCCGGTGGGCGCGCTGCTGCCGCCCGAGCCGCAGCTGTGCGCGCGCTTCGGCGTCTCGCGCCACACGCTGCGCGAGGCGGTGCGTAAGCTCTGCGAGCAGGGCCTGGTGGCCCGCCACCAGGGCATCGGCACCCGGGTGCTCGCGGCGCACGCGGCGCCGCAGCGCTACGTGGCCGCGCTGGGCTCGCTGCAGGACCTGATGCAGTACACGCAGCGCACGCGGCTGGTGCTGCACGGGCAGCGCGAGCGCGTGGCCGACGAGGCCCTGGCGCAGGCGCTGCAGTGCCGCCCCGGCGAGCGCTGGCTGGAGGGCGAGGCCTGCCGCTACCCGGTGGACGCGGCCGGTGCCGATGCCGCCCCGCTGGTGCACATGCACATCTACGTGCGCCCCGAGGCGCGCGCGCTGTTCGACGACCTGGCGCGCGGTGATGCCTGGGTGTTCGGCCTGGTGGAGAAGCACGGTGGCGAGCCCATCGTGGAGGCGCGCCAGGTGGTGGGCGCGCTGGCCATGCCGGCGGCCAGCGCGCGCCGGCTGGGCGTGCGCGCGCGCAGCCCGGCGCTGCAGGTGCGCCGCTACTACCTGGGCCGCGGCGAGCGGCTGCTGTCGGTGTCGCTCAACGTCTACCCGGCCGACCGATTCGAGCTCGAGACGCGCTGGCGCCTGGCCGACGACGCGCCGCGGGCGTGAGCGGCCGCGGGGCCCCGGCATGACGCACCCCGGCGGCGCCCTGGCCGCGATGCTGGGCGTGCAGATGCTGGCCACGCTGGCGCTGGTGGCTGCCTCGGTGCTGGCGCCGGCGGTGGCACCGCGCCTGGGCCTGTCGCCGGCGCGCATCGGGCTGTACATGGCGGTGGCCTACGCGGCCGCCATGCTCGCCGGCCTGCGCTGCGGCCACTGGGTGGCGCGCCACGGGCCGGTGCGGGTGAGCCAGGCCGCGCTGCTGGCCAGTGCTGCGGGCGCGGCCGCCGCCGCGGCGGCCGGGGCCATGGCGTCGGCGGTGGCCGCGGTGCTGCTGCTGGCCGCCGCCGCCATCGGCGTGGGCTACGGCCTGGTGAACCCGGCGGCGGCGGCGGTGCTCAGCCACCACGCGCCAGCGCAGTCGCGCGGGCTGTTCTTCTCCGTCAAGCAGACCGGCGTGCCGCTGGGCGTGGCCGCGGCCGGCCTGCTGATGCCGGCCGGCCTGGCGGTGCTGGGCTGGCAGGCCACGGCGCTGGGCGTGGCCGCGGTGTGCACCGTGGCGGCGCTGGCGCTGCAGCCGCTGCGCGCGCCGCTGGACCCGCCCGCAGCCGCCGACGCCGACGCCGACGCCGACGCCCCGGCGGGCATTGCCGCGCTGCTGCGCCGCGTGTGGCGCACGCCGCGGCTGCGCCGGCTGAGCCTGGCGTCGCTGGCCTATGCGGCCACGCAGCAGGCCTTCGTGACCTTCCTGGTGTCGATGCTGAACCTGGGCCTGGGCTGGTCGCTGGCGCTGGCCGCCGGCGTGCTCGCGGCCTCGCAGGCGGTGGCCACGGGGGCGCGCATCGGCTTCGGCGCGCTGGCCGACCGCTGGCGTGCACCCGGGCGGCTGCTGGCGCAGCTGGGCGCAGCGATGAGCCTGGGCTGCCTGGCGCTGGCCGCCCTGGCCGCGATGGCCGGTGCGCCGGCGGCGCTGGTGGTGGCCGTGGCGCTGGGCTGCGCCGCCACGGCGATGGGCTGGAACGGCGTGTTCTTCGCCGAGCTGGCGCTGCGCGTGCCGCGCCACGAGATGGCGCCGGTGGCCGGCGCCACGCAGTTCTTCACCTTCGCCGGCGGCATGCTGGGGCCGCTGCTGTTCGGCGAGGCGCTGCGTGCCGGCGCCGGCTGGCCGCTGGCCTGGTGCGCGCTGGCCGCGGTGCCGGCGTCCGCCGCGCTGATGATGGCGCGCGCGCTGCGCGCCGAGGGCGCCGGCGCCCCGGGGGTCAGTGCCCCTCGAAGCTGACCAGCGAGAACACCGGCACCCCGGCCGCCTTCAGCCGCGCCGACCCGCCGAGCTCGGGCAGGTCGACGATGGCGGCCACCTCCACCACCTCCGCGCCCAGGCGCTGCAGCAGCTTGTGGCCGGCGAGCATGGTGCCGCCGGTGGCGATGAGGTCGTCGATCAGCACCACCCGCTCGCCGGGCTTGACGGCGTCGGTGTGCACCTCGACGGTGGCGCTGCCGTACTCCAGCTCGTAGGTTTCCTCGAAGGTGGAGAAGGGCAGCTTGCCCTTCTTGCGGATGGGCACGAAGCCGATGCCCAGCTCGTAGGCCACCACCGATCCGATGATGAAGCCGCGCGCGTCCAGGCCGGCGATGGCGGCCGGCCGGGCGTCGAAGTAGCGGTGCACAAACTGGTCGATCAGCACCCGGAACACGCGCGGGTTGGCCAGCAGGGTGGTGATGTCGCGGAACATCACGCCCGGTGCCGGCCAGTCGGGCACGGTGCGGATGTGGGCGCGGATGTAGTCCGCGGGCGAGACCTGGTGTTCGGCGGGGATGTCGGCGGCCATGCCGCGATTGTCCGCGCTGTGGCCGCCCGCGGCCAGGAGGCGGGCGCCGGCGGGCCCGCGTCGGCCCGCCCCAGCGTCAGCCGGACAGCCGCGCCAGCACCTGCACGCTGCCGCCGCCGGGGTCGGCGCGCAGCACCAGGCCGTCGCCGCTGGCGCTGTGCGTCCCGGCGAGGTCCGACAGCACGAACATGTGCGTCACCCAGGCCTCGAAGCGCCCGGCGGGCACGGCGGCAATGGCCGCGCGCAGCGCCGGCAGCCGGCGCGCGTTGACCTCGGCGCTGCTGCCCCGCGGCGAGCCCAGCAGGTCCCAGCGCTCGGCGCGGCCGAAGGCCAGCTCGGCGGTGTCCACGCAGCGGCACCAGGGGCTGCTGCGCACCTGGGACGGCACCAGCGCGCGCGTGCGGAACCACTCGCCCAGCCGCTGCGCCTGGGCGCGCCCCTCGGCACTGAGGTTGCGCTGGGTGCGGCAGTCGTCGAGGCGGAACTCCGGCGGGTCGAAGGTGCCGGGCGCCAGCGCGTGGCGGAAGGCGATCACGCAGCCGCCGCTGCGCAGCAGCGCGGCGACGTCGGGCGCCGACTGGGCGCGGACGAAGGACGGCGCCGCCAGCGTGGCGGCCAGCAGGGTGCGGCGATGCAAGGGTCAGCCTTTCAGCAGCTTCGCTTCGGCCAGCGCCAGGGGTTCGGGCAGGCCGGAAAGCACCAGCGTATCGCCAGCGGCCAGCCGCGTGCCGTCGTCGGGCGCAATGACCTCGCCGCCCGCTCGGCGAAGCTTGGCCACCCCCACGCCCATCGGCGCGAGCAGCATGTCGCCCAGCGGCTGGCCCACCGCCGCCGCCGCCGGCGGCAGGGTCACGCTGGCCAGGCGCACCTGCTGCAGGTCGTCCGCGGTGTCGTCGTCGCGGCCGTGGAACCAGCCGCGCAGCAGGGTGTAGCGCGCGTCGCGGGCGTCCTGCACCACCCGGATGACCTTGCGCATGGGCACGCCCACCAGCGCCAGCGTGTGGCTGGCCAGCATCAGGCTGCCCTCGATGGCCTCGGGCACCACGGCCATCGCGCCCGAGGCGCGCAGGCGCTCCAGGTCGCTGTCGTCGATGGTGCGCACCAGCACCGGCACCGCCGGCGCGTGCTCGCGCACCAGCTGCAGGATCTTCAGCGCCGAGGGCGTGTCCGGGTAGCTGACCACCACGGCGTTGGCGCGTGCCAGGCCGGCGGCCATCAGGCTCTGCAGCCGCGCGGCGTCGCCGTAGACCACGCTGTGGCCGGCGGCGGCCGCCTGGCGCACGCGGTCGGGGTCCAGGTCCAGCGCCATGTAGGGGATCTGCTGCGTCTCCAGCAGCCGCGCCAGGTTCTGCCCGCTGCGCCCGTAGCCGCAGATGATCACGTGCTTCTCGGTGCGGATGGCCTTCTTGGCGATGGAGGTCAGCGCCACCGACTGCATCAGCCAGTCGCTGGCCACCAGCCGGCCGACGATGCGGTTGGCGTTCATCACGATGAAGGGCGTGGCCAGCATCGACAGCACCATGCTGGCGAGGATGGGGCTGAGCCACTCCGGCGCCACCAGCTGGGCGTCGAAGCCCAGGGTGAGCAGCACGAAGCCGAACTCGCCGGCCTGCGCCAGGTACAGCCCGGTGCGCAGCGCCACCCCGGGCGGCGCGCGGAAGGCCCAGGCCAGCACCGCCACCAGCGCCCCCTTGGCCAGCACCGGGACGCTGCTGAGCAGCAGCACCAGCCACCACTGCTCGAGCACCGGCCGCCAGTCGAGCTTCATGCCGATGGTGATGAAGAACAGGCCCAGCAGCACGTCGTGGAAGGGCCGGATGTCGGTCTCCACCTGGTGCTTGTATTCCGTCTCGGCGATCAGCATGCCGGCGACGAAGGCGCCCAGGGCCAGCGACAGCCCCGCGTGCTCGGTGATGTAGGCCAGGCCGAGCGTGATCAGCAGCAGGTTCAGGATGAACAGCTCGTCGCTCTTGCGCCGCGCCACCAGCGTCAGCCACCAGCGCATCACGCGCTGGCCGCCGGTGAGCAGCAGGGCCAGCAGCAGCGTGGCCTTGAGCATCGCCAGGCCGAGCGCCAGGGCTAGGTCGCCGCCGCTCTCGTTGAGCGCCGGCACCAGCACCAGCAGCGGCACCACGGCCAGGTCCTGGAACAGCAGGATGCCCATCACGCGGCGGCCGTGCTCGGTCTCCAGCTCGAGGCGGTCGGCCATCAGCTTGCCGATGATGGCGGTGGAGGACATGGCCATCGCAGCCCCCAGCACCACCGCGCCCTGCCACGACATCTGCCACGACTGCCCGGTGAAGGCCTGCCAGCCCAGCACCAGCAGCGCATGGCCGGCCAGCGTGCCCAGCATGGTCAGCGCCACCTGCGACAGGCCCAGGCCGAAGACCAGGGTGCGCATGCTGCGCAGCTTGGGCAGGTTGAACTCGAGCCCGATGACGAACATCAGGAACACGACGCCGAACTCGGCCAGGTAGCGCACGCCGGCGCTGTCCTGCGCCAGCGCCAGCGCGTTGGGGCCGATCAGCACGCCCACCACCAGGTAGCCCAGCACCGGCGGCAGCTTCAGCAGGCGGAAGACCACCACCGCCAGCACGGCGGCAACGAGGTACAGCAGGACGAGCTCGAGGGTGCTGGCCATGGGTGCGGAAGGGAGCGCCGCCCCTCCTAGAATGCCCGGATGCTAAGTCACGGCATCGACGCCGACCGCGTGCGCGCGCTGGCCGCGCAGACCTTCGAGATCGAGGCGCGTGCGCTGCAGGGCCTGGCCGCGCGCCAGGGCGAGGGCTTCGTCGGCGCCGTGCGCGCCATGTTCGAGTGCCGCGGCCGCGTGATCGTGATGGGCATGGGCAAGAGCGGTCACGTGGGGCGCAAGATCGCCGCCACGCTGGCCTCCACCGGCACGCCGGCGTTCTTCGTGCACCCGGCCGAGGCCAGTCATGGCGACCTGGGCATGGTGCAGCCCGGCGACGTGGTGCTGGCCATCAGCCACAGCGGCGAGAGCGACGAGCTCGGCGCCATCCTGCCGGCCATGCGCCGCCTGGGCGTGGTGCTGGTGGCCATGACCGGGCGCGCCGAGTCCACGCTGGCCCGCCACGCCGACCACCTGGTGGTCAGCGCGGTGGAGCAGGAGGCCTGCCCGCTGAACCTGGCGCCCACCGCCAGCACCACGGCGCAGATGGCGCTGGGCGATGCGCTGGCGGTGGCGCTGCTGGACGCACGCGGCTTCCGCGAGGACGACTTCGCGCGCTCCCACCCCGGGGGTGCGCTGGGCCGCAAGCTGCTGATGCACGTGCGCGACCTGATGCGCCACGGCGACGCCGTGCCGCGCGTGGCGCCCGATGCCAGCTTCCACGCGTTGCTGCGCGAGATGACCGGCAAGGGCCTGGGCTTCTCTGCGGTGGTGGACGCCGCCGGCCGGCCGGCCGGCATCTTCACCGACGGCGACCTGCGCCGGCTCATCGAGCGCGGGGCCGAGCTGCGCGCCCTGTGTGCGGCCGACGTGATGCATGCCTCGCCCAAGCTGGTGCGCGCCGACGCGCTGGCGGTGGACGCCGCCGCCGTCATGGAGCAGCACCGCGTGACCAGCGTGCTGGTGGTCGACGCCGACGGCAGGCTGGTGGGGGCGCTGAACTCCAACGACCTGATGCGCGCGAAGGTGATCTGATGGCGGCGCCGAGCTTCCCGCCCGAGGTGCTGCTGGCGGCGCAGGGCCGCGGCCTGGGGCTGAAGGCGGCCATCTTCGACGTCGACGGCGTGCTCACCGACGGGCGGCTGTACATCGGCGAGCAGGGCGAGACGGTGAAGGCCTTCTCGGCCCTCGACGGCCACGGGCTGAAGCTGCTGGCGCTGGGCGGCATCGTGCCGCTGGTGGTGACCGGGCGCGACTCCCCGGCCGTGCGCCGCCGCCTGGCCGACCTCGGCCTGGCCCACGCCGCCTTCGGTGCCCACGACAAGGTGGCGGCGGCCGAGGCGCTGCTCGCGCCGCTGGGCATCGAGTGGGCCGACGTGGGCGTGATCGGCGACGACTGGCCCGACCTGCCGCTGTTCGCGCGCGCGGCGTTCGCCGCCGCACCGGCCAACGCGCACGCCGAGCTGCGCACGCGCGCCGCCTACGTCACCGAGGCCCGGGGCGGCCACGGCGCGGCGCGCGAGTTCTGCGACCTGCTGCTGCTGGCCTGCGGCCGCTACGGCGCGCTGCTGGCCGACGTGACCGGCACGCTGGACGCGCGCTGAAGCCGGCCATGGCGGTGGAGATCCAGCTCCCGGACCTGCCCGAGATCGCCCTCGGCAGCGCCCCCGTCCCCGCGGCGCGCGTGCGCGAGCCGTGGCACCAGCGGCTGCGCGATGCCCTGAGCAGCTACCTGCCGCTGCTGCTGATGGCGGCGCTGGCGCTGGCCACGTGGTGGCTGGTGAAGAACACCCCCGGCGCACCGCCGCAGCGCGAGCCCGCCGCCGACACCGGCCTGCCGGACTACACCATGCGCAGCTTCGTGCTCCAGCGCTACGACGCCGACGGCCGGCCGACCGCGCGGCTGGAGGGCCGCGAGCTGCGCCACTACCCGGGCGACGGCCGCATCGAGATCGACGCCCTGCAGCTCCAGGCCTTCCTGCCCGATGGCCGGGTCATGACCGCCACCGCGCGGCGGGCGGTCAGCAACGATGCTGCCACCGAGCTGCAGCTGCAGGGCGGTGCCGAGGTCCGCGGCACCGACCGCGGCGGGCGGCCGGTGGAGATCCGCAGCGAGTTCCTGCACGCCTTCATCGAGACCGAGATCGTGCGCACCCACCTGCCGGTGACGGTGCAGCAGGGCGGCAACCAGCTCAGCGCCGGCGGCCTGACCTACGACGGGCAGCGCCGCGTGCTGGACTTCCAGGGCCCGGTGCGCGCGTCGCTGAGGCCGCGCGAGTGAGCGCACACATGAGCAGTCACGTCGTCACCGCGGGCACGCCCGGCCCGGCGCCGCTGGTGTTCATCACCGGGGCCTCCAGCGGCATCGGCCAGGCGCTGGCCGAGCGCTATGCGCGCGCCGGCTGGCGGCTGGCCCTGGTGGCGCGGCGCGAGGCGGCGCTGCAGCAGTGGGCGCAGGCGCAGGGGCTGGGGCCGGAGCGCTGCGGCATCTACGCCGCCGACGTGGCCGACACCGGGGCCATCGTGGCCGCCGGCGCCGCCTGCATCGCGGCCCAGGGCCTGCCCGACGTGGTGATCGCCAACGCCGGCATCAGCGTGGGCATGGACACCGCCGAGCGCGAGGACCTGTCGGTGATGCAGGAGACCTTCGCCACCAACAACACCGGCATGGCGGCCACCTTCCACCCCTTCGTGGCGCCGATGCGTGAGCGGCGGCGCGGCACGCTGGTCGGCGTGGCCAGCGTGGCGGCCATCCGCGGCCTGCCGGGCCATGCCGCCTACTGCGCCAGCAAGGCCGCCGTGGTGGCCTACTGCGAGAGCCTGCGCGGCGAATGCCGGCCCTTCGGCCTGAAGGTGGTGACGCTGCTGCCGGGCTACATCGCCACGCCGCTGACGGCGCGCAACCCCTACCCGATGCCCTTCCTGATGGCGCCGGAGGCCTTTGCCGAGCGGGCCTTCCGCGCCATTTCGGCCGGCGACAGCTACCGCGTCATCCCGTGGCAGATGGCCTTGGTGGCCAAGCTGCTGCGGGCCCTGCCCAATGCGCTGTTCGACCGCGCGTTTGCCGGCCGCGGGCGCAAGCCGCGACGCGCCAAGGCGCCGTGATTGGCCCTGATGCTGGCGCCCTGAGGCCGGCGCCATGAACGACGCGCCATGAAGAAAGGCCCCGCCAGGCGGGGCCTTCTTTCGACTGCAGCGCTGCAGGCCGATCAGTAGCCGTTGTCGCCGCCGTAGCCACCGCCACCGCCGCGGCCACCGCGGTCGCCGCCGCCGTAGCCACCGCCGCGCTCGCCACGGTCGCCGCCACGGCCACCGCCGCCGCCGCCGTAGCCGCCGCCACCACCGCCGCTGCCGCGGCCGGTGCCGTAGGGGCTGCGGCCACCGCCGCCGCCACCGCCGTAGCCGCCGCCACCACCACCGTAGCCGCCACCGCCGCCACCGCCGCCGTAGCCACCACCGCCGCCGCCGTAGCCGCCGCGGCTGCCGCCGCCGCCACCACCGAAGCCGCCCGGACGCGGCTCGCGCGGACGCGCCTCGTTGACGACGATCGAGCGGCCCTCGAGCGGCTGCCCGTTCATGCCGTTGATGGCGGCCTGCGCCTCGGCGTCCGAACCCATCTCCACGAAGCCGAAGCCTTTGGAGCGGCCGGTGTCACGGTCCATCATGACCTTGGCGGACGTGACGGTGCCGAACTGCGAGAACGCTTGTTGCAGGGATTCGTCGCGCACCGAATAGGCGAGGTTGCCGACGTACAGTTTGTTGCCCACGGGGAAGCCTTTAACTCAAGAGACCAAGAAACCAATGTCGTGCTTCAACCCGGCGTGAATGGACTTGCGGCCGATTCGGGAGCGGACAGGTGCTGCAGACGGACACGGGAAATTCCATTATGGGTCTGCCTATGCGTATCTGGCAAAGGTGTCAAGCGGGAATTGTCGTTTTTGCGTCCACGGATTAACCCGGAGCGCGCCGATGGTGCGTCGGCGGGTGAAGTCGCCGCGGCACCGCGCCGGTGCACGCCGGCCCGGCCCGCGCCCGCTTAGCATTCCGCCATGGACCTGCTGAAACCGCTGATCGCGCTGCTGGCGATCGTCAACCCGGTCGGCGTGCTGCCCTTCTTCATCCACTTCACCCAGGGTTTCAGCAGCGCGCAGCGCCGCCGCACCATCGGGGTCAGCGCCGTCACGGCGGGCCTGGTGGTGGCGGTCAGCGCGCTGGCGGGCGCCAAGATCATCGCCTTCTTCGGCATCTCCATCGCCTCCTTCCAGGTCGGCGGGGGCACGCTGCTGCTGATCAGCGCGCTGCAGATGCTCAATGCCCAGCCGGCCGAATCCAAGCCCACCGACGCCAGCGACGGCCGCGAGAAGGCCGACGCCGGGGCCAGCATCGCCGTGGTGCCGCTGACCATCCCGCTGCTCACCGGGCCGGCCACCATCTCCACCATGGTCATCTACGCCGAGCGCACGCGCCACTGGTGGGAGCAGGCGGTGCTGGTGGGCTACGGGCTGGTGGTGGCGGTGGTCACCTTCGCCGTGTTCACGCTCTCCGGGCGCATCGCGCGCATCATCGGCCGCACCGGCATCAGCGTGATGACGCGGCTGATGGGCCTGATCCTGGCCGCGCTGGCGGTGGAGATCATGGCCGACGGGCTGATCCAGCTGTTCCCGGTGCTGCAGGCCGGGCCCGCGCGATGAGCGCCGTCTTCCCCCGCATCTGGCTGGCACCGATGGCCGGCGAGGCGGCCTCGGCACCGCTGGTGGCCGCGGTCTGCGAGGCCGGCGGCCTGGGCTGGCTGGGTGGCGCCTACCTGCCGCCGGAGCGGCTGGCGCAGACGGTGGACGCGATCCGCGCGCTGACGGCACGGCCCTTTGGCGTCAACCTCTTCTGCCCGCAGCGCTGGCGGCGCGACGCGGCCCGCGAGGCTGGCTACGCCGCCCTGCTGGCGCCCTGGCACGCGGCGCACGGCCTGCCGCCGCCGGCGCTGCCGGCCACGGTGGAGGAGGACTTCGAGGCCCAGCTCGCGGTGCTGGTGGCGCGGCGCGTGCCCTGGATCGGCTTCACCTTCGGCGACCCCGGCGGCCCCCGCGTGGCGGCATTGCAGGCCGCCGGCGCGCGCGTGGCCGGCACCGCCACGACCGTGCCCGAGGCGCGGCAGCTCGCCGCCAGCGGCTGCGACGCCGTGATCGCGCAGGGCGCCGAGGCCGGCGGCCACCGTGGCAGCTTCCAGGGCGACGGGGAGGCCGGCCGCGCGCCGGGCGCGGTGGACCCCACGCTGGTGGGCACGCTGGCGCTGGTGCCGCAGGTGGTGGACGCGGTGGCGCCGCCGGTGGTGGCCGCCGGCGGCATTGCCGATGCGCGCGGCGTGGCGGCGGCGCGCGCGCTGGGCGCCAGCGCGGCGGCGGCCGGCACGGCCTTCCTGCTGGCCGACGAGTGCCCGCTGTCGGCGGCCTACCGCGACGCGCTGTGCCGCGGCGCGGCGCACGAGACCGTGCTCACCGCGGGCTTCTCCGGGCGCTGGGCGCGCGGGCTGGCCAACCGCTTCACGCAGGACACCGCGGCGCTGGCCGCGCGCGGCGCCCTGCCCGACTTCCCCATCCCGAACGCGATGACGCGGTCGCTGCGCCAGGCGGCCGGCCGGGCGGGCGACGCCCAGGCGCTGTCCCTGTGGGCCGGCCAGGGGCTGCCCCTGGCGCGCCGCGCGCCGGCCGCCGAGATCGTGCGCCGGCTCGCCGCCGGCTGGCCGGAGGACACACCATGAACGACGCGGCAGAGTCATTCGACGTCGTGATCGTGGGCGCCGGCACCGCCGGCTGCCTGCTGGCCAACCGCCTGTCGGCCGACCCCGGCTGCCGGGTGCTGCTGCTGGAGGCCGGCGGCCGGGACGACTACGCCTGGATCCACATCCCGGTGGGCTACCTGTACTGCATCGGCAACCCGCGCACCGACTGGCTCTACCAGACCGAGCCCGACCCCGGGCTCAACGGGCGCCGCCTGCGCTACCCGCGGGGCAAGGTGCTGGGCGGCTGCTCCAGCATCAACGGCATGATCTACATGCGTGGCCAGGCGCGCGACTATGCGCACTGGGCCGCGCTCACCGGCGACCCGGCCTGGGGCTGGGAGGCCGTGCTGCCGCTGTTCCGCGGCCACGAGGACCACTGGCGCGGCGCCGAACCGGGCTTTGCCGGGCATCACGGGACGGGCGGCGAATGGCGGGTGGAGCGCCAGCGGCTGCGCTGGGACATCCTGGACGCCTTTGCCGCCGCGGCGCGCGAGGCCGGCATCCCGGCCAGCGAGGACTTCAACCGCGGCGACAACGAGGGTGTGGGCTACTTCGAGGTCAACCAGCGGCGCGGTGTGCGCTGGAACGCGTCCAAGGCCTTCCTGCGGCCGGTGGCCGGGCGGCCCAACCTGGTGGTGCGCACCGGCGTGCTGGCCGAGCGGGTGCTCGTCGAGCAGGGCCGGGCCGCGGGTCTGGTGGTCATCGACGGCGGCCACCGCCGCACGGTGCGCGCCACGCGCGAGCTGGTGCTGGCCGCCGGCGCCGTCAACACGCCGGCGCTGCTGCAGCGCTCGGGCATCGGCGACGCCGCCTGGCTGCAGGCGCAGGGCCTGCCGGTGGTGCACGACCTGCCGGGCGTGGGCGCCAACCTGCAGGACCACCTGCAGATCCGTGCCGTGTTTGCCGTCGACGGCGTGCGCACGCTGAACACGCTGGCCAATTCCTGGCTCGGCAAGGCGAGGATCGCGGCGGAGTACGCGCTCACACGCAGCGGGCCGATGAGCATGGCGCCGTCGCAGCTGGGCTGCTTCACGCGGTCGTCGCCGGCGCAGCGCTGGCCCAACCTGGAGTACCACGTGCAGCCGCTGTCGCTGGACGCCTTTGGCGAGCCGTTGCACCGTTTCGATGCGTTCACCGCCAGCGTGTGCAACCTCAACCCCACGGCACGCGGGCACGTGCGCATCCGCAGCCCGCGCGCCGAGGACCCGCCGGCCATCCAGCCGAACTACCTGTCCACGCCGGAGGATCGCCAGGTGGCGGCCGACAGCCTGCGCCTGACGCGGCGCATCGCGGCGATGCCGGCGCTGGCGCGCTACCGCCCGCGGGAGGTGAAGCCGGGTGTGGCGTTCCAGAGCGACGAGGAACTGGCGCGGCTGGCGGGCGACATCGGCACCACCATCTTCCACCCGGTGGGCACCTGCCGCATGGGCCGCGCCGACGACCCGCAGGCGGTGGTGGACCCGCAGCTGCGCGTGCGCGGCCTGGCGGGCCTGCGCGTGGCCGACGCCAGCGTCATGCCCACCATCACCAGCGGCAACACCAACGCGCCCACCCTGATGATTGCGGAGCGGGCGGCGGCGCTCATGCGGGCCTGACGCGGGTCGGATGCGGGCCTGCGGTGCGGCGGGGAAATCCCCGATGCGGTGCCTGGCCATTGACCGCACCATCGTGGCACTCGCAGCCGCGCCGTCTCCGGACGCCGGTTGGACGGGAGCCTGAGGAGACACGGTCATCGGCACGGCCTCGGCCGTCGCCCCAAGAGCACGACGAGACCACGACGACAAGATGCGCGAAGGGCGCCCCGGCGGGGCGCCCTTCGTCGTTCCGGACGCCGCGTGGGGTGCCGTGCCCGTGGCGGGCCGGCCGGCCACCGGCGCGCAACTGGGCCGTGAAGGCGGCGCAGATGCCGGGATGCCGCGCCCCGGGTGCGCCTACCATCGGGGCTACCATGTCCGTGAACCCCGAACTGCGCCGCCTCGACATCGACATCCCGGCCCAGCCCGAAGCGCTGGTCAAGCTGTCGCTGCTGCTGGCCGACGAGGACATCAACCTCACCGCGGCGGCCGAGCTGATCGAGGCCGACATGGCGCTGGCGGCCGCGGTGATGAAGGCGGTGAACTCCTCGCTCTACGGCCTGAAGGGCCGCGTGCAGAGCGTGATGCAGGCCATCACCTACCTGGGCATGCGCGAGGTGGCCGCCATCACCTTCGAGATGGGCCTGCGCGCCGCTTTTCCCCCGGCGCCGGAGCTGGAGCCGCTGTGGCAGCGCGCCGCGCTGCGCGGGCTGCTGATGGGCCGGGTGGCGCAGAAGCTGTCGCTGGACGGCTGGGCGGCGCACTCGGCCGGGCTGTTCGAGGAATGCGGCAAGGCGGTGCTGTTCCGCCACGCGCCCGACCATTACCGCGCCATGCTGCGCGCCGCCGGCAGCGACCCGGAGCTGGCGCAGCTGGAGCACGCCGGCTTCGGCGTCAGCCACGACGCGCTGGGCGCGGCGCTGTGCGAGAGCTGGGGCCTGGCGGCCCCCGCCGTGGCCAGCGTGCGCCACCACGTGGCGGTGCAGGCCGAGGGCCTGCTGCCGCCGTCGCTGCCCAGCGGCCGGCGGGCGCTGGCGGCGCTGTCGGCCATCGTGCAGGCGCTGATGGCCGCGCCGGAAAAGCTCGACGAGACCGTGCTGGCGATGGCGCCGCAGGCCGACCTGGACGCGACCCTGGTGCTGCGCGCCGTGCGCCAGATCAAGGAGCAGCTGGACGAGGCGGTGGCCCACGGACGCTGACGGCGGCCGAGCGCCCCGGGCCCGCGGCGCCGGGCGGGGGTTTCCCCCGAAGGGGGGGCGTGCAGTCCCGCTGTCGGAAGACGGGGGCCATGGGCTACGCTAGGGAGTTCCCATCTCCCTGACGACACCCACCATGTCCGCCACCGTCCCGCCCGAGAAACTGCCGCTGCAGCGCCTGTACCACTGGGAGCGCAGCGCGCCCGACCGCATCGCGTTCACCCAGCCGGTGGGCGGCGGCCAGGTCGTCGACTACACCTGGCGCGAGGTGGTCGACCAGGCGCGCCGCATGGCGGCGCACCTGAAGTCGCTGGGCATCGGCCCGGGCGACAAGGTGGCCATGCTGTCGAAGAACACCGCGCACTGGCTGATGAGCGACTACGCCATCTGGATGGCCGGCGCCATTTCCGTGCCGCTGTACCCCACGCTGGCCGCGGGCACCATCCGCCAGATCCTGGAGCACAGCGAGAGCAAGCTGCTGTTCGTGGGCAAGCTCGACGGCTGGGAGGGCATGCGGCCCGGCATCCCGGCCGGCCTGCCCTGCATCCACCACCCGCTGTCGCCCGACGATGCGAAGAAGCGCTACCCCGGCTGGGACGAGCTCTGCGCCAAGGTGGCGCCGCTGGCCGGTGAGCCGGTGCGCCCGGGCGACGACCTGTCCACCATCATGTACACCTCGGGCACCACCGGCGCGCCCAAGGGCGTGATGCACACCTTCGCCAACTTCATGGCGGCGGTGGACGCCGGCCTGGAGCGCGTCCCGCAGAACCAGGACTCGCGCATGCTGAGCTACCTGCCGCTGTCGCACGTGGTGGAGCGCGCGCTGGTGGAGCATGCGCAGCTGACCACCGGCATGCGGGTGTACTTCGCCGAGAGCCTGGACACCTTCACCGCCGACCTGCAGCGCGCGCGGCCCACCATCTTCTTCTCCGTGCCCCGGCTGTGGGTGAAGTTCCAGCAGGGCGTGGGGCACAAGATGCCGCAGAAGAAGCTGGACCTGTTCCTGAAGATCCCGGTGCTGTCGGGCATCGTGCGGAAGAAGATCCTCGGCGCGCTGGGCCTGGACCAGTGCGTGTTCGCCGCCGGCGGCGCCGCGCCGATGCCGCTGGAGCTGCTGCAGTGGTACCAGCGCCTGGGCCTGAACATCGCCGAGGGCTACGGCATGACCGAGAACATCGGCGCCAGCCACATCACCACCGGCGATCCCGACAGCTTCGGCACCGTGGGCCGGCCCTATGCCCCGGTGCAGTGCCGCATCGCGCCGGACAGCGGCGAGATCCAGATCAAGGCGCCGTGGAACATGCTGGGCTACTACAAGCAGCCCGAGCAGACGGCCGAGATGTTCACCGCCGACGGCTGGCTCAAGACCGGCGACAAGGGCAGCACCGACGCCCAGGGCCGGCTGAAGATCACCGGCCGCGTGAAGGACCTGTTCAAGACCAGCAAGGGCAAGTACGTGGCCCCGGCGCCGATCGAGGACAAGCTGGTGATGCACGCCGCCGTGGAGGCCTGCTGCGTGACCGGCGCCAACCTCGGCCAGCCGCTGGCGCTGCTGATGCTCAACGCCGAGGCCGCGGCGGTGGTGAAGAACGGCGGCAAGGCCGAGCTCGAGGCCTCGCTGGCCGAGCACCTCAAGCACATCAACGAGACGCTGGATCCGCACGAGCAGCTCGACTGCCTGGTCATCACCACCGAGGCCTGGACGGTGGACAACGACCTGATCACGCCCACCTTCAAGGTCAAGCGCAACCGCATCGAGGACATGTTCGCGAAGAACTACGAGCGCTGGGTGGGCCAGCGCAAGCCGGTGGTCTGGAACGGCTGATCCCCATGGACCGCGCCGGTGGCGAGCTCGTCCTGCACGGCCAGCCGGGCTGGGGCTCGGCCATCGTCGAGGCGCAGCTGGCGGTCTACGGGCTGCCCTTCCGCTTCGAGGCCGTGGGCGACCTGTTCGAGTCGGCCGCGGCGCGCGAGCGCCTGCGGCTGCTGAACCCGCTGGCCCAGGTGCCGGTGCTGGTGGGCGCCGACGGCACGGTGATGACGGAGAGCGCGGCCATCACGCTGCACCTGGCCGACCTGACCGGCCGCGACGACCTGGTGCCCGGCCCGCAGGCCGCCGAGCGGCCGGCCTTCCTGCGCTGGCTGGTGTTCCTGGTGGCCAACGTCTACCCCACCTTCACCTACGCCGACGACCCGGCGCGCTTCGTGAAGGCCGACGAGGCCGTGCGCCAGGCCTTCCGTGCCGAGGTGGACGCCCATGCCCGGCGGCTCTGGGGCATGGTCGAGGCGGCCGCCGGCGGGCCGTGGTTCCTCGGCTCGCGCTTCTCGGCGCTGGACCTCTACCTCGCGGTGATGACGCGCTGGCGCCCGCGCCGCGACTGGTTCGCCGTCCACGCGCCGACGCTGCTGGCCGCGGCCGATGTGGCGGCCGCCCTGCCGGCGGTGGCGCCGGTGATGGCGCGCAACTTTGAGGGCTGATCAGCCGGCCTCGCCGCGGCGCAGCTTCTCGCTGCGCCAGTACACGTCGTCGCCGCCGCCCATGCGGTTGAGCACGCGGGCGAGCACGAACAGCAGGTCCGACAGCCGGTTCAGGTACTGGCGCGGGGCGTCGCCCACCGGCTCGGCGGCGTGCAGCGCCACCACCGCGCGCTCGGCGCGGCGGGCAATGGTGCGGCTCACGTGGGCGAGCGCGGCCGCGCGGCTGCCGGCCGGCAGGATGAACTCCTGCAGCCGCGGCAGCGTTGCGTTGTGGCGGGCCAGCGCATCGTCCAGTGCGGCCACCGCCTCCGGCTGCAGCAGCGTGAAGCCCGGGATCGACAGCTCGCCGCCGAGGTTGAAGAGCTGGTGCTGCACCTCCACCAGCAGCGCGCGCACCTCCTCGGGCATGGGCTCGCACAGCAGCACGCCGAGGCTGGAATTCAGCTCGTCGACGTCGCCCATGGCCTGCACGCGCAGCGCGTCCTTGCGCGTGCGCGTGCCGTCGCCCAGGCCGGTGGTGCCGTCGTCGCCGGTGCGGGTGGCGATCTGTGTCAGTCGATTGGCCATGGCGGCATGGTAGCCGGCGCAGGGCCGGACCCCTGCGCTCCCTAGAATCGACCGCAACACCGCACAGGAGACGCCGATGAACGCCCCGCTGCCCAACGAGGTCCTGCCCGCCTACGAGCGCCGCCCCGTGCCCGAGGCCATGCTGCAGGCGCTGCGCGAGCGCTTCGGCGAGCGCTGCTCCACCGCCGCCGCGGTGCGCGAGCAGCACGGGCGCGACGAGAGCCCGTTCCCGGTGACGCCGCCCGATGCCGTGGTGTTCTGCGAGACCACCGACGAGGTGGCCTTCGTCGTGCGCCACGCGGCGGCGCACGGCGTGCCGGTGATCCCCTACGGCGTGGGCTCGTCGCTGGAAGGCCACCTGCTGGCGGTGCAGGGCGGCGTCAGCGTGGACCTGTCGCGCATGACGCGCATCGTGCGCGTGAACCCCGAGGACCTGACGGTCACCGTGGAGGCCGGCGTCACGCGCGAGCAGCTCAACCGGGAAGTCAAGGACCTGGGCCTGTTCTTCCCCATCGACCCCGGCGCCAACGCCAGCCTGGGCGGCATGGCCGCCACCCGCGCCAGCGGCACGAACGCCGTGCGCTACGGCACCATGCGCGAGAACGTCCTGGGGCTGACGGTGGTGACCGCCTCGGGCGAGGTGGTGCGCACCGGCACGCGCGCGAAGAAGAGCAGCGCCGGCTACGACCTGACGCGGCTGTTCGTCGGCAGCGAGGGCACACTGGGCGTGATCACCGAGGTGACGCTGAAGCTGTATCCGCTGCCCGAGGCCGTCAGCGCCGCGATCTGCCACTTCCCCAGCATCGCCAGCGCGGTGGACGCGACGATCCAGGTCATCCAGATGGGCGTGCCGGTGGCGCGCTGCGAGCTGCTCGACGTGAACGCGGTGCGCTTCATCAATGCGCAGAGCAAGCTCGGGCTGCGCGAGTCGCCGCTGCTGCTGATGGAATTCCACGGCAGCGAGGCCGGCGTGAAGGAACAGGCCGAGACCGTGCAGGCGATCGCCAGCGACATCGGCGGCGAAGACTTCCAGTGGGCGAGCACGCCCGAAGAGCGCACGCGGCTGTGGACGGCGCGGCACAAGGCCTACTTCGCCGGCATGAGCATGAACCCCGGCTGCCGCACCGTGACCACCGACACCTGCGTGCCGATCTCGCGCCTGGCCGAGATCATCGAGGCCTCGGTGACCGATGCCGACGCCAGCGGCCTGCCCTATTACATCGTCGGCCACGTGGGCGACGGCAACTTCCACCTCGCCTACCTCGTCAAGGAGGGCGACGCGGCACAGCGCGCCGTGGCCGAGCGGCTGTCGATGGAGATGGTGCACCGCGCCATCGCGATGGAGGGCACCTGCACCGGCGAGCACGGCATCGGCCTGCACAAGATGGGCTTCCTGGTGGACGAGGCCGGCGCCGGCAGCGTGGCGCTGATGCGCGAGATCAAGCGCGCGCTGGACCCGGGCAACATCATGAACCCGGGCAAGATCTTCGCCCTCTGACCGCGGGCGGCCGCATGCAGCGCCGCACCTTGCTGTGGGCCGCGCCGGGCGCCGTGCTGGGCGCCGCATGGGCGCCGGCGGCGCGGGCCGATGTGCCGGCGGTGATCGCCGCGGCGCGCCCTTCGGTGCTGCCGATCGGCCGGCTCGACCCGCTGGGCAGCCCGCGCTTCGGTTTCCGCGGCACCGCCTTTGTGGTCGGCGACGGGCGGCACGTGGTGAGCAACCAGCATGTGGTGGGCGATGTCGACGACGCCACGGCGCAGTGGGCGGTGCAGCGCCCGCTGCCCGACGGCGGCCAGGAATGGCGGCGCCTGGAGGTGGTGGCGCGCGACCGCGAGCACGACCTGGTGCTGCTGCGCATGGAGGGCGAGCCGCTGCCGCCGCTGGCGCTGGCGCCCGATGCCGTGCTGCGCGAGGGGCTGGCGGTGCTGCTGATGGGCTTTCCCATCGGCGGCGTGCTCGGCTTCCAGCCGGTGACGCACCGCGGCATGGTCTCGTCGATCGCGCCCATCGCGCTGCCGGCGGCGAATGCGGCGCAGCTGCGCGACCAGGCCATCGCCAGCCTGCGCCGCGGCGCCTTCGACATTGCGCAGCTCGACGCCACGGCCTACCCGGGCAACAGCGGCGGCCCGGTGCTGGACGCCGCCACCGGGCAGGTGGTGGCGGTGATCAACATGGTGCTGGTGCGCGGCAGCCGCGAGGCCGCGCTGTCGGCGCCCAGCGGGATCAGCTATGCGATCCCGGGGCGCTGGGTGCGGGCGCTGCTGACGCCGCAGGCCCGCTGAGCCGGCGCGTCAGGCGCGGCGGCGGCGCGCGGCGGCCAGGCCGGCCAGGGCGAGTCCGGCGAGCGCCAGCGAGCCGGGTTCGGGGACCTGGGCGACCGCCGTGACCGATGCACCCTGGACCAGATAACCCGGATCGCCCGACACGTAGTTCGACAGCGTGTCGCCGAACACCCAGTTCACCCCGTAGGCCAGGTTCGTGCCGAGCTCGCGTGGGGCGCCTGTGCCCAGGCCGGCCCAGCCGGCGGTCAGCTCGGCGACGGTCGGGGCCTGAATGACGAAGGCCGCCAGATCCCCGAACGTCAGGCCGACGCCGTTGTTCGGCAGCCAGGACTTGTCGGAGGTTTCGTAGATCTTTGCGACCTTGTCCGACAGGTCGTTGAAGTCCAGATCGTAGCCGTCGTTGTACAGAGGCTGGAAGTTGCCGTCGGAGGGCTCGTTGCCCACGACGGCATAGTTACCGGATCCGTCCGTGATCCAGAAATTCAGGTAGGGCCCCACGGCAGGGCCGCTGCCAGGTGCGAAGCGCGACTCGTCGTCGAGTCGCTCGATCTTCAGGCTGGCGATCTCGCCCAGGGTGCGACCGTTGATGTCGTTGGAGCCCAGGGCGGCCTTGTCGCCGGCCGTCGTGATCAGAAACTCGGTCTGGCCAGGGTTCGGCGTGGAAATCGTGGGCGTGCCTCGAATGGCGAACGTCACGAAGCCGGCCTGGGCGGCCGACGACAGGACGAGCAGCGAAGCCAGTGCGGCATGCTTGAAGGTGCTCGGGATGCGGAACATGGTGCCTCCGGATATGTGTTGGCTGGGTCAGCGAAAGTACGCGACGGAGTGGTTTATTACCAAAAACTATCCGTCTGAACAAAGCGATAGCACCATTCATACCAGGCAAAGCCGGAGGAAAACTCCCTTCCAAATCAACAACTTGCCACGGTCCTTTCGACAGTGGCTTATCCGCTGTCAAGCGGACCGACGATCGCGGTGACCCGGGTCAGACCTTGTAGTAGCCCCGATACCAGGCCACGAAGCGCGCGATGCCTTCCTGGATCGTGGTCTTCGGCGCAAAGCCGGTCCAGGCCTCCAGGGCCTCGACGTCGGCGTAGGTGGCCGGCACGTCGCCGGGCTGCATGGGCAGCAGGTTCTTCTGCGCGGTGGTGCCCAGGGCGGCCTCGATGGCGCCGATGTAGTCCATCAGCGGCACCGGCTGGTGGCTGCCGATGTTGAACACGCGGTACGGCGCGTTGCTCGTGCCGGGGTCGGGCGTGTCGGCGTCGTAACCGGCGTTGGGCGTGGCCGGGCGGTCGCTGACGCGGATCACGCCCTCGACGATGTCGTCGATGTAGGTGAAGTCGCGCTGCATCTGCCCGTGGTTGAACACGTCGATGGGCCGGCCTTCGAGGATGGCCTTGGTGAACAGGAACAGCGCCATGTCCGGCCGGCCCCAGGGGCCGTAGACGGTGAAGAAGCGCAGCCCGGTGGTGGGCAGGCCAAACAGGTGGCTGTACGTGTGCGCCATCAGCTCGTTGGCCTTCTTGGTGGCGGCGTACAGGCTCACCGGGTGGTCCACGCTGTCGTGCACCGAGAACGGCATGCGCGTGTTGCCGCCGTAGACGCTGGAGCTGGAGGCATAGGTGAGGTGCTGCACCTGCGTGTGGCGGCATCCCTCGAGCACGTTGACGAAGCCCACGAGGTTGCTGTCGACGTAGGCGTGCGGGTTCTGCAGCGAGTAGCGCACGCCGGCCTGGGCCGCGAGATGGATGACGCGGTCGAACTTCTCGGCGGCGAACAGCGCGGCCATGCCCTCGCGGTCGGCCACGTCCAGCTTCACGAAGCGGAAGTTGGCATGCGCCTGCAGCCGCGCCAGGCGGTCGAGCTTGAGCTGGACGCTGTAGTAGTCGTTCAGGTTGTCCAGGCCAACGACCTCGTCGCCCCGCGCCAGCAGGCGCAGCGACGTGGTCATGCCGATGAAGCCGGCGGCGCCGGTGACGAGGATCTTCATGGGGTGGGGCAGGCCGGCGCGCGGGGGGGCGCCGTCAGCGGGCAGCGGTGACGCGTCGGATCATAGACAGCCCCACCCCGCGGGGGCACATCGGCATCCGGCGGGTGGCGTGACGGAGTGGGCGCGCGGCCAGCATGCAAGCCGCTGCCGGCGCACGCTCAGCGCCGGCGGCCGGCGGCAGCAAGCCCGGCCAGGGCCAGCCCGGCCAGCGCCAGCGAGCCCGGCTCGGGCACGGCGCCCACCACGTCGATGGTGATGCCCACCTCGCCGGCGGTCATGAACCCACCCTGGCCATCGTCGACCCCGAAGCTCAGCACGGCGCCGTAGCGACCGACGGCAGCCGGGTCGAACAGCAGGCCGGACGCCCCGAACAGGACGGAAGGCAGCAGCGCGGCCTGATACGTCGAGGTGTTCTGCTCGATGCCGAACAGCGGGTCGTAGAGGTCGAAGACGCAGTCGGCCGGCGTTGCACACAGGGCGCTGTCGAGCGTCAGCGTGATCGCAAAACGCGGGTCGACCGCGGCGCCCGGGTCGGCGTCTTCACGCAGCGTGCCCTCGCCGCTCGTGACCGAGACATCCAGGGTCCATGCACTGCCGGCGCTGGCGCGGTACGTGACGGGCAGGCCACCGCTGTTGGGCAGCGGATTGCCGGCGCTGTCCGCGGCGCGCATCGCGATCTCGAACTCCGGGCTGACGCCGGACAGGATGGCGAAGTCGTCTGCATTGCCGCCGATCCAGCCGCTGGTCAGCGTGCCAAAGGTCGGCGCGGCACCGGCCTGGCCCATGCTCAGGAACATGGCGGCACCCAGGAGGCCGGCGACCGAGAGGCGTGGGTGGATCATGGCGTGGTCCGCGTGCATTGCCGTGGCGTCGAGTGTGCACGACGCCTGCACGGCGGGAACAACCCGCCCATGGGGGGTGCCCGCGACACCTGTCACGAATCGTGTCAGGCCGCCGGCGCCGGCACGCTCCAGCGCTTGGTCACGTCGCCGGCGGCGTTGACGCTTTCGAGCTGCACGCCGAAGCCCCACAGCCGCGCCACGTGCCGGAGCACTTCCTGTGCGCTGTCGTGCAGCGGGCGGTCGCGGTGCTGGAAGTGGCGCAGCGTGAGGCTGCGGTCGCCGCGCAGGTTGACGTTCCAGACCTGGATGTTGGGCTCGCGCGAGCCCAGGTCGTACTGGCGGCTGAGGCTCTCGCGCACCGCGCGGTAGCCGGCGTCATCGTGGATGGCCGAGACCTCGAGCTCGCTCTGGCGCTCGTCGTCGACGATGGCGAACAGCCGCAGCTCGCGCATCAGCCTGGGGCTCAGGAACTGGCCGACGAAGCTCTCGTCCTTGAAGTTGCGCATGGCGTGGTCCAGCGTGGCCAGCCAGTCGCTGCCGGCGATGTCGGGGAACCAGGCGCGGTCCTCGTCGGTGGGCGCGCGGCAGATGCGCTCGATGTCGCTGTACATCGCGAAGCCCAGCGCATAGGGGTTGATGCCGCTGTAGGCCTTGTGCCCCACCGGCGGCTGGTGGATCACGTTGGTGTGGCTCTTGAGCCATTCGATCATGACGCCGTCGGTCAGCCAGCCGTCGTCGTACATGGTGTTGAGCAGGCGGTGGTGCCAGAAGCAGTTGTGGTTGATGAAGCACGAGGCCTTGTAGGCGTGGGACTGCTCGACGCTGAAGTCCACCACCGGCCCTTCGTCGAAGGTGACCGACTCGATCGTCGTGGTGTCGTCCTTCCTGAGGAACCAGTGCGCCTCGGCGATGGTGCGCGCCAGGGCCTCGCGCTTGGCGGTGAGTCGGAAGCCGATCTCGGCCTCGAATCGCGGCAGGTCCGACCCGGTGATGACGAGCCGGTGCGTGCCGTCGAGCTGCGGTCGCACCGAGCACACGATGCCGAAGTTCAGCAGCAGCTGCTGCTCTTCGCGCAGCAGCTCCAGGCTCTTGCTGACGAGGATGACCTGGCGGTCGCGCACCGACACGCAGCCGTCGGTGTCGAAGTGGCCGCGCAGGAAGGCCGCGACAACGTGCCCGGGTGCGCGCAGCACGAGTTCCGGCACGCGCTTGCGCCCGGCGGCGCCGCTGCCCTCGGCAAAGCCGAGGTTCTGCACCAGCACCCGGGCGAGCGCGGCGCTGTGCACGGTGCTGTTGAAGTGGTTGCGGTCGGGCCGTCGCCGGGCCTGCAGCCCGAACTGTTCGGCCATGGTGTGCTCGAAGAAGTCGAGCAGCTCCGCGTCCTGCGACGTGAGGTTGATGCGGCCCGAGTGACGGGTTTCGACGAAGCCGTCACCCGTGAGCAGGCCCAGCACCTCGGCGAAGCCGGCATTCAGCGTGGCCGGTCGGCGCACCAGGGTCGAGGCGTCGTTCAGGGTCAGGGGCAGGGTCGGATCGGCCTTGGTGGCGGTCCACGCCTGCTCGCAGGCCGCCAGGCGCTCTGCCGTGGCGGCGCCCACGCGCAGGCCGGGGTTGCGCGACTGCCACTTGGCGAATGTCCAGGGTGAGACCTGGTGACGGTCGCACAGCTCGGCCAGCCGTGGCCGGCTCGCCGTGTCGTAGTCGATGGCGGGCTCGTCGCGGGCCCAGACGCCCTTCCCGCGCCGGATCTCGACACGCTGCCCGACCGTCAGGGACTGCAGCTCGGTCCACGCGTCGCCCAGCAGGATCTTGTGGTCGGCCCCCCCATGCAGCACGTAACCGTGGCGGGTGGTGATGCGCACGCGGCGCTTGTGCGGGTGGCTGAACCAGTTGACGATGGCGTTGCCGTCCTCGACGCGTCCGTCGAAGCGGCTGTCGACGATGTCCTGCGCGCGCAGCAGGCCGCTGTCGGTGACGATCAGCGTGTCGCCGGTGACGCAGGCCCAGCCTTCATTCATCACCTGCGTCTGCCGCTGCGGGTAGAAGTACTGCGCCACCTTGCGCACGATGCGCACGATCTCGCGCTGCCAGGGCTCGAGCAGCGGCGCGTTCTTCTCGATGAAGTACAGCAGGTTCTCCTGCGGCTCCTCGGGGAAGCGCTTGCGCTCGGGGGCGGCGTCCTCGGCCTCGGCGCGCCGGGGCAGCGTGCGCCACAGGTCGTTGACCTGCTGCTGCGCGTAGGCCTCGCGGTCGCGCTGTTCGGCAAGCTCCTGCGCCAGGCTCTTGCGCGAGGGGCGGCGGTAGCGGTCCACGCCGTGGTTGGCCAGCGCGTGGCAGCTGTCGATGAAGGCCTCCACCGCGTCCAGGCCGTGCTTCTCCTCGCAGGCCGCCACGTAGTGCTTGGCGTAGACGAGGTAGTCGATGATGGCCGACGCGTCGGTCCACATCCGGAACAGGTAGTTGCCCTTGAAGAAGCTGTTGTGGCCGTAGGCGGCGTGCGCGATGACGAGCGCCTGCATCGCCATCGTGTTCTCCTCCATCAGGTAGC
>VFQM010000291.1_pt1 | contig 58793 bp, 57 predicted proteins | sample 3512391 | NCBI WGS metagenome assembly VFQM01 (sample SAMN10412369, study PRJNA504923) | tailings metagenome | isolation source: Replicate 1 from Balatoc abandoned mine | place: Philippines | reverse complement strand
GCGCCATCGTGTCGGACGTCTGCACGCGCGCCGGCTTCCCGCCCATCCTGCTGACCGAAGTCAACTTCCAGGCCATGTTCGAGGCCCAGCAGCAGGCCCAGGCCGCCGAAGCGAACGGCGGCTCGCGCATCATCACCGGCGCGAACTGAGCCCGTGGGGCCGTACCCGCGTACGGCCCCTCGCCCTGGCCCGCATGTGCGCTGCGCGGTGTCCCTGACCACCCCCGTCCCGGAGGCGCGGCGTTGAAGATCGCCATGCTCGGCGCCGGCGCCTGGGGCACGGCCCTGGCCGTGGCCGCCGCGCCGCGGCACGAGGTGCTGCTCTGGGCGCGCGACGACGCCCAGGAGTGCGCCCTGCGCACGGACCGCGTCAACGCCCGCTACCTGCCCGGCGTGCCGCTGCCCGCGGCCCTGGCCATCTCCAGCAGCCTGGACACGGCGCTGGCCCACGGCGCCGGCGGCCTGACCGTGATCGCCACGCCCATGGCCGCGCTGCGCGGCCTGCTGCGCGGCCTGCCCGATGCGCGCGGCGTGCTCTGGCTGTGCAAGGGCTTCGAGCAGGGCAGCGGCCGCCTCGGCCACGAGATCGCGCGCGAGGAGCGGGCCGGCGCACCCTGCGGCGTGCTGTCCGGGCCCAGTTTCGCGCTCGAGGTGGCGCGCGGCCAGCCCACCGCGCTGGTGGCCGCCAGCGCGGATCAGGCGCTCGCCGACGCTGCGGTGCAGGCCTTCCACGGCGACGCACTGCGCATCTACACCAGCGACGACGTGATCGGGGTGGAGGTGGGCGGCGCGGTGAAGAACGTGCTGGCCATCGCCACCGGCATCGTCGACGGCATGCCGCAGCCCGGCCTGAACGCGCGGGCCGCGCTCATCACCCGCGGCCTGGCCGAGATGACGCGGCTGGGCCTGGCGCTGGGCGCGCGCGCCGACACCTTCATGGGCCTGTCCGGCCTGGGCGACCTGGTGCTCACCGCCACCGGCGAGCTCTCGCGCAACCGCCGTGTCGGCCTGCTGCTGGCGCAGGGGCTGGCGCTGCCGCGCATCCTGGCCGAACTCGGCCACGTGGCCGAAGGCGTCTACAGCGCGCCCACGGTGCTCGCGCGCGCGCAGGCACTGGGCGTGGAGATGCCCATCACCGAGGCGGTGGTCGAGGTGCTCGACGGCCGCCTGACGCCGGCGGCGGCGATGGCGCGGCTGATGGGCCGCCCGACCCGGGCCGAGCCGCTGCGGCCGCCCGAAGCGTCCGCCAGGCCCGCGCCCGATCAGGCGCCGCCCGCGTAGCCCTGCTGGCGCCAGGCGTCGAACACCGCCACCGCCACCGCGTTGCTCAGGTTCAGGCTGCGCTGACCGGGCCGCATCGGCAGCCGCACGCGCTGCGCCGGCGGAAAGCGCTCGCGCAGCGTCGGCGCGAGGCCGCTCGATTCGCTGCCGAACACCAGCCAGTCGCCCGGCTCCCAGCGCACGTCGGCCAGCGGCCGGCTGCCGTGGGTGGTGAACGCGAAGCGGCGCGCCGGGTCGCCGGGCGCGCTGCGGCACAGCGCCTCCCAGTCGGCGTGGCGCTGGACGGCGGCGGTCTCGTGGTAGTCCAGGCCCGCGCGCCGCAGCAGCTTGTCGTCCATCGAGAAGCCCAGCGGCTCCACCAGGTGCAGCGTGCAGCCGGTGTTGGCCGCCAGGCGGATCACGTTGCCGGTGTTCGGCGGGATCTCCGGGGCCACGAGCACGATGTGGAACATGGTCCTTGCCCGTGTCAGGGTGTGCGTGCCAGCACCCAGGCCTGCACCGAGGCGGCACCGGCGCCCAGCAGCGCCTGCGCCGCCTCCGCCACGGTGGCACCGGTGGTGAGCACGTCGTCCACCAGCGCCAGGTGCCGTCCGGCCACGGCCTCGGGCTGCGGCACCGCGAAGCCGCCCTGCAGGTTGCGCCGGCGCGCGGCGCGGTCCAGGCCGGCCTGCGGCGTGGCCTCCAGCCATCGCTGCAGCGCGGTGGCCGATGCCGGCCGGCCATGCAGACGGGCCACCCGCCGCGCCAGTTCCCAGGCCTGGTTGTAGCCGCGCTCGGCCAGCCGGCGCGGGGCCAGCGGCATGGGCAGCACGAGGTCGACCGCGGCCGCCTCGTCCGCCGGCACGGCCTGCGCGAGGCGCTGCGCCAGGACGGCGGCGAGGTCGACGCCGCCGTGGTACTTGAAGCGCACGATCAGCGCATCCCACGGCGGCGCGTAGTCCACGGCACAGCGGCACCGCCGCAGCGGCAGCGGGTGGGCCAGGCAGGCGCCGCAGCGCAGGCCGGCGCCGGGCAGCCGCAGCCCGCAGCCGCCGCATCGGGGGGTGTCCTGCGCTGGCGCGCAGGCGCCGCACAGCCGGCCGCGCGTCCAGCGGCGGCAGCATTCGCACTGGCCCGGCCAGTCCCGGGCGATCCATCCCGCAAGCGCGTGCATCGCGGCGGTCAATATACTGACTTCCATGGTGGACACGGCGCAGCCCCGGTCGACGCGGCGCGCGGTGGACGCCGCGGCGCTGGCGCACATCCAGCGCCGGCTGGCGGGTGCCTCGCAGGCGCCCTGGCTGCATGGCGAGGTGGCCCGGCGCATGGCCGAGCGCCTGCCGGTGTTTCGCCGCCCGCCGCAGCAGATCGTCGACTGGTACGGCCGCGACGGCGCCAGCGCGCCGGTGCTGGCAGCGGCGTGCCCGCAAGCGCGGGTGCGCCGCGTGGACCCGCTCGGCGGAAGCTCCGGCACGCCGGCCACGCCCCCCGAGGCGCGCCGCTGGCGTCCCTGGCCGTGGCGGCCGAAGGCCATGCCCGCGCCCGTTCCGGCGGCGCTGCTCGGGCCCGACGCCGGCGACCTGCTCTGGGCCAATATGGGCCTGCACTGGTGCGCCGACCCGCTGGCCGAGATGCGGCGCTGGCAGGCGGCGCTGGCGGTCGACGGCGTGCTGATGTTCTCCACCGTGGGCCCGGGCACCCTGGTCTCGCTGCGCGCGCTGTACGCGCAGCGCGGCTGGCCGCCGCCGGCGGCGCCGCTGGTGGACATGCACGACCTCGGCGACATGCTGGTCGAGGCCGGTTTTGCCGAACCCGTGATGGACCAGGAGACGCTGACCCTCACCTGGCCTGACGCGGCGGCGCTGCTGGCCGAACTGCGCACCCTCGGTGGCAATGCCGACCCGGCGCGCGGCGCCGGTCTGCGCACACCGCGCTGGCGGCGCGAACTTCTCAGCGCCCTGACGCCGCCCGACGGCACGCGCCCGGCGCTGAGCTTCGAGATCGTCTACGGTCACGCATGGCGCGCACGCCCTCGCGTGGCCGTCGCACCCGAGGCTCGGGTCGACCTGCAGGACATGCGTTCTATACTTCGCCGTTAACTTCTGGTTTGACCCAGATCGAACCGCGTAGAATTAGCAGAGACTGATATTGGGTACCCCGGGCCGTGTCGCGACTGCCGTCGTGGCGCGCGAGCGTCGGGGTGCCGACACCCCCGCCGACCCGACCCCGCCGACCCGCGCCCATGAGCACCGCCGCCGCACCTGCACCCTGGCCCGCCCCGGCCGGCGCCGCGTCCGACTGGCGTTTTGCGCGGGTCATCACGCAGGCCGGGGGCGCGACGGGGCTGCAGTGGGTGCTGCGCCGCAACTGCTCGATCACGCCGCGCCAGCTGATGTCGGTGTACCTGTCGCTGTGCATCGTCTCCCTGGCCATCGGGGTGGCGTTCTGGTGGCAGGGCGCGCCCGTGGTGCTGGCCTTCGCCGGCCTGGAACTGCTGGTCGTGGGCGTGGCGCTGCTGGTGTACGCGCGCCACGCGGCCGACCGCGAGACGCTCACGCTGGCCGGCCGCGGCCTGCGCGTGGAGCAGCATTGCGGCCACCAGGTGTCGAGCACCGACTTCCGCGCCGAGTGGCTGAGCGTCGAGCCGGCCTCGGCGCAGGGCTCGCTGGTGGAGCTCGCCGGCGAAGGCCGGCGCATCCTCATCGGCCGCTTCGTGCGGCCCGAACACCGCGCCGCACTGGCACAGGAACTCAGGCGCGCGCTGCGGCGCGCGCAGGCCGGGCTGCCCCCGCTCGAGCCGCAGGAATCGGAACTGGAATCGCAACGATGATCACGACAACGATGAAGATGCTGCGTCGCGTCGGCGCCGGCGGCCTGCTCGCCTTCGGCGCGGCGGCCTGGGCCCAGGTGAACGACCTCCCCGGTGGCCCGGCGGTCAACCAGCTCAACCTGCACCCGCCGGCGAGCGCCATCGCCGAGCAGCAGCAGTGGCTGCACTGGATGATGCTGATCATCTGCCTGGCGATCTTCGTCGCCGTGTTCGGCGTGATGTTCTATTCCATCCTCAAGCACCGGAAGTCGGTGGGCCACAAGGCGGCCAACTTCCACGAGAGCCTGACGGTGGAGATCGCGTGGACGGTGGTGCCCTTCATCATCGTGATCGCGATGGGCGCGATGGCCACGCGCACCGTGGTGGCGCAGAAGGACACCTCCAACGCCGACATCACCATCAAGGCCACCGGGTACCAGTGGAAGTGGGGCTACGACTACCTCAAGGGCGAGGGCGAGGGCATCGGCTTCCTATCCACGCTGGACAACGAGCACCGCGTGATGTCCGACGCCGGCACGCCCGCCGGTGACGACTACCTGCTGAAGGTGGACAACCCGCTGGTCGTGCCGGTGGACAAGAAGATCCGCATCGTCACCACCGCCAACGACGTGATCCACGCCTGGATGGTGCCGGCCTTCGGCGTCAAGCAGGACGCGATTCCGGGCTTCGTGCGCGACACCTGGTTCCGTGCCAACAAGACCGGCGACTTCTACGGGCAGTGCGCCGAGCTGTGCGGCAAGGAGCACGCCTACATGCCCATCCACGTGAAGGTGGTGACGCAGGAGGAGTACTCCGCCTGGGTCGAGGGCAAGAAGAAGGAGATGCAGGCGCTGGCCGACGACCCGAACAAGGTCTGGGCGCTGGCCGACCTGGTGGCGCGCGGCGAGAAGGTCTACCAGGCCAACTGCCAGGCCTGCCACCAGGCCAGCGGCAAGGGTGCCGGCCCGATCAAGGCGCTGGACGGCAGCGCGCTGGTGCTCAACGACCCTGCGGCGCAGATCCAGATCCTGCTCAACGGCGCGGCCAATGGCGCGATGCCGGCGTGGCGCCAGCTCTCGGACACCGAGATCGCCGCCGTGATCACCTACACGAAGAACGCGTGGAGCAACCAGACCGGCAAGCTCGTGCAGCCTGCCGAGATCGTGGCCGCCCGCAAGTAACCCCGGATTCCCCCTGGAGCATCGCATGAGTGCAGTCCTCGACCACCACGGCGGCCACGCGCACGACCACGCGCACGACCACCACCCGACCGGCTGGCGCCGCTGGGTCTTCGCGACCAACCACAAGGACATCGGAACGCTGTACCTGCTGTTCTCGTTCGCGATGCTGATGCTCGGCGGCGTGCTCGCCCTGGGCATCCGCGCCGAGCTGTTCGAGCCCGGCCTGCAGTACGTGAACCCGCAGCTGTTCAACCAGCTGACCACCATGCACGGCCTGATCATGGTGTTCGGCGCCATCATGCCGGCCTTCGTGGGCTTCGCGAACTGGATGATCCCGCTGCAGATCGGTGCCGCGGACATGGCCTTCGCGCGCATGAACAACTTCAGCTTCTGGCTGATGATCCCGGCCGCGCTGATCCTGGCCGGGTCGTTCTTCATGCCCGGTGGCGCGCCGGCGGCGGGCTGGACGCTCTACGCGCCGCTGACGCTGCAGATGGGCCCGTCGATGGACGCCGCGATCTTCGCGATGCACATCATGGGCGCGAGCTCGATCATGGGCTCGATCAACATCATCGTCACCATCCTGAACATGCGCGCGCCCGGGATGACGCTGATGAAGATGCCGCTGTTCTGCTGGACCTGGCTGATCACCGCCTACCTGCTGATCGCGGTGATGCCGGTGCTCGCGGGCGCGATCACGATGACGCTGACCGACCGCCACTTCGGCACCAGCTTCTTCAACCCCGCCGGCGGCGGCGACCCGGTGATGTACCAGCACATCTTCTGGTTCTTCGGCCACCCCGAGGTCTACATCATGATCCTGCCGGCCTTCGGCATCGTGAGCCAGGTGGTGCCCGCGTTCGCGCGCAAGAAGCTGTTCGGCTACGCCTCCATGGTGTACGCCACCGGCTCCATCGCCATCCTGTCCTTCGTCGTGTGGGCGCACCACATGTACACCACCGGCATGCCGGTGACGGGCCAGCTGTTCTTCATGTACGCGACGATGCTGATCGCGGTGCCCACGGGCGTGAAGATCTTCAACTGGCTGGCCACCATGTGGCGCGGCTCGATGACCTTCGAGACGCCCATGCTGTTCTCCGTGGGCTTCCTGTTCGTGTTCTCGATGGGCGGCTTCACGGGCCTGATCCTGGCCATGGCCCCGATCGACATCCAGCTGCAGGACACCTACTACGTGGTGGCGCACTTCCACTACGTGCTGGTGGCGGGCTCGCTGTACGCGCTGTTCGCCGGCGTGTACTACTGGGGCCCGAAGTGGACCGGCGTGATGTACTCCGAGACGCGCGGCAAGATCCACTTCTGGGGCTCGCTGATCTTCTTCAACATCACCTTCTTCCCGATGCACTTCCTCGGCCTGGCCGGCATGCCCCGCCGCTACGCCGACTACCCGATGCAGTTCGCCGACTTCAACGCCATCGCCTCGGTGGGTGCCTTCGGCTTCGGCTTCATGCAGGTGTACTTCTTCTTCTGGGTCGTGCTGCCGATGATGCGCGGCCAGGGCGAGAAGGCCCCGCAGCGCCCCTGGAACGACCCGGACGGCCGCGGCGCCGAGGGCCTGGAGTGGGAAGTGCCCTCTCCCGCGCCCTGGCACACCTTCGAGACGCCGCCCAAGCTCGACGCCACCGCCACCAAGGTCGTCGGCTGAGGTGGGCACGATGGACGAACGCCGGCGCAAGGCCAACGTCCGCCTGGGGCTGATCCTGGCCTCGGTGGCGCTGGTCTTCGCGCTCGGCTTCGTCGCCAAGATCGCCCTCTACGGACCCCACTGAGCCACCGATGAGCGAACGCCCGACCCCCGCCGCCGCCGTCGGCACCGACAACCGCCGCATGCTGGGCAAGCTCGCGGTCATCGTGGTGCTGATGTTCGGCTTCGGCTACGCGCTGGTGCCGATGTACCGCGCCATCTGCGACGCCCTGGGCATCAACGTGCTGTCGGTGTCGGAGCAGCGCATCTCGCAGGGCTGGCTGGGCGGCGGCAAGGCCACGAAGAACACCCAGGTCGACACCTCGCGCACCATCACCGTGGAGTTCGATGCCAACGCGCGCGGCCCCTGGGACTTCAAGCCCGCGGTGTCGTCGGTGCAGGTGCACCCGGGCGAGCTGGCCACCGTGATGTACACCTTCCGCAACGTGCAGGACCGCACGATGGCCGCACAGGCCATCCCGAGCTACGCGCCCAAGCAGGCCTCGCCGCACTTCTCCAAGCTGGAGTGCTTCTGCTTCAACGAGTACGTGCTGCAGCCCGGCGAGAGCAAGGAATGGCCGGTGGTCTTCGTGATCGACCCCAAGCTGCCGCGGGACGTCACCACCATCACGCTGTCGTACACCTTCTTCGAGGTGGGCGGCAAGGTGCCGGCGGCGCCGGCCGGCGGTCTGGCGCGCGCGCCCTCCGACGGAGGGGGCTCTTGAGCCACGACCTCAGGCAGGCCGCGCAGCGGCCGCTGTCCTTCGGCCAGACGGTCAAGGCCGTGGCCTGGTCCTTCGTCGGCCTGCGCAAGGGCGCGGGCTACCAGCAGGACATCCAGAAACTCAACCCGGTGCACGTGATCGTTGCCGGCATCCTCGGCGCGGCGCTGTTCGTGCTCGCCCTGGTGCTGACCGTGCGCTGGGTGGTCGGCAGCGGCATCGCCGCCTGACCCACACAGATCAACGGCATTCGATTCGAGGAGAGAACCACACATGGCGGCCACGACCCCGGCGGGAACCACCCCGCACTACTACATCCCCGGCCCCTCCCGCCACCCGGCGATGGCGGCCCTGGGCCTGTTCTTCGTGATCCTGGGCGCGGGCCAGTGGGTCAACGGCGCCGGCTGGGGCGCGTACTCACTGCTGCTCGGCCTCGTGATCTGGCTGACGGTGCTGTTCCAGTGGTTCAGCGAAGCCATCCGCGAGAGCGAGAGCGGCCTGTACTCCGACCGCATCGACGTCAGCTTCCGCTGGAGCATGAGCTGGTTCATCTTCTCGGAGGTGATGTTCTTCGCCGCGTTCTTCGGCGCCCTGTACTGGGCCCGAGTGCACGCGCTGCCGATGCTGGGCAACCTGGACCACCAGCTGCTCTGGCCCGACTTCAAGGCCATCTGGCCGAGCGCCGGCGGCGGCGTGACCGCCTCGCCCGCGGGCACCGTGGAGCCCTTCCAGACCATCGGCGCCTGGCCGCTGCCCACCATCAACACCGCGCTGCTGCTGACCTCGGGCCTGACGCTGACCATCGCCCACCACGCGCTGCTGGCCAACCAGCGCGCGAAGACGATCTTCTGGATGTGGATCACCGTGGCGCTGGGGGCGATCTTCATCGTCGTGCAGGCCTACGAGTACATGCACGCCTACCGCGACCTGAACCTCAAGCTCAGCTCCGGCATCTTCGGCAGCACCTTCTTCATGCTCACCGGCTTCCACGGCTTCCACGTGTTCGTGGGCATGCTGATGCTGCTGTTCATCACGCTGCGCCTGCAGAAGGGGCACTTCACGCCGCAGCGTCACTTCGGCTTCGAGGGCGCCGCCTGGTACTGGCACTTCGTCGACGTGGTGTGGCTGGGCCTGTACTTCCTCGTCTACTGGCTCTGAGGCCTGGCCTGCCCTGCGAAGGCGCCGCCGCGGGCGGCGCCTTTTCTTTTCGTGGCAGGCCGACGGTGCCCGGCTGCCGAGATGACGCCGGGGCTCAGGGCCCGATGGGCACGCCGCCCGGCTTGACCCAGCCCATGAACCACGACAGCAGCACGAACAGGAACAGCGCGATCGACAGCGCCACCCGCAGCGCCAGCGCGCGGGCCATCGGCCGGTTGCTGCCGTCGGGCGCGCGGCCCTTGCGCAGCATCAGCACGCCGGCGCCGGCCAGCGCCGCCAGGACGGCCACGAGCATCAGGACGATGATGGTCTTCATCGCTGAGGATTATCGGCGGAGGTGGGCATGACGCGCTGGCGCGCGGGGCTGCTGCTGGCCGCCACCGTGGGTGGCGTGCTGCTGACCGCACGCCTGGGCCTCTGGCAGCTCGACCGCGCGGCGCAGAAGGAAGCGCTGCAGGCCGCCATCGCGTTGCGCGGCACCGAGCCGTGGCTCGAAGGGCCGGCGGCCCTGGCCCGTTCCACCGACGAGGCCGCCGCCCAGGAGCACCGCCGCGCCCGCGTGGCCGGCCGCTGGGTGGCCGCGCACACCGTGCACCTGGACAACCGCCAGATGGACGGCCGCCCGGGCTTCTTCGTGCTCACGCCGCTGCAGCTCGACGATGGCAGCGTGCTGATGGTGCAGCGCGGCTGGCGCCCGCGCGACTTCGTCGACCGCAGCCGCCTGCCGCCCGTGCCCACGGCCGACGGGCGCGTCGAGATCGAGGGCCGGCTGACCCGCGGACCGGCGCGGTTGTACGAGTTCGACGGCGCGGATGCGGGCCCGATCCGGCAGAATCTCGACCTGTCGTCGTATGCCCGCGAAACCGGGTTGCCGCTGAGGCCGCTGCTGCTGCTGCAGACCTCCGCCACCGACGATGGCCTGCGCCGCGACTGGCCGGCCCCCGCGGTCGACGTGCACAAGCACTACGGCTACGCCTTCCAGTGGTTCGCGCTCTGCGCGCTGATCCTCGCCCTGCATGTCTGGTTCAGAATCCTCCGCCCCCGCCGGCAACACCGCGCCTGAAGCGCTGAGCTTCACCGTGCACTCCATGCCCGTGCCCGACGTGGCCGAGCGGCGCGCCCGCGTGCTCGGCGGCCGTTGGCGCCTGCTGCTGGTGCTGCTGGCCTGCGCGGCGCCGGTCATCGCCTCGTACTTCACCTACTACGTGATCCGTCCCGAAGGGCGCACCAACTACGGCACGCTGATCCTGCCCACGCGCGAGCTGCCGCCGGCGCTGGCGCTGCGCGGCCTGGACGGTGCCGCGGTGCCGCCGGCGTCGCTGCGCGGGCAGTGGCTGATGGTGGTGGTGGGCCCCTCGGCCTGCGACGCCGCCTGCGAGGCGCGCCTGTACATGCAGCGCCAGCTGCGCGAGATGGTGGGCCGCGAGCGCGACCGCATCGACCGCGTCTGGCTGCTCACCGACGATGGCCAGCCGTCGCCGGCCCTGCGCCAGGCGATCGAGGCCACCGGCCCGGTGTGGCTGCTGCGCGCCGACCCGCAGGCGCTGGCCCGCTGGCTGGAGCCGGCGGCGGGGCAGGCCCTGGCCGACCACCTGTACATCGTCGACCCGATGGGCCAGTGGATGATGCGCATGCCCGCCGAGGCGGAGCCGCAGCGCGTCAAGCGCGACCTCGAGCGCCTGCTGCGCGCCTCGTCGTCCTGGGACCGCGCCGGGCGCGAGTGAGCACCATGGACGCCGCCGTTCCCGTCGTCGACATGGCCCCCACGCTGCGCCTGCTGGCGCTGGCGGCGCTGCTGGCGCTGCTGCCGCTGTCCTGGTGGTGGCTCCGGCAGCGCCGCGCCGAACCGCGCGCACGGCTGGCGGCGCTGACGGCGCTGACCCTGTTCCTCACCTTCGACCTCATCGTCTTCGGCGCCTTCACGCGGCTCACCGATTCCGGCCTGGGCTGCCCCGACTGGCCCGGCTGCTATGGCAGCGCCAGCCCCATCGGCGCCCGCGAGGAGATCCACGCGGCGCAGACGGCCATGCCCACCGGCCCGGTCACCTTCCCGAAAGCCTGGATCGAGATGATCCACCGCTACCTCGCCATGACCGTGGGGGCGCTGATCCTGGTGCTGGCGGCGTTCTCGTGGACGGCGCGCCGCGTGCTGCCGCACTCGCCCTGGTGGCCCACGCTCACGCTGGTGTGGGTGGTGGTGCAGGGCCTGTTCGGCAAGTACACGGTCACGCTCAAGCTCTACCCGGCGGTGGTCACGCTGCACCTGCTGGGCGGCCTCATCCTGCTGGCGCTGCTGGTGCGCCAGTGGGCGCAGTTCCGGGCGGCCCCGCTGCCGGCCGACACCCTGCTGCGCCGCGGGCTGCTGGCCGGCCTGGCGGTGGTGTTCGTGCAGGTGGCGCTGGGGGGCTGGGTCAGCACCAACTACGCGGTGCTGGCCTGCAGCGGCTTCCCCACCTGCAACGGCCAGTGGTGGCCGCAGGCCGACTTCAGCGCCGGCTTCACGCTGCTGCGCCACCTCGGGCAGGACGGCGAGGGCGGCCTGCTCGCGTTCCCGGCGCTGGTGGCCATCCATCTCGTGCATCGGATCTTTGCGCTGGTGGTCACGGCGGTGCTGGCCTGGCTGGCCTGGCGCCTGTGGCGCGCCGGCGCCCGCCGCGACGGCGGCGTGCTGCTGGGCCTGCTGGCCCTGCAGATCGCCAGCGGGCTGTCCAACGTCGTGCTCGGCTGGCCGCTGCTGGCCGCACTCGGGCACACGGCCGGCGCCGCGGCGCTGGTCGGCTGGCTGGTGCAGCTGCACACGCGCGCGGCCCTCGCGCCCTCGCCGCAGCCGGCGCCCTCGCCGCTGCGCCGCGCCCTGGCCTGAGTCTCTTTCATGTCCACCACCGTTGCCACCACCCCACCTGCCGGCTCGCGCTGGAGCCAGTACGTTGCGCTGACCAAGCCGCGCGTCGTGCAGCTGATCGTCTTCTGCGCGCTCATCGGCATGCTGCTGGCCCGCCCGGGCTGGCCCGACTGGTGGCTGGTGGCCGTGGCCAGCGCGGGGATCTGGCTGGTGGCCAGCGCGGCAGCCGCCTTCAACTGCCTCGTGGAGCAGCAGATCGACCGCCGCATGGCGCGCACCGCCTGGCGCCCGACCGCCAAGGGCGAGCTCACCACGGCGCAGGCGCTGGCCTTCTCGACCGTGCTGTGCGCCGCCGGCTGTGTGCTGCTGGTGTGGGGCGTCAACGCGCTCACGATGTGGCTGACGCTGGCCACCTTCGTCGGCTACGCCATCGTCTACACCGTGGTGCTCAAGCCGCTGACGCCGCAGAACATCGTGATCGGCGGTGCGTCCGGCGCCATGCCGCCGGTGCTGGGCTGGGCCGCCATCCGCGGCGACACCGGGCCCGAGGCCTGGATCCTGTTCCTGATCATCTTCCTCTGGACGCCGCCGCACTTCTGGGCGCTGGCGCTGTACCGCGCCGAGGACTACCGCCGCGCCGGCCTGCCGATGCTGCCGGTGACGCACGGCCCCGAGTTCACGCGGCTGCAGGTGCTGCTGTACACCCTGGTGCTGTTTGCCGCCACCCTGCTGCCCTTCATCCAGGGCATGAGCGGCGGCATCTACCTGGCCGCCGCGCTGGTGCTGGGCGGCATGTTCATCGCCTACGGCTGGCAGCTCTGGCGCGACTACAGCGATGCGCTCGCGCGCCGCACCTTCCGCTTCTCCATCTGGCACCTGTCGCTGCTGTTCGCGGCGCTGCTGCTCGACCACTACCTGATGCCATGGCTGTCCTGAACACCCGCCGCGCGCTGCTGCTGGCCGCGGCGTCGGCCACGCTGGCCACGCTGGCCGGCTGCGACCGCAGCCCCGATGCGCCGCCCTTCAAGTCGGTGGACATCACCGGCGCCGACTACGCGCAGGCCCTGTCGCTGCCCGACACCGAGGGCCGGGTGCGCACGCTGGCGGAGTTCCGCGGCAAGGTGGTGGTGGTGTTCTTCGGCTTCACGCAGTGCCCCGATGTCTGCCCCACCACGCTGGCGGAGCTGGCGGCCGCCAAGGCCGCGCTCGGCCCGGCGGGGGCCGACGTGCAGGGCGTCTTCGTCTCGGTGGACCCGGCGCGCGACACGCCGCCGGTGCTCGACGCCTACGTGAAGAGCTTCGGCAGCGACATCGTCGCGCTGCACGGCAGCGACGAGCAGATCAAGGCCACGGCCAAGGCCTTCAAGATCTTCTACGCCAAGGTGCCGGGCAAGACCGAGAGCAGCTACACCATCGACCACACGGCGGCGAGCTACGTGTTCGACCGCCAGGGCCGCGTGCGGCTGTTCACCCGCTACGGCACCGGCGTGGACGCGCTGGTGCACGACCTGAAGATCCTGCTCGACGAGAAGCCGGCCGCCTGAGCAGGCAACGGCCCGGCCCGCCGGGCGGGCCGGGGCGGGGCGGCGGCTAAAGCGGCCGCCCGCGGGGCGTGCGTTCAGGCCAGTTCGAGCGCCTTGCGCATCTTCTTCATCGCGGCGACCTCGATCTGCCGGATGCGCTCGGCGCTGACGCCGTATTCGGCCGCCAGTTCGTGCAGCGTCTTGCCGCCGCTGCTGTCGTCGTTGACCTGCAGCCAGCGCGCCTCGACGATGTGGCGGCTGCGCGCGTCCAGCGACTCCAGCGCCCGCGTGATGCCGTCGCCGGCCATCCAGTCGCGGTGGCGGGCCTCCAGCGCGCGCGTGGGCTCGGCCCGCTCGTCGGCCAGGTAGGCGATCGGGGCCCAGGCCTCCTCGCCGTCGTCGCCCGCCGGCGGGTCCAGGGCCACGTCGCCGCCGGCCAGCCGGGTTTCCATCTCGATCACCTCGTCGGGCCGCACGTCGAGCTCCCGCGCCACGCTCTCCACCTGGGCCGGCGTCAGCGTGCTGCGGTGGCTGTCGGTGTCCGTGCCGTCGCCCAATCCCTGCTTCAGGGCCTGCTTCATCGAGCGCAGGTTGAAGAACAGCTTGCGCTGCGCCTTCGTCGTGGCCACCTTCACCAGGCGCCAGTTGCGCAGGATGTACTCGTGGATCTCGGCCTTGATCCAGTGCATCGCGTAGCTCACCAGCCGCACGCCCTGCTCGGGGTCGAAGCGCCGCACGGCCTTCATCAGGCCGACGTTGCCTTCCTGGATCAGGTCACCCTGCGGCAGGCCGTAGCCCAGGTACTGGCGGGAGATCGACACCACCAGGCGCAGGTGCGACAGCACCAGGCGGCCCGCCGCCTCGATGTCGCCCTGCTCGCGCAGCCGGCGCGCCAGCGACGCCTCCTCGCTGGCCGAGAGCATCGGCAGGCGGTTCACGGCGCTGATGTAGGCGTCCAGGTTGCCGAGCGACGGCACCAGGGACCAGGGGTCGCGGACCGAGAGGGCGGTGGTGGCGTTCATGCGTGCTGGGACTCCTGTCGGGGTCTTCGGTTCCTTCATCTTAGCACTCGCGGGCGGAGAGTGCTGATTCGAACTGCCAAAATGTGTGCGATCACTCACTCCACGTCGTGTCGGTCTGCTCGAGCACCGCGTCCACGTGCTGCAGCAGTTCGGCCAGGTTCAGCGGCTTGGGCAGATAGGCCTCGGCGCCGGCGGCCAGGGCCCGGCTCACCCGGCTGGCCGTGGCGTCGGCCGAGAGCACGATCACCGGGATGCCGGCGGTCGCATCGTCGGCCTTCAGGTGCGTCAGCAGGTCCAGGCCGTCGATGTCGGGCAGGTGCATGTCCAGCAGCAGCAGGTCCGGCCGCTCGATGCGCACCGCCGCCAGCGCGTCCAGCCCCATGGTTGACACCGACAGCTCGATCTGCGGCCGCTGCGCCAGCATGCCGCGCATCAGCAGCACGTTGGTCTCGTTGTCCTCCACGTAGTGCACGCGGCGGCGGCGGTAGCGGGCGTCGGCGGTCGCCGCCGGGGTGGCGGCCACGCGCGCGCTGCCCGCGGCGGCCGCCGGCAGGCGGAACTCGAAGACCGAGCCCACGCCCGGCTGGCTGCGGGCCTCCAGGGCGCCGCCCATGCACTCGGCCAGCCGGCGGCTGATCACCAGCCCGATGCCGGTGCCCTCGATGCCGGAGCCTTCGCGGCCCAGGCGGTCGAAGGGCTGGAACAGCCGCCCCAGCTGTTCCGGCGTCAGCCCGGGCCCGGTGTCCTGCACCTCCACCACCACCTGGCCGGCCGCTCCGGACCGCACCCGCAACTCGACCTGTCCGCCGTCCACGTTGTACTTCACCGCGTTGGACAGCAGGTTGGTCAGCACCTGCTTGACCCGCGTCTCGTCGCCCAGCAGCGGCGGCGTGCCCGGGGCCACCTCCGGCGGCCGCAGCTGCACCCCGCGGCGCTCCGCGGCCGGGGCCACCATCGACTGCGCGGCCTCGAGCAGGGCCCGCGGGTCCAGCGGCAGCGGGGTCAGGCGCAGCGCGCCGGACTCGATCATCGACAGGTCCAGCGTGTCGTTGATCATGTTCAGCAGGTGCCAGCCGGCGTCCTGCACCTGGTCGAGCCAGCGGCGCTGGTGGGGGGCCAGGGGCGCTGCGCTGTCGCGCGCCAGCAGCTGCGAGAAGCCGAGCATCGCGTTGAGCGGCGTGCGCAGTTCGTGGCTCATGCGGCCGACGAAGTCGCTCTTGGCGCGGCTGGAGGCCTCGGCGGCCTGGCGTGCGCGTTCGCTGGCCTCGAGCTGCAGGCGCTCGCCCACGTCCTCGACGACGCCCACCACGCGGCCGGCGCCGTCGTCCACGCTGCGCAGCGTGGACAGCGCCAGCCGCACCGTCACCTCCTGCCCGCCGGCGGGCAGCAGGCGGATCTGCTCGCTGGCCACCGAGGCATCGCCCACCTGGAGCCGCTGCAGCAGGGCCACGATGCCGGCACGGTCCGCCGGGTGGGCCCAGTCGGCCAGTGTGGGCGGCGGGTCGGGCAGGGCGCGCAGGCGCAGCATGGCCAGCAGCGCCGGGTTGGCCTCGCGCACGCGACCGCTCGCGTCGGCGTACACCACGCCGATGGGCACGTGGTCGACGATGCTGCGCAGCCGCGCCTGGCTGTCCAGCAGCGCGCGGCTGGTGGCCTGCAGGTCGGCGGTGCGCTCGCCCACGGCCTGCTCGATGCGCCGCTGGCGCCCGGAGACGATCAGCAGCAGCGCGCCCAGCAGGCCGGCCGCGATGAGCCCGGTGGTGGCGAACAGGCTCGCGGCCCGGTCGTCCACGCCGGGCACCTGCCGCGGGTCGGCCTCGATGCGCCACTGCAGCGCCCGCGGACCGATGACCTGCGTGCGCGTGTAGCGCAGCGCGCCGGGCGGGCGCGCCTCGCAGCCCGGCGCGCCGGCCAGCCGCGGGCGCTCGGCGCCGGGGTCCAGGTCCACCAGGCACCAGCGCAGGTGCGCCGGCACCGAGCGCAGCACCGGGCCCACCAGCGCCTCCAGGCGCAGGGTGACGAAGACCACGCCGGTGAACGCCGCGCGGCGCGCCTCGTCGCTGCGCGGGTCGCCGCGGTACAGCGCCTGGTAGAGCACGATGCCGGTCTCGTCGCCGCTGGCCTGGGTGAGCCGGAAGCCGGCCGTGGCTGCCGGCTCGCCAGTGGCCACGGCGCGCTGGATCGCCACCCGCGCCGCCGGGATCGACATCGCGTTGACGCCCAGCGCGCGCCGGTTGGCCTGCAGCGGCTCGATCAGCCGGATGGCGACCGCACCGTACGGCGACGGCGGAAGGCTGACCGCGGCGTCGTCGCGGTCGAACACGCGGTAGTCGGCCGCCGGCCCCTCGGCCTGCACCCGCGCCTCGAAGGCGGGCAGGTCTTCCAGCGCCACCCGCTCGCTGTAGCCGATGGCGGCGATGAAGGGCTGGCTCTGCAGCCAGGGGGCGGTGGCCCGGACCATCTCCCCCGGCTCCACGCGCTGCTGGCTGTCGAACAGGCCGTGCATGGCCTGCAGCACGTCGAGCGGGCGGCGCAGCTGCGCGTCCAGGGCGTCGGCCAGGCTCCAGGCGTCGCGTTCGAACGCCGCCTGCAGGCGCTGGCCCTGGGCGCGCGCGGCCCAGCCGATGGCACCGGCCAGCAGCGCCGTGGTCAGCAGCATGGGCAGCACCAGCGCCAGGCGGCGGGGCGCCCACTCGCTGCGCGGCCGACCCACCAGCGAGAGCACCACCGGTGCGGCCAGCAGCACCCCCAGCAGGTCACCCAGGGCCCAGGTGGACCATGAGGCCAGGGCCAGGGACTCGGGCAGCCGGCCTGCGGCCACCAGCGCCGGCGTGGCCACGCTGGCGCTGACCCCACAGGCCAGCAGGCCGCCGCCCAGGTAGAAGCGCATCACGTCGGCGAACTCGCCCAGCACCAGGGGCTGCGGCACCAGCCGCTGCACCAGCACGCGGCCCACCTGGGCCTGCAGCGCGGCGCCCAGGCCGATGGTCAGGCAGGCGGCGATACCGGCGGCGTCGAGCGGACCTTTCCAGGCTGCCAGGCCCAGGTTCACCGCGGCGGCGCCCAGGCCGGCGCCGAGCACCGCGGGCAGGCCAAACACGCAGGCCGCCGCCAGCGCGATGCCGGCCGACGGGTAGACCGCCACCGCATGGCCCGGATGCACGGCCAGCTGCACGGCCAGACCGCCCACGATGGCGTAGGCCAGCGCCGTGAGCAGTGCGACGGTGGCCGCGGCGGGCGGACGACTCATCGGGTCAGCGTAGCACGAGCCCGGCCGGCCCCCGCGCGCCCGAACGCCCGCAAAGCAGGCGTTTGGGCCCGCAATTCATGGGGGGCATCCAGGCGCCAGCGGGGCATGCCGCCCCCGCATCAGGGCACCTCGTGGCCGGCGCCGGCCTGCCACAGCTCGGTCCAGGTCTCGGCGTCCAGGGTGAGCGACAGCGCCGCCAGCGCCTGCTGCAGGCCCTCGGCGCGCAGCGTGCCGATGACCGGGTGCGGCCGCGTCGGGTGGCGCAGCAGCCACGCGTAGGCCACCGTGGCCGGTGCCGCCCCCAGGCGGGCGCCGATGCTGCCGAGCACCCAGCGCACGCGCTGCGCGGCCGGGGACTCGTCGCCGCCGAGCAGCCGCCCGCCGGCCAGCGGCGACCAGACCATCGGCCGGCGGCCGCGCTGCTGCAGCAGGTCCAGCGTGCCATCGTGCAGCGGCTCGCGTCGCAGCGGGTGCAGCTCCACCTGGTTGGTGGCCAGCAGCGTGGCCGCGTCCAGCAGCTGGAAGGCCGCGGGGCCGAAGTTGCTGACGCCGAAGGCGAGGATCTTGCCCTCGCGCACCAGTCCGGCCACGGTGTCGGCCACCTCGGCGGCGTTCATCAGCGGGTCGGGCCGGTGCAGCAGCAGCAGGTCCAGGCGGTCGGTGCGCAGCGCGCGCAGCGAGTGCTCCACGCTGGCGCGCAGGTGCGCCGCGCTGCTGTCGTAGTGCTTGATGCGCGCCGCGCCGCGCGCATGCCCGGGCGGGCGGATGCCGCACTTGGTGACCAGCTGCAGCCGCTGGCGCAGCGCCGGGCTCAGCGCCAGCGCCTCGCCGAACAGGGCCTCCACCGTCCAGCCGCCGTACAGGTCGGCATGGTCGAAGCTGGTGACGCCGTGGTCGGCCCAGGTCTCGATCCAGCGCAGGCGCTGCGCCGGGGTCCAGCCCTGCTCGTGCAGCCGCCACGTGCCGGCGACCAGCGGGCTGAGCGCCGTCATGGGCGTCAGACGTTGAACAGGAAGTTCATCACGTCGCCGTCGCGCACCACGTACTCCTTGCCTTCGGCGCGCATCTTGCCGGCGTCCTTGGCGCCCTGCTCGCCGCCGTGGGCCACGTAGTCGTCGAAGGCGATGGTCTGCGCGCGGATGAACCCGCGCTCGAAGTCGGTGTGGATCACGCCGGCGGCCTGCGGCGCCGTGTCGCCGATGTGGATGGTCCAGGCCCGCACTTCCTTCACGCCGGCGGTGAAATAGGTCTGCAGGCCCAGCAGCGTGAAGGCGGCGCGGATCAGGCGGTTCAGGCCCGGCTCGTCCTGGCCCATCTCGGCCAGGAAGAGCGCGCGGTCCTCGTCGGCCATGTCGGCCAGCTCGGCCTCGGTCTTGGCGCAGATGGCCACCACCGGCGCGTTCTGCCGCGCGGCGTAGTCCTTCAGCCGGTCGAGGAAGGGGTTGTTCTCGAAGCCGTCCTCGGCCACGTTGCCGACGAACATCGCCGGCTTGGCGGTGATCAGGCACAGCGGCTTGAGCACCACCAGCTCCTCCTTGCTGAAGGCGATGCTGCGCACCGGGCGCGCCTCGTTGAGCGCCGCCTCGCACTTCTTGAGCACATCCACCAGGCGCGCGGCCTCCTTGTCGCCACCGGCGCGGGCCTGCTTGCTCCAGCGCACCAGGCTCTTCTCCACGGTGGCCAGGTCGGCCAGGCAGAGCTCGGTCTGGATGACCTCGATGTCGGCGATGGGGTCGACCCGGCCGGCCACGTGGATCACGTTGGGGTCCTCGAAGCAGCGGACCACGTTGACGATGGCGTCGGTCTCGCGGATATGGCTGAGGAACTGGTTGCCCAGGCCCTCGCCCTTGCTGGCACCGGCCACCAGGCCGGCGATGTCGACGAACTCGACGATCGCCGGCACCACGCGCTCGGGCTTGACGATGGCCGCAAGCTGCTGCAGCCGCGGGTCGGGCAGCTCGACCACGCCGACGTTCGGCTCGATGGTGCAGAACGGGTAGTTCTCGGCCGCGATGCCGGCCTTCGTGAGCGCGTTGAAGAGGGTGGACTTGCCGACGTTGGGCAGTCCGACGATGCCGCACTTGAGGCTCATCGGGGGCTTTCGCTGGGTTCGGGGGAACCCGCGATTTTAGGCTGCCGGCAGGCCGGGCCTAGGCGCGCTCGATGCGCGCGTAGGCGGAATGGTTGTGGATGCTCTCGAAGTTCTCGACGTCCACCGCGTAGCGCCCGATGCGGGTGTCGCGGTGGATCGCCAGCGCCACGTCGCGCACCAGGTCCTCGACGAACTTGGGGTTCTCGTAGGCGCGTTCGGTAACCCACTTCTCGTCGGCCCGCTTGAGCATGGGCCAGATCTCGCAGCTGGCGGCATCCTCGGCAAAGCGCACCAGCTCGTGCCACTCCACCGGCTGCAGCAGTTCCACGCGCACCGTCACCAGCGAGCGCTGGTTGTGCGCGCCGTAGTCGGAGATCTCCTTGCTGCAGGGGCACAGGCTCTTCACCGGCACCGCCACCTCGGCCCACACGGTGGTGGCGCCGCCGCGGGTCTCGGCGATCCAGCGGCCCTGGTAGTCGAGCAGGCTGGACAGGCCGGACACCGGGGCACGCTTGCGCAGGAAAAACTCGAAGGCGGCCTCGATGCGGCCCTCGGCCGCGTGCAGGCGCTCCAGCATCTCGGCTTGCCGCGTGCGCAGGCTGGCGGCGTCCAGCGCCTCGCCGGACTCGGCCAGCGCGTCCAGCCAGGCGACGAAGCGCGACATGTGCGTACCCTTCTGCTCCGCCGGCAGGGCCACGTCCAGCGTCCAGCGTGCGCTGGTGCGCTGCACGGCCCCGGCCACGCGAAGCTGCAGCGGGTAGCGCACGTCCTTCACGCCCACGCGCTGGATCGGCAGGTGCCGCTCGTCGCGCGCGCTCTGCGTGTCGGGGATGTGGAGGGCGTCGGTGAGGTTGGTCATGTCAGTGGCACCCGGCCGCCCGAAGCCACTGGGCACCCCCTCGGGGGGCGGCGAGCGAGAGCGGGCCTGGGGGTCGATTCATCAGGCCGTGATGGTCGCACCGAACGACCGACCCTGTCGTCGCAACGGCGTGATCGTGCCGTTCAAAGAAATCAATGGTTGGCGGCCGGCCGCAGCAGGGCAGGGCGGCTGCCGAAGCGCTCGCGGATGCTGCGCTCGATGCCGGCGGCGTCCAGGCCGTACATCGCGAGCAGCTTGCCCGGGTCGCCGTGCTCGGTGAAGAGGTCGGGCAGGCCCAGCTGCAGCAGCGGCACCTGCACCCCGGCTGCGGCCAGGCACTCGGCCACCGCGCTGCCGGCGCCGCCCATCACGCAGCCTTCCTCCACCGTGACCAGGGCCTCGTGCGTGCGGGCGAGCTCCAGCACCAGCTCGGCATCCAGCGGCTTGACGAAGCGCATGTCGGCCACCGTGGCGTCCAGCGTCTCGGCCGCCTTCAGCGCCGGGTGCAGCAGGGTGCCGAAGGCCAGGATGGCGATGCGGCTGCCGTCGCGCCGGCGCAGGCCCTTGCCCCAGGCCCATTCCTCGAAACCGGTGCCGGGGTCGACGCCGATGCCCGCGCCGCGCGGGTAGCGCACGGTGACCGGGTGGTCCTGCCGGAAGGCCGTGGTCAGCGCACGGCGGCACTCGGCCTCGTCCGACGGCACGAGCACGCTCATCGAGGGGATGCAGCGCGTGTACGCGATGTCGTAGGCGCCGGCATGGGTGGGCCCGTCGGCGCCCACGATGCCGGCCCGGTCGAGCGCGAACACCACCGGCAGGTTCTGCAGCGCCACGTCGTGGATCAGCTGGTCGTAGCCGCGCTGCAGGAACGTGGAGTAGATCGCCACCACCGGCTTCACGCCTTCGCAGGCCATGCCGGCGGCGAACGTCACCGCATGCTGCTCGGCGATGCCGACGTCGTGGTAGCGGTTCGGGAAGCGCTTGTGGAACTCGACCATGCCCGAGCCTTCACGCATGGCCGGCGTGATGCCGACCAGGCGCTCGTCGGCTTCGGCCATGTCGCACAGCCATTGGCCGAACACCTGCGTGAAGGTGGTCTTGCTCGGGCCGGTGGCCTTGGGAAAGCCTTCGGCCGGGTTGAACTTGCCGCTGGCGGCGTGGTACTTCACCGGGTCGGCCTCGGCCAGCTTGTAGCCGTAGCCCTTCTTGGTGACCACGTGCAGGAACTGCGGGCCGCGCTTGGCGCGCAGGTTCTCCAGCGTGGGGATCAGCGCGTCGAGGTCGTGGCCGTCGATCGGGCCCACGTAGTTGAAGCCGAACTCCTCGAAGATGGTGCCCGGCACCACCATGCCCTTGGCATGCTCCTCGAAACGCCGTGCCAGCTCGAACAGCGGCGGCGCGTTCTTCAGCACCGCCTTGGCGCCCTCGCGCGCGGCGGCGTAGAACTGGCCGCTCATCAGGCGCGCCAGGTACTTGTTCAGCGCGCCCACGGGCGGGCTGATCGACATGTCGTTGTCGTTGAGGACCACCAGCAGGTCGGCGTTGACCCCCGCGTGGCTGACGCCGGCGTTGTTCAGCGCCTCGAAGGCCATGCCGGCGCTCATCGCGCCGTCGCCGATGATGGCCACGGCCTTGCGCTCCTCGCCCTTGAGCTGCGCGGCCATCGCCATGCCCAGCGCGGCGCTGATGCTGGTGGAGCTGTGCGCAGTGCCGAAGGTGTCGTACTCGCTCTCGTCGCGCTTGGGGAAGCCGGCCACGCCGCCGAACTGGCGCAGCGTGTGCATGCGCTCGCGGCGGCCGGTGAGCACCTTGTGCGGGTAGGTCTGGTGGCCGACGTCCCAGACCAGCCGGTCGAAGGGCGTGTTGAACACGTAGTGCAGCGCCACCGTCAGCTCGACGGTGCCGAGGTTGCTGCCCAGGTGCCCGCCGGTCTGCGACACGGTCTGCAGCACGAACTCGCGCAGCTGCGCGGCCACCGCCGGCAGGTCGCCGCGGCCCAGGCGGCGCAGGTCCGCCGGGGTGTGGATGCGTTCGAGCAGGGGGAATTTAGACATCTCAACTTTCCCGGTCGACGACCTTGTCGGCCAGCATGGCCAGCCTGGCGGCCGTGGCCAGCCCGCTGCGGGCCAGCGCAGCCTGCGCTTCGGCATGCAGCTTGGCGGCGCGCGCGCGCGCGCGCTCCAGGCCCAGCACGCTGACGTAGGTGGGCTTGTTGGCGTCCAGGTCCTTGCCCGCCGTCTTGCCCAGGGTCTCGGAGGCCTGCGTCACGTCCAGGATGTCGTCGACCACCTGGAACGCCAGGCCAATGGCCGCGCCGTAGTCCGACAGCGCCTGCCAGATGCGCGCATCGGGCTGGCCGCAGGCGGCGCCCATCAGCACGCTGGCCTGCAGCAGGGCGCCGGTCTTGCGCCGGTGCATGTCCTGCAGGCGATGCTCGTCCAGTGGCTGCCCGGTGGCGGCGAGGTCGATGGCCTGCCCGCCGGCCATGCCCGACTGCCCTGCCGCGCGCGCCAGCAGGCCCGCCAGCCGGGCCTGCAGCGGCAGCGGCACCTCGGTCTCGTCGGGCGTCAGCACCTCGAAGGCCAGCGCCTGCATCGCGTCGCCGGCCAGCATGGCCTGCGCTTCGCCGAACTTCACGTGCACGGTGGGCTTGCCGCGCCGCAGCACGTCGTTGTCCATGCAGGGCATGTCATCGTGGATCAGCGAATAGGCGTGGATCAGCTCCACCGCCACCGCCGCGCGCAGCGCCGCGCGGTGGTCACCCTGCAGCGCGTCGCAGGCGGCCAGCACGAGCAGCGGGCGCAGGCGCTTGCCGCCGTCGAGCACGCCGTAGCGCATGGCCTCGCCCAGGCCGGCCGGCGCATCCGCCGGCACCCAGGCCGACAGCGCCGCCTCCACCTCGTCGAGGGCAGCGCGGCACCAGGCGTCGAACTCGTGCGCGGTCGCGCCGGGGTTCATGGCGGCGTTCACGCGGCGTCCCCGCCGGTCCAGGGCCGCAGCTGGCCGTCCTCGAGCACCTTGACCTGCTGCTCCACGGCGTCCAGCCGGCCGCGGCAGAACTCCAGCAGCTCGGCGCCGCGCCGGTAGCTGTCGAGCAGCCGGTCCAGCGGCAGCTGGCCCGACTCCATGGCCTGCACCAGGCGGTCGAGCTCGGCCAGCGCCTCCTCGTAGGAGGCGTGCGGCGCGGGCGCGGCGGCAGGGGAAGCGCTAGCGGGGCTGCTGGCCATTTCTCAACGTGAAATCAAGGCGTCATTCTAGACGGACACCTGTGGGCGAATGCGACCCCCCGTCGCCCCCCTGCGATGCACGGTGCCGGCCCGGCCGCCCGGCCGCCGCGGCCCCGCCGGCGGCTTGTCCGTGGCCGTGTACGGACGTTGTCCTGGGCAAGGGCGGCGCGCGCGGACCCCTGGCTACAATCGGCGCCCCCGCAAAGCGGTCGGGTCGCCAATGCCGGTCGCCTGCGGGTTCGGTCGCCATCCACGGACGGGTCGACCCGGGTCGCCGTCACCGGGGTGGTTCCACGACTTCTTGGGCATGGAGGATCCGTTCGGATCATGTCGGACCTGAGCATCAGTCTCGAAACCCTGCACCGCAGCCGCACGCAGCTGTCGGTGTCCTCGTACTTCGACGAGGCGTTGTTCCGCGAGGAACAACGGCTGATCTTCGAGTCCGCTCCGCGGTACGTGGGCCACGCGCTCGCGGTGCCCGAGGTCGGCGACTATCACGTGCTGCAGCACGAGGGCGACGGCCGGGCGTTGATCCGCAGCCCGCAGGGCATCCAGCTGGTGTCCAACGTCTGCCGCCACCGGCAGGCCGTGATGCTCAAGGGGCGCGGCAACACCGGCGGCCAGGTGATCTGCCCGCTGCACCGCTGGACCTACGGCCTGGACGGCGAGCTCAAGGGCGCCCCGCACTTCGCCGAGGACCCCTGCCTGAACCTGCGCAACTGGCCGCTGCAGCAGTGGAACGGCCTGCTGTTCGAGGGCCAGGGCCGCGACGTGGCCGCCGACCTGGCCGCGCTGGGCCCGTCGCTGGCGCTGAACTTCGACGGCTACGTGTACGACCGCAGCATCGTCCACACCTGCGACTACAACTGGAAGACCTTCATCGAGGTCTACCTGGAGGACTACCACGTCGGCCCCTTCCACCCCGGCCTGGGCAACCTCGTCACCTGCGACGACCTGCGCTGGGAGTTCGGCGAGCAGTACTCGGTGCAGACGGTGGGCCTGAAGTCCACGCTGGACCGCCCCGGCTCGGCCACCTACCGGCGTTTCCACGATGCGCTCAAGCGCTGGCAGGGCGACCAGCGCCCCGCCCAGGGTGCGATCTGGCTCACGCTGTACCCCACGGTGATGGTGGAGTGGTACCCGGGCGTGCTGACGGTCTCCACGCTGCACCCGGTGTCGCCGCAGAAGACGGTCAACGTGGTCGAGTTCTTCTACCCCGAGGAGGTGGCGCTGTTCGAGCGCGAGCTCGTCGAGGCACAGCAGGCCGCCTACATGGAGACCTGCGACGAGGACGACGAGATCGCCGAGCGCATGGACGCCGGCCGCCGTGCGCTGCTGGCGCGCGGCGACGACGAGGCCGGCCCCTACCAGAGCCCGATGGAAGACGGGATGCAGCACTTCCACGAGTGGTACCGGCAGGCCATGGGCGATGCGCTGCGCTGAACGCCGCCGGGGCCCGGGCGCGGGCCCCGCTTGAGCACCGCGGGCCGGCTGTCGCCTGCCTGGGCGCCCTGGCTGATGCTGGGCGCGGCGTTCCTGTTCGCGCTGATGGGCGTGTGCGTCAAGCTCGCGTCGGTGCGCTACGGCGCCGGCGAGATCGTGATGTACCGCAGCCTGGTGGGGGTGGCCTTCCTGCTCGTCTGGGTGCGCGTGCGCGGCGGCAGCCTTCGCACGCGCTTCCCGGGCCTGCATGCCGGCCGCTCGGCGGTGGGGGTCGCGGCGCTGGTGCTGTGGTTCTACGCCATCGGCGGCGGCCTGCCGCTGGCCACCGCGATGACGCTGAACTACATGTCCTCGGTGTGGATGGCGATGTTCCTCGTCGGCGGCGCGGTGCTGCTGGGCAGCGCCCGCGTCGACGCCCGGCTGATCGCCACCGTGCTGGCCGGCTTCGCCGGGGTGGCCCTGGTGCTGCGGCCCACGATGGCGCAGGACCAGCTCTGGCACGGCCTGGCGGGCCTGGCCTCGGGCATGATCTCGGCGCTGGCCTACCTGCAGGTCACCGCGCTCGGGCGCGTGGGCGAGCCGGACTACCGCATCGTCTTCTACTTCTCCGCCGGCGGCGTGGCCGTGGGGGCGCTGCTGGCGCTGCTGCAGGGCGGCTTCGCACCGCACGACGCCCGCGGCGCGCTGCTGCTGCTGGCCGTGGGCCTGCTGGCCACGGTGGCGCAGCTGATGATGACCCGCGCCTACGCGATCGGCACGCCGCTGGTCAACGCCTCGCTGCACTACAGCGGCATCGGCTTTGCCTTCGTCTTTGGCGTGCTCTGGTTCGACGAGGCCGTCTCGGCGCTGGCGCTGGCCGGCATCGCCCTCATCGTGGCCGCCGGCGTGGCCGCCACGCTGCTGCGCGCCCGGCTGGCCCCGGGGCCGGACGAGCCGCGCTGAACGGTCCCGTCGACCGCACCTGGCGTCGCCCGCGCCAGAATGCGCCGATGGACACCCACCGCACCCTGATCACCGCCGAGGCACTGGCGGCACGCCTGGCCTCGACGTCGCCCACCGTCGTGCTGGACTGCCGCTTCGACCTCGCCAACCCCGCCGCCGGCGAGGCCGCCTGGGCGGATGGCCACCTGCCCGGCGCCCGCTACGCCCACCTCGACCGCGACCTGTCGGGCCGCAAGACCGGCCGCAACGGCCGCCACCCCCTGCCCGATCGCGCGGCGCTGGCGGCCTGGGCCGGCGCGCAGGGCATCGCGCCGGGGGTGCAGGTGGTGGCCTACGACGACCAGGGCGGCCCCTATGCCGCCCGCTGCTGGTGGCTGCTGCGCTGGCTGGGCCACGACGCGGTGGCGGTGCTCGACGGCGGGCTGGCGGCCTGGCGGGCCGCCGGGCAGCCACTGGACGACCGTGCACCGCCGGCACCCGGCGGCGCCCCCTACCCGGCGGCGGCAGAGCCGGCCATGCCCACCGTCGATGCCGATGCGCTGCTGGCCGCGCTCGGCCGCGTGCGGCTGGTGGACGCCCGCAGTGCCGCCCGCTTCCGCGGCGAGGTCGAGCCGCTGGACCCGGTGGCCGGCCACATCCCCGGCGCCACGCTGCGCGCCTTCCAGGACAACCTGGCCGCCGGCGGGCGCTTCAAGCCTGCCGCACAACTGCGCGAGGAGTTCGCCGCCTGGGCCACCCCGCCCGCCCAGGTGGTGCACCAGTGCGGCTCCGGCGTGACCGCCTGCCACAACCTGCTGGCGATGGCGCATGCCGGCCTGGAAGGGTCGGTGCTCTACCCGGGCTCGTGGAGCGAGTGGTGCGCCGACCCGGCGCGTCCCGTGGCCACGGGTTGACCGCCGTCAAATTTCCGGCGGCGGGCTGACGCACACTGCAGGCATCGCGGCCCGGCCGCGGCGCCCTGCAACCCTCTTCGGGAGACCGCCATGTACAAGCGCATCCTCGTCCCCACCGACGGTTCCGACATCACCGGCAAGGCCGTGCAGACGGCCATCGAGCTGGCCGCGCTGGGCAAGGCCGAGCTGTTCGCCATCGGCGTGAAGGAGCCGTTCCCCTACAGCGCCATCTCCGAGATGCAGCCGGTGCCGCCGCAGGAGTTCTACGACGCGCAGGAGCGCATCGCCAGCGCGCACGTGAAGGCGGTGATGGAAGCGGCCCGCGCGGCCGGGGTGGCCTGCATCGCGCACACGGTGGAGGCCCTGCACCCCTGGGAGGCCATCATCGAGCACGCCAAGGCCCAGGCCTGCGACCTGATCGTGATGGCCTCGCATGGCCGGCGCGGCGTGGCCGCGCTGCTGCTGGGCAGCGAGACGCAGAAGGTGCTCACCCACAGCACGCTGCCGGTGCTGGTGGTGCGCTGAAGGCACAGGGCCCTGGCGCGGCGCCGGCGCAGCGTCGGCGCCAGCGTGGGTGTCAGGCCACGCCGTGCTGCGCGAACCACGCGCGGCAGCGCGCCCAGCCGTCCTCGGCGGCGTCCTTGCGGTAGCTGGGCCGGTAGTCGGCGTGGAAGGCGTGCGGCGCGTCGGGGTAGATGTGGAAGGCCGAGGCGCGTGCCGCGCGGCTGCCGGCCTGCAGCGCCTTGCGCTTGGCCTCCACCGTGTCCAGCGGGATGCCGGTGTCCTGGCCGCCGTAGAGGCCCAGCACCGGCGCGTGCAGCTGCCCGGCCACGTCCACCGGGTGGCGCGGCTGCAGCGGGTTGGGCTGGCCGACCAGCCGGCCGTACCAGGCCACGCCGGCGGTCACGCCCGGGTTGTGCGCGGCGTACAGCCAGGTGATGCGGCCGCCCCAGCAGAAGCCGGTCACACCCAGGCGGCCGGCGTCGGCCCCCTGGCTGCGTGCCCAGGCCACGGTGGCGTCGAGGTCGGCCATCACCTGCGCGTCGGGCACCTTGGAGATCACCTCCGCGATCAGTTTGGCGATCTCGCCGTAGGACGAGGCATCGCCCTGGCGCACGAACAGCTCCGGCGCCACCGCGAAGTAGCCCAGCTTGGCGAAGCGCCGCGCCACGTCGGCGATGTGTTCGTGCACGCCGAAGATCTCGCTGATCACCAGCACCACCGGGGCGCCGGACTTGCCGGCCGGGGCGGCGCGGTAGGCCGGGATCGTCTCGCCGCCCACCGGGATGTCCACCTCGCCGACCACCAGGCCCTGGCTGTCGGTCTTGATGGTCTGCGCCGTCACCGGCAGCACGGCGGCGGCAAAACCACTGCCCACCGAGGTGCGGACGAAGTCGCGGCGCGAGAAGCCGCGCGTGGGCAGCAGGCTGTCGAGGTCGGCGTGGTGCATCGGGGTCTCCGTGGTGCCAAACCATCAATTAGAGGCGCCCGCCGATGACCGCACCGGCGGTGCGGGGTCTGCACGGCACAATCTCCGGCATGGCTTCCGCGACCCCACCGCCGCCCTCGCTGGCCGAGCCCCTCGCCGCGATCGACATGGGATCCAACAGCTTCCGGCTGGAGATCGGCCGGCTGCAGCACGGGCGCTACCGCCGCATCGACTACCTCAAGGAGATGGTGCGCCTGGGCGGTGGCCTGGACGCCCAGGGCATGCTCACCGACGAGGCCGCCGAGCGCGGCCTGGCCTGCTTGCGCCGCTTTGCCGACCGGCTGCAGGGCTTCGACCCGGCGCGCGTGCGCGCGGTGGCCACGCAGACGCTGCGCGAGGCACGCAACCGCAACGCCTTCCTGGAGCGCGCGCGGGCGGTGCTGGGCCACCCCATCGAGGTGATCTCCGGCCGCGAGGAGGCGCGCCTGATCTACGCCGGCGTGGCCCACCTGCAGCCGTCGGACGAGCCGCGGCTGGTGGTGGACATCGGCGGGCGCTCCACCGAGATGATCCTCGGCCGCGGGCGCCAGCCCGGCACGGCGGAGTCGTTCCAGGTCGGCTGCGTGAGCCTGTCGATGCGCTTCTTCCCCGGCGGCGAGATCACCGCCGAGGGCTTCCGTGCCGCCCAGGTGGCCGCCGGCGCCGAGCTGGAGGAGGGCCTGCAGCCCTTCGCCCCGCAGCACTGGCGCCAGGCGCTGGGCTCGTCGGGCACGGCCGGCGCGGTGGCGCAGATCCTGCAGGCCGCGGGTGTCACTGACGGCCGCATCACCGCCGAGGGACTGCGCTGGTGCATTGCGCGCTGCATCGAGCTCGGCCACGTCGACCGCCTGCAGTTCCCCGGCCTCAAGGCCGAGCGGCGCGCGGTGCTGCCGGGCGGGCTGGCGATCCTCTACACGCTGCTGGCCAACTTCCGCATCCCGGCGCTGGTGGCGGCCAAGGGCGCGCTGCGCCAGGGCGTGATCGTCGACCTGCACGAGCGCATCGCCGCGCTGCACCACACGCGCCCGGGCGACATGCGCGACCGCTCGGTCGACGAGCTGCAGCAGCGTTTCGCCGTCGACCGCGCCCAGGCCGCGCGCGTGCGCAGCGTGGCGCTGGCGCTGCTGGAGCACGCGCTGCCGCAGGCCGACCTCGACACCCGCCGCGAGCTGGGCTGGGCCTGCGACCTGCACGAGATCGGCCTCATGGTCTCGCACCACGACCACCACCGCCACAGCGCCTACCTGATCGACCACGTCGATGCGCCGGGCTTCTCGCAGAGCCAGCAGCGCCGGCTGGGCCAGATCGTGCTCGGCCAGCGCGGCGGGCTGCGCAAGCTCGGCGACGCGCTGGACAGCCCGCTGCTGGCCGCGCAGCTGCTGTGCCTGCGGCTGGCCGTCATCAAGTGCCATGCGCGCGGCCCGGTGGACCCGCACGCGCTCTCGCTGCGCCTGCTGGGGCGCGAGGCGCAGCTCGGCTTCAGCCGCGCCTGGGCCGACACCCACCCGCGCACGCTGTACCTGCTGGCCGAGGAGGTGGAGGCCTGGGCGCGCGGGGGGCCGCTGCGCCTGGCCCTGCAGACGGCCTGAAGACGCCTCGAGGGCGGGCGCGGCGCTGCGGCGCGCGCGCCGGCCCGGCGCCCCTACAGCAGGTCCACCCCGAGTGCGGCGTGCAGCAGCACCTGCGCCACGCCGTCGCGCTCGCGCCGCCGCAGCCACAGGATGGCGCCCTTGCGCAGCGGCCAGGGGTCGGGGTTGCCCGTGAGCAGGTAGGACGCGGCCAGGCCCAGCGTGGGCTGGTGGCCCACCACCAGCACCGGCTCGCGCGCGTCGGGCCAGCGCGCGGCGGCCAGCAGGCCCTCCACCGTGCCGTCGGGGGACAGCGCCGTCACCGTCTTCACCCGCCGCTCCAGCGCGGCGGCCGTCTGTTGCGTGCGTCGCGCCGGGCTGGCCAGCACGCGGGTGCCGGCCGGCAGGTGGCGGTTGAGCCATTCGGCCATGCGCTGGGCGTGGCGCTCGCCCTTGGGCGTGAGCGCGCGCTCCAGGTCGTCGGTCAGTTCGCGCAGCTCGAAGGCCTCGGCGTGGCGCCACAGGATCAGGTCCATCGCCGTGCTCCGTGCCGCCTTGCCGCGTTCGGCCGCGCTCAGCCGCGGTAACGCGCCATCAGCGCCTGCTGGGCGCTGGCCCCGTGCCCGCCCACCCGCGTGTAGCGGCCGTCGGGCTCCAGCGCCCAGGCGTCGCGTTCGTCGTGCAGGTAGGGCACCAGGCATTCGTCGATCACGCGCTGGCGCAGCTGCGGGTCGCGCACCGGCCAGGCCACCTCGATGCGGCCGAACATGTTGCGGCTCATCCAGTCGGCGCTGGACAGGTACAGCGCCTCCTGCTCGTCGCCCGCGCCCCAGCGGAAGTACAGCACCCGCGAGTGCTCCAGGAAGCGCCCGATCACCGAGCGCACGCGGATGTGGTCGCTGACCCCGGGCACCCCCGGCGGCAGCATGCAGGCGCCGCGCACGATCAGGTCGACCGAGGCGCCGGCCTGGCCGGCGCGCAGCAGGGCGTGGATCAGGCCCGGGTCGGTCAGGGCGTTGACCTTGACGACGATGCGCGCCGGCTGGCCGGCGCGCGCCGCGTCGGCCACCTGGTCGACGAAGCCCACCATGCGCTTGTGCAGCTGGAACGGCGCCGACAGCAGCTGCGCCTGGCGCCGCAGCCGGCTCTGGCTGGCGATCTGGTGGAACACGGCATCGGCGTCGGCGGTGAGCGCCGGGTCGGCCGTGAGGTAGCCCACGTCGGTGTACAGGCGCGCGGTCCGCGGGTTGTAGTTGCCGGTGGAGAGGTGGGCGTAGCGGCGCAGCCGGTTGCCCTCGCGCCGCGTCACCAGCAGCAGCTTGGCATGCGTCTTCAGGCCCACCACGCCATACACCACCTGCGCCCCCACGGCCTCCAGCCGCTCGGCCCAGTTGATGTTGGCCTCCTCGTCGAAGCGGGCCTTGAGCTCCACCACCGCGGTGACCTCCTTGCCGCGCCGCGCCGCCTCCAGCAGCAGGTCCATCAGCACGCTCTGCGCGCCGGTGCGGTAGATGGTCTGCTTGATCGCCAGCACCTCGGGGTCGTAGACCGCCTCGCGCAGGAACTGCACCACGGGCTCGAAGCTCTCGAAGGGGTGGTGCAGCAGCAGGTCGCCGCGCTTCAGCCGCGCGAACACCGAGGTGCCGCGCGGCAGCCGCTTCTCCGGCCAGGCCGGCTCGTAGCTCGGAAAGCGCAGGGCGTCGGCCTGGGTCTGGTCGATGAGCTGGTTCAGCCGCACCAGGTTGACCGGGCCGTTGACGCGGTACAGCGCGCTGGCCGGGAGGTCGAACTGCGCGAGCAGGAAGTCCGACAGCTCCGGCGGGCAGGTGGCCACCACCTCCAGCCGGATGGCCTGGCCGAAGTGGCGCGTGGTCAGGCCGCTGCGCAGCGCGTGGCGGAGGTTGGTGACCTCGGTGTCGCTGACCTCGAGGTCGGAGTCGCGGGTGACGCGGAACTGCGAGAACGCCTCCACCGTGCGCCCTGGGAACAGCTCCTCCAGGTGGGCGCGGATCACGCTGGTCAGCAGCACGAAGGCCTGCCGGCCGCCGGCCACCTCGTCGGGCATGCGGATCACGCGCGGCAGCACGCGCGGCACCTTCACGATGGCGATGCCGCTCTCGCGGCCGAAGGCGTCCTTGCCGGTGACGCGGGCGATGAAGTTCAGCGCCTTGTTGGCCACCAGCGGGAAGGGGTGCGACGGGTCCAGCGCCACCGGCACCAGCAGCGGCCGCACCTGCTGCTCGAAGAAGCGCGCCACCCACTCGCGCTGCGCGGCGTTGCGCTCGGCGTGGTTGATGACCTCGATGCCGTGGCGCTGCAGCGCCGGCATCAGCTCCTCGTTGAACACGCGGTACTGCTCGTCGATCAGCTCGTGCGCGGCGGCGGCCACGTGCTCGAACTCGCCGCGCACGCCGCGCGCGCGCGAGGCCTCCAGCACGTCGGCCACGCGCACCTCGAAGAACTCGTCGAGGTTGGAGGAGACGATGGTCAGGTAGCGCAGGCGCTCCAGCAGCGGCACGTCCTCGCGCCGCGCCTGCGCGAGCACGCGACGGTTGAACTCGAGGATCGATCGCTCGCGGTTGAGCAGCGCAACCGGCACGGCTGCGGCCGGGGTCGGGACGGACATCCGTCCAGTGTACGGAGACGGCAAGTCAGCGGCGTGACAGGGCGGGGCAGGCGGCGCTGCCCGCCCGGGCACGCCGGCCGCTCAGCGGCGCAGCATCAGCACGTTGCCGGCCACCGTCAGCAGCGCGCCGGCCAGCGTGGACCAGCCCGGGCGGTAGCCCTCGAAGGCGGCCGACACCGCCAGTGCCACCACCGGCGTCATCACGCCGATGGTGGAGGCCTTGCCCGGCCCCAGGCGGTGCTGCAGCGTGAGGAAGGCGCCGAAGGCCACCACCGTGCCGGCCACCGCCAGGTAGACCAGCGAAAGCCACCACGACAGCGCGGTGGGCCAGGCCGTGGGTGGCGGCACCGTGGCCGCGGCCACCAGCGCCGCGGTGGCCGCGCCCCAGGCCAGGCCCCAGCCCAGCGTGGGCCAGAAGGGCAGCCCGTGGTGGGCGTTGCGGCTGGCCGACAGCGCGCCCACGGCCGACAGCAGCACCCCGCCGACGGTGAAGCCCAGCCCCAGCGCGGCGGTGGGGCTGCGGTCGACGGTGGCGATCTCGGGCGCGAAGATCAGCGCCACGCCGGCCACCCCGAGCAGCCCGCCGACGAGGAAGCGCGGCGTGAACGGGGTGCGCCACAGCGCCCAGGCGCCCAGCCCGGCCAGCAGCGGCGAGGTGGCATAGCCCACCGCCACCAGGCCCGAGGGCACGTGGCGCTCGGCGTGGTACACGCACAGGTAGGCCAGGCCGTACATGAACACGCCCTGCACCGCCATGCGCCGCTGCTGCGCCCAGGGCAGCCACAGCGCATCGCCGCGCCACAGCGCCACGCCCAGCACGGTCAGCGCCGCGAGGCCGAAGCGCGCGGCCACGCCGTACTCCGGCGGCCACACCGCCAGCTGGTACAGGATGGCGTGCCAGGTCGTGCCCCAGATCAGGACGGCGGCGGCGAACAGCTGCCACGAGGGCAGGCGGGTGGGCATCGACGGGAACGCGAGCGCGCGCTGGCGTCAGACCGCGAAGCGGGCCTGCACCGCCTGCCCGGTGCGCAGCGTGCGCCCGGCGCCTTCCAGCACGATGGCGTTCATGCCGAAGGTGATGGCGCCGCGCAGCCGCGCGTCGGCGCGGAAGCCCGCCAGCGTGCGGCCCGGCTCGGCCTGCGGCTCGCCGGTGGCGGGGTCGACGTTCGGGATCTGGCAGCGGCTGCAGGGCTTGACCAGCTTCAGCCGCACCGGGCCCTCGTCGGTGGCGATCTCCAGCGTGTCGATCAGGTCCTCGTCCCAGGGCTGCAGGCCGGCCAGCACCAGGTTGGGCCGGAAGCGCGCCATCGTCACCGCCGCGTGGCCGCCCTCGGCCAGCCGGCGGTTGAGGTCGCCCAGCGACTCCAGCGAGGCCACCAGCAGCGGGAAGCCGTCGGCAAACTCCACCGGCGCCTCGGCCTCGCCGGTCCAGGTGCGGTCGGCCAGGCGCGTCTCGTCGGGGTCGAAGCGCACCACCCGGGCCGGCGTGCCCAGGTAGTCGCTGAACCACTGCGCCGCCAGGGCGCCCATGTCCCAGGCCTTGACGATGTCGTCCCACACGCGCACACGGGTGGGCGTCTCCACCGCGTCCAGCGCCAGGTGCAGGCCCAGCATGCCCGGGGCCTTGAGCAGCAGGTCGGTGTGGCGCAGCGTGGGCCGCACCAGCGCCAGCTTCGGGTGCTCGCGCTGGGTGAGCATCTCGCCGGCGGGGTCGACCACCATCCAGGCGCGGTCCAGGTCCAGGCCCGTGGCCGCCAGCAGCGCCTCGCGCGGGGCCAGGGCGCCGCAGGATTTCACGGGGTGCAGGCCGATCGCGGCCAGCGTGCAGGCGATGTCGCTCAAGGGGAGGGCTCTTTCGGGCTTCTTGCGTCAGGCGGGGCCCGGATTGTGCCGGCTTCCTACAATCCGGGCCGATGAACCCTCCTGTCGTCTGCGTGCGCGGTTCGGGCGCCGTGGCGCTGTCGGCGGCACTGGCGCTCGCGCGCCGCGGGCTGGCGGTGCGCCTGCAGGCGGCGCTGCAGCCGGCGCGGGCCGACGTGCGCACCTATGCGCTGGGCGCGGCCTCGGTGGGGCTGCTGCAGACGCTCAAGGTCTGGGAGGCGCTGCCCGCCGACGCCCGCACCCGCGTGCTGGACATGCGCATCGCCGGCGACCGGCCCGGCGCGGCGCTGCACCTGTCGGCCTGGAGCGGCGCGCTCGACGCGCTGGCCTGGATCGTCGATGCCGCCGAGCTCGAGTCGGCGCTGCGCGCGGCGGTGCGCTTCGCGCCGCACATCGAGCTGCTGGACCCTTCGGCCGAGCCGCCGCCGGCCGACCTGCAGGTGCTGGCCGAGGGCCGCGACGCCGCCAGCCGCCAGCGCCTGGGCGTGCGCCTGTCGCTGCAGGCCTACGGCCAGCGCGGCGTGGCCACCCGCGTGGTGGCCTCGCAGCCGCATGCCGGCCTGGCGCGCCAATGGTTCCGCAGCCCCGACGTGCTGGCGCTGCTGCCCTTCGACCGCCCGCAGCCGGATCAGTCCTACGGCGTCGTCTGGTCGGTGCCCGATGCGCGCGCCGACGCGCTGATGGCCATGGCCGACGCCGACTTCGAGGCCGCGCTGAACGAGGCCACCGGCGGGGCCGCCGGCGTGCTGCGCCTGGCCGGCGAGCGCGCCTCCTGGCCGCTGGCCCTGGCCCAGGCCGACCCGGTCTGCGGCCCCGGCTGGGTGCTGCTGGGCGACGCCGCCCACCGCGTGCACCCGCTGGCCGGGCAGGGCCTGAACCTGGGCCTGGGCGACGTGATCGCGCTCGACGCCGTGCTCGCCGAGCGCCAGGCGCAGGAGCCCTGGCGCCCGCTGGGCGACCCGCGGCTGCTGCAGCGCTACGCGCGCCGCCGCGCCGGCCCCACCGCCGCGATGGGCCGCCTCACCGACGGCCTGCTGCACCTCTTCGCCAGCGACGCGCCGCTGCTGCGGGAACTCCGCAACCGCGGGCTCACGCTCGTGGACCACCTGCCGCCGCTCAAGCGCTGGCTGGTCACCGCCGCGCGCTGACCCTCCCACCCGCCCACGAAAGCCCCGAGATGACCGCTCCCACCCTGCTCGCCCTGGCCGCCGCCACGCTGCTGATGTCCGGCGCCGCGCTGGCCCAGGAGGCCCAGATCCGCAAGAACCTCGCCGAGCGGCTGCCCAACTTCCCGAAGATCGACGAGGTCAGCCGCACGCCGATCCCGGGCCTCTACGAGATCCGCATCGGCAACGAGGTGCTCTACACCGACGAGCAGGGCAACCACGTCATCCAGGGCCAGATCATCGACACGCGCACGCGGGCCAACCTCACCGAGGAGCGGCTCGAGAAGCTCTCGGCCATCGACTTCGGCGCCCTGCCGCTGAAGGACGCGATGGTCGTCAAGCAGGGCACCGGCGCGCGCAAGCTGGCGGTGTTCGCCGACCCCAACTGCGGCTTCTGCAAGCGCTTCGAGCGCGACATGTTGAAGGTCAAGGACGTCACCATCTACACCTTCCTCTACCCCATCCTGGGGCCGGACTCCACCGCCAAGTCGCGCGACATCTGGTGCGCCAAGGACCCGATGCAGGCCTGGCGCGACTGGATGATCGACGGCAAGCAGCCGCCCAAGGCCATGGGCAGCTGCGACACCACGGCGCTGGACCGCAACATCGCCTTCGGCCAGAAGTACCGCGTGCAGGGCACGCCGGCGCTGGTGTTCGAGAACGGCGTGCGCAAGCCCGGCGCGCTGCCGGCGGCGCAGGTGGAGCAGCTGCTGGCCGCCGCCGCGAAGAAGTGAACGCCCCGGCCGTGACCGCCCGCAGCGGCCCCCCGCCCCTGGCCTGGGCGCTGGGCCTGGCGGGGCTGATCCCCTTCGTCGCCGGCGCCGGCTGGCTGCTGCTGGCGCCGGCCGAGCCCATGGCCGTGCGTGCACTGGCGGCCTACGCGGCCACCATCGTGTCCTTCCTCGGCGGCATCCACTGGGGCTTGGTCATGGCGCGCGCCGGCGGCGCCGCGGCCGGCGCGCAGCTCGTCTGGGGCGTGGTGCCGTCGCTAATCGCCTGGCCGGCGCTGCTGCTGCCGGCGGCCTGGAGCCTGGCCCTGCTGGCCGCGGCCCTGGTGCTGTGCTTCATGGTCGACCGCCGCAGCTACCCCGGCCTCGGGCTGGCGGCCTGGCTGCCGCTGCGTGCGCTGCTCAGCGCCGTGGCCGCACTCAGCTGCGCCGCCGGCGCGGCACTGGCCTGATGGCGGCCGCGGCCGCCCCCCACTACCGCGTCGGTTTCGAGGACCGCGCGCAGCACCTGCTGCGCGTGTCGCTCACGCTGCCGGCCCCGGCCGAGCGCCAGGGCCTGGCGCTGCCGGTGTGGCTGCCGGGCAGCTACCTGCTGCGCGAGTTCGCCCGCCACCTGCAGGACCTGCGCGCCACCCAGGGCGGCCGCCCGGTGCCGCTGGAGCAGGTGGACAAGACGCGCTGGGTGGCGCACTGCCGCGGCGGCGCCGCGCTGGAGCTGAGCTGGCGCGTGCATGCGCTGGACCCCTCGGTGCGCGGCGCCTGGCTCGACGGCGAGCGCGCCTTCTTCAACGGCAGCAGCCTGTTCCTGGCCGCCGAAGGCCGCACCGAGGGCCCGCAGCGCCTGAGCCTGGGCCGCCTGCCGGCGGGCTGGGACGTGGCCACCGCCATGCCCCGCCGCGCCGCCGCCGGGCAGGCCTACGAGGCGGCCGACTACGCCGAGCTCATCGACCACCCCTTCGAGCTGGGCCGGTTCTGGTGCGGCGCCTTCGACGTGGCCGGCGTGCCGCACGAACTGGTCGTCACCGGCGCCTGGCCGGGTTTCGACGGTGCGCGGCTGCTGGCCGACGCCACGCGCCTGTGCCGCCAGCAGGTGCGCCTGTGGCACGGCCGCGGCAAGCCGCCGTTCGCGCGCTACGTGTTCCTGCTGCGCGCCGCCGACGACGGCTACGGCGGCCTGGAGCACCGCGACAGCACGGCGCTGCTGGCCTCGCGCGGCGACCTGCCGCGCCCCGGCACCGCGGCCGACGACGCCGGCTACCTGCGCCTGCTGGGCCTGATCAGCCACGAGTACTTCCACGCCTGGAACGTCAAGCGGCTGGCCCCGGTGGAGCTGGCCGCCCCCGACCTCGGCCGCGAGGCCTACACCCGGCTGCTGTGGTGGTTCGAGGGCGTCACCTCCTACTACGACGACCTGCTGCTGGCGCGCAGCGGGCTGGTCACGCCGGCGGGCTACCTGGGGCTGCTGGCCTCCCACGTGCAGGCCGTGGCCGCCACGCCCGGGCGCCGCCTGCAGAGCGTGGCGCAGGCCAGCTTCGACGCCTGGACCCGCTTCTACCGGCCCGACGCGCACACGCCCAACGGCACCGTGAGCTACTACGCCAAGGGCGCGCTGGTGGCCGCCTGCCTGGACCTGACGCTGCGCCGCGAGGGCCACGGCACGCTGGACGAGGTGCTGCGCCGGCTGTGGAAGCTGGGCCGCCCGGTGACCGAGGACGACATCGCCGACGCGCTGGCCGCGGTGGGCGGGCGCTCCTACCGGGCCGAGCTCGACGACTGGGTGCATGGCGTGGGCGAGCTGCCGCTGCCGGAGCTGCTGCGCCACGTGGGCGTGGCCGCGCGCGCCGAGCAGCCGGGCCTGGCCGGGCGCTGGGGCCTGCGCGTGCAGGAGGGCCCCGTCACCGGCGTGACCGTGCGCCACGTGCTGCGCGGCGGTGCGGCCGAGGCCGCCGGCGTGCAGCCCGGCGACGAACTGCTGGCCATCGACGGCTGGCGGCTGCGCCGCCTGGACGACGCGCAGGCCTGGCTGGCCCCGGCGCGCCCGGCCACGCTGCTGCTGGCGCGCGAGCAGCGCGTGCTGAGCCTGCGCGTGATGCCGGCCGAGGCGCTGGTGCCGACCTGGCGGCTGGCCGAGGCCGAGGACGCCCCCGCCGCCGCGCGCGAACGCCGCCGCGCCTGGCTGGGCGGCTGACCATGCCGCGGCCTGCGCGCCGCCGCCTGGCCGCCGCGCTGCTGGCCGCCGGCGTGCTGGCCGCGCACCTGGGGCTGGCCTGGCGTGTGGTCGAGGCGTGGCCGCAGCCGTCGGGCGACCGGCCGGCGCGGCTGGACGTGGCCTTCGTGCGCACGCTGCAGCCGCAGGCGCCGGTGGCGGTGACGGCGCCGGTGGCCGCACCCGCGCCACGGGCCCGGGTGGCCCCGCCCGCGGCGGAGGACCCCACGCCCGAGCCACCCGAGCCGCCCGAGCCCGAGCCTGCCGAGCCGGCCGCCTCGGCACCCGAGCCCGCGGCCTCGGAACCCCCGGCGCCGCCCGTGGTCGCCGGGGTCGACGAGGCCGGCACCACCGTGCTGGCGCAGGCGGACGGGCCCGCGCCGGCGGCCTCGGGTCCGGCTTCTGCGCCGGCGGCCGCGTCGGCGGCCGCCCCGGCCGACGAGGCCATCGCCGCGGCCGTGGCCGCCTCGGCCGCCGCACCGCCCTTCGAGTGGCCGCCCTCCACCCGGCTGAGCTACGTGCTCACCGGCCACTACCGCGGCCCGGTGGACGGCAACGCGCAGGTGCAGTGGCTGCGCCGTGGCGACCGCTACCAGGTGCACCTGGACGTGCACATCGGCCCGCCGTTTGCCGCCATCGTCGAGCGCCAGATGAGCAGCGACGGCCGGCTCGGCGCCGAGGGCCTGGTGCCGCGCCGCTACGACGAGCGCACGCGCATCGCCTTCCGCGAGCCGCGCGCGCTGACCCTGTGGCTCGACCCCGACGCGGTGCAGCTCGCCGGCGGCCGCCAGGTGCCGCGGCCGCCGGGCGTGCAGGACGCGGTGAGCCAGTTCGTGCAGCTCACCTGGCGCTTCACGCTGCAGCCCGCACTCCTGACCGAGGGCACGGTGATCGAGCTGCCGCTGGCGCTGCCGCGGCGGGTGGAGACCTGGACCTACGACGTGGGCGCCGCCGAGACCCTGTGGACCCCGGTGGGCCCGGTGGAGGCGGTGCACGTCAAGCCCCGCCGCGCGCCCCGCCCCGGCGGCGACCTGGTGGCCGAGATGTGGTTCGCGCCCACGCTGCAGTACCTGCCGGTGCGCATCGTGATCCGGCAGGACGAGCAGACCTGGATCGACCTGATGGTGCGCCGCCTGCCGGAGCAGGCCGAGCCCGCGGCCGGGCCTGCCGCCGCGGCCGTACCATCGGCGCCATCCCCCGACGACCGCCCCCGGAGACCCTGATGTCCGAAGAGACCTTCATCCTCACCGCCCTGCACGGCGACGGCGAGCGCAAGACCGCGCTCATCACGCTCAACCGGCCCAAGCAGCTCAACGCGCTCAACGACGGCCTGATGGATCAGCTCGGCGAGGCCCTGCTGCGCTTTGATGCCGACCCGGCCGTGGGCTGCATCGTCATCACCGGCAGCGAGAAGGCCTTTGCCGCCGGCGCCGACATCGGCGTGCTGGCGCAGCATGACTTCATCTCCGCCTACACCAGCGACCTGATCACCCGCAACTGGGAGCACATCCGCCGCGTGCGCAAGCCGGTGGTGGCCGCGGTGGCCGGCTTCGCGCTGGGCGGCGGCTGCGAGCTGGCGATGATGTGCGACGTGATCCTGGCCGCCGACAACGCCAGGTTCGGCCAGCCGGAGATCAAGCTGGGCATCATCCCCGGCGCCGGCGGCACGCAGCGCCTGCCGCGCGCCATCGGCAAGGCCAAGGCCATGGACCTGGTGCTGTCGGGCCGCATGATGGGTGCCGAGGAAGCCGAACGCGCCGGCCTGGTGTCGCGCGTCGTGCCGGCCGACAAGCTGCTGGAGGAGGCGCTCGCGCTGGGCGAGGTCATCTGCGCCCTGGGCGCGGCCAGCGTGCTGGCGGCCAAGGAGTGCGTCAACCGCGCCTACGAGGGCACGCTCAGCGACGGCCTGCTGACCGAGCGCCGCCTGTTCCACGCCCTGTTCGGCACGCCCGACCAGAAGGAGGGCATGGACGCCTTCCTGGCCAAGCGCAAGCCGAACTTCGCGCGCTGAAGGCCGCAGCCACCCGCTGCCGCGCGGTGGCGCCCGCGCGGCGCCGCGTTCAGGGCGTGAGCCAGGTGCTGGCCGCGCCGGCCAGCCGCGCGCGGCGGTGGCCGGCCTCGTGCAGCTCCAGCCAGTCCATCTCGTCGATGCGCGCCGTCACCACCGCGAAGTGCTCGCGCGAGCCGCGCTCGGGCTGGAAGCGGTCCACCGGCGTGCCCGGCGGCAGCGCGGCCAGGTAGTCCTGCGCCGAGGGCGAGAGCTTCACCCGTGCCCAGCGCGAGCTGACGTCCAGCCCGTGCGTCTCGATGGACAGCGCCACCCGCAGCCGCAGCTGCCAGCCCGGCGCCGGCCACCAGCCCACCAGGGTGGCGTGCGGGTGGGCGCGCAGCTGCGCCACCTTGGCGCTGCGCGCGTCGGTGTAGAACAGCACGCGGCGGCGCGCCTCGTCCACGTCGCGCAGCACCACGCTGCGGGCGTCGGCGCGCTCGCCGTCCACCGTGGCCAGCGTCATCACCCGCCAGGGGTGGCCGCGCTCGCGCACCGCCGCGGCCAGCGCCTCCCAGCAGGCGCGCTCCACCGCCGTCAGCGACTCGATGCGCGCCGTGCCCACCGTGCCCGGCCCGGACGCTTCAGTCGGCTTCCCGGCGCAGTGCCGGGAACAGGATCACGTCGCGGATGCTGGGGCTGTCGGTCAGCAGCATCACCAGGCGGTCGATGCCGATGCCGCAGCCGCCGGCCGGCGGCATGCCGTACTCCAGCGCGCGGATGAAGTCGGCGTCGAAGTACATGGCCTCGTCGTCGCCGGCCTCCTTGTTGGCGGCCTGCGCCGCGAAGCGCGCCGCCTGGTCCTCGGCGTCGTTCAGCTCCGAGAAGCCGTTGGCGATCTCGCGCCCGGTCATGAACAGCTCGAAGCGCTCGGTCACCGTGGGGTCGGCGTCCGAGGCGCGCGCCAGCGGCGACACCTCGACCGGGTAGTCCACGATGTAGGTGGGCTGCCAGAGCTGGTGCTCCACCGCCGCCTCGAACAGCCCGAACTGCAGCTCCGACAGCGTCCAGTGCGCCGGCGGCTCCTCGCCCAGCGCCTTCAGCCGGGCGTGCAGCACGGCGGCGTCGGCGGACTCGGCGTCGCTCAGGCCGGCGTGCTTGACCAGCGACTCGCGCACCGACAGGCGGGCGAAGGGCTGCTCCAGGTTCACCTCGCGCCCGCCGTAGCTCAGCACCGCCGAGCCGGTGGCCTGGCGCGCCGCGTGGCGCAGCACCTGCTCGGTGAAGTCCATGATCTCGCGGTGCGTCCAGTACGCCGCGTAGAACTCCATCATCGTGAACTCGGGGTTGTGGCGGACGCTGATGCCCTCGTTGCGGAAGTTGCGGTTGATCTCGAACACGCGCTCGAAGCCGCCCACCAGCAGGCGCTTGAGGTAGAGCTCCGGCGCGATGCGCAGGAACATCTCCTGGTCGAGCGCGTTGTGGTGGGTCACGAAGGGCCGTGCGTTGGCGCCGCCCGGGATGGGGTGGAGCATCGGCGTCTCCACCTCCAGGAAGCCGTGCTCGACCATGAAGCCGCGGATGGAGCTGACCGCCTTGCTGCGCGCCACGAAGCGCGCGCGCGCCGCGTCGTCGGTCATCAGGTCCACGTAGCGCTGGCGGTACTTCTGCTCCTGGTCGGTCATGCCGTGGAACTTGTCCGGCAGCGGGCGCAGGCTCTTGGTGAGCAGGCGCACCGACGTGGCCCGGACCGACAGCTCCCCGGTCTTGGTGCGGAACAGCGTGCCCTCGCAGCCCAGGATGTCGCCCAGGTCCCAGTGCTTGAAGGCCGCCAGCACCTCGGCGCCCACGGCGTCCTGCGTCACGTAGAGCTGGATGCGGCCCATGGGCCCGAGCGAGCCGTCCTGCAGCGTCGCGAAGCAGGCCTTGCCCATCACGCGCTTGAGCATCATGCGGCCGGCCACCGCCACCTTCACCGCCTGCGGCTCGAGCTCCTCGTTGGGCACCTGGCCCCAGCGGTGGTGCAGGTCGGCCGCGTGGTGCGTGGGCTTGAAGTCGTTGGGGAAGGCCACGCCCTGCGCGCGGATGGCGGCCAGCTTCTGCCGGCGCTCGGCGATGAGCTGGTTGTCGTCGGCGGGGATCGGCGTGGTCTGGGTCATGGTGGGGTGTCCGGCGGGCCTAAGATTGTAGGAGGCGGCCGCCGCGGCCCGCGGATGCGCGGCGTCTGCCGCGGCCGCCGCTGCCGCCCGCCATGACCGCCGACCTCAGCGTCATCACCGTCACCTTCAACGACCCCGCCGGCCTGGAGCGCACGCTGCGCTCGCTGGCGGCGCTGGCGCACCCGCCGCGCGAGGTGCTGGTGATCGACGGCGGCACGCCGCCGGCGCTGCTGGAGGCGGTGCCGGCCTGGGGCCGCGGCCTGGCGCTGACGCTGCGCTCGGAGCCCGACCGCGGCATCTACGACGCCATGAACAAGGGCCTGGCGCTGGCGCGCGGCCGGCTGCTGCACTACCTCAACGGCGGCGACACCGTCACTGGCGAGCCCTATGCCGCGCTGCCCGGGCCCTGCCGGCTGCCGGTGAGCATCGTCGACCCCGTGGCCGGGCACCGCTGGCAGGACCACGTCAAGATGGCCGGCTTCGGCTACTGCCACCAGGGCCTGGTGCTGCCGGCCGGACACCGGCCCTTCGACCTGCGCTACCGCCTGTCGGCCGACATCGACCTCGTGCACGAGCTGTTCCCCGGCGGCCTGTCGTCGCTGCCGCTGGTGCGCACCGGCGGCGTGGAGTACAGGCTCGGCGGCCAGTCGTCGCTGCGCCTGGCCGAGGTGCACCGCGAGATCCGCGACATCTTCGCGCGCCGGGGCAGTTGGCGGCAGCGCGCGGCGGTGGCGGCCTTCCTGGGCGCCAAGAGCCTGCTGCCGCGGCCGCTGCGGCGCGCGATCAGGGCCGCGCTGGGGTGACCGGCGCCCCTGCGGCAGCGGCCGCGGCCGCGGCCTCGTCGTACACCGCGAGGTAGCGCCGCGCCACCACGCCGGCATCGAACTCGGCCACCGCCCGCGCGCGCGAGCGCCCGCGCAGCGCCGGCTGATGCGCCGGGTCCAGCGCGTGCACGATGCCCTGCGCCAGGTCCAGCGGGTCGAAGGCACGCGCCAGGTAGCCGGTCTGCATGTGCTGCACGATGTCGGGCAGGCCGCCGGTGTCGAAGGCCACCACCGGCGTGCCGCAGGCCAGCGCCTCGACCCCGGTGTTGGGCAGGTTGTCCTGGCGCGAGGGCAGCACGAAGGCGTCGGCGGCGGCGTAGGCCAGGCGCAGCGACAGGTCGTCGTGCAGCGCGCCGGTGAAGTGCACCGGAAAGCCCAGCGCCGGCGGCCGCGCCGGTGCCGACTGCCCGAACACCACCAGCTGCAGGTCGGGCAGGGCCTGCCGCGCCGCCAGCGCGGCCAGCGCCGAGGCCAGCAGGTCGAAGCCCTTGCGCGCATCGGCGGTGCCGCCGATGGCGCCGAACAGCAGCAGCCGGCCCGTGGCCGGCAGGCCCAGCAGGCGGCGCGCCAGCGCCGGGTCCTCCGGGCGCCAGCGCGTGGTGTCGATGGGGTTGGGCACCACGCTCACCGGCCAGTCCGCCATCAGCGCGCTGCGCCGCGTGCAGGCGGCCATCCAGCGGCTGGGCGCCACCAGGTGCAGCGGGCGCTGCCAGGCGCGCTGCTTGCGCCGCCAGACCCAGCGGTTCAGGTCCAGGCCCGGCTCTCCGGGCGGGCGGCTGCCGGCGGGGTAGCCCTGCACCCAGCGCAGGTCGTCGCCGTCGTCGTCGCTGTAGTGCTCGGCGCCGCAGAAGGCCCACATGTCGTGCAGGGTCCAGACCACCGGGCCCCGCAGGCGGCCGATGTCGCCCACCGACAGCGTCTCGCCGCCCACCCAGTGCAGGTGCACCAGGTCCGTGCCGGCGCGGGCCAGCCGGCCCGGCCAGCCCGAGGGCCACAGCCCCAGCGAGTGCAGCACCGGGCGCTGGCCGCCGAGGGCGCGCACCACGGCGTGGCCGCCGTACACCCGGGCCTCGTTGGCGAGCCGCTGCAGCGCCGAGCCCGGCCCCGCCACGTGCGGCTCGTCGGACTCGCGTCGCCGCACCCACAGCGTGGAGTCCACGCCCGCGGCGCGCAGCGCATGGTGGATGCGGTGGCTGGCGCGTGCCGCGCCGCCGCCGATGTCGCTGAAGGCCACCTGGGCCACCCTGGCCACGCGGCCGGACGTCACTGCAGCACCCGGAACAGCGCCGGCCCGAGGCGCGAGGCCAGCGGCCGCGGCAGGCGCTCGATGCGGCCGAACAGCGCCTGCGACCGGGCCTCCACCGCACGCGCCCGCACCAGCGCGGCGGCCGGGTCCAGGCCGGTGGCCGGCATCCGCCAGGCACGGCCGTGGGCCAGCCGCGGCCCACGCTGCAGGCCCATGGCTTCGCAGACCGTGTCCCAGGAGTGGCGCAGGTGGAAGGTCTGCGGCAGGTGGCAGGCGATCACGGGCCAGAAGCAGTTGGCCACCAGCAGGGTGCCGCCGGGTTTCAGGTGGGCCAGCACCTCGGCCAGCATGCCCACCGGGTCGGGCACGTGTTCGAACACGTCGGTGGCCAGCATCACGTCATAAGGGCCCTGGAGGGCGTGCACGTAGGCCAGGCGCGCCTCGCCGGCCAGCCGGCGCGCCAGGGCCGGGTGCGGGTGAGGCTCCACGATCTCCACCCGCGCCTGCGGGCAGGCCGCCGCGATGGCGCGCGCCAGCGTGCCGCCGCCGCCGCCGATGTCGGCCACCCGCTGCGGCTGCTGCCCGGCGGCCCAGGCGGCAAACTGCCGGCGGTGCGCCAGGCTCTCCGGGTCGTGCTCGATGAACCAGGTGTTGAGCAGCCACACCGGGTCGCGGTAGAACGCGGTGATGCGCTCGTCCATGGCCTGCGGGTCGCAGCCGTGGCGGTGCCAGGCCTCGTCCATCAGCGCCCACAGGGCCTCCAGGCCGGGCAGGCCGCCGTGCCGGGCGTGCACGGCCAGCAGCCACTCGGCATGCGCCGGCGGCACCGCGGCACGGGCGTCGTCGCCCAGCCACTGGTGCAGCGGGTCCGGCAGGCCGCTCATCGGGCCCGGGGCATCCAGCCCGCCCAGCGCGCCAGCCGGCCGGCGGCACGGCGCGGCGCCGTCCACAGCAGGCGGGGGAAGCGGCGGTCGGCGCCGCCGAAGTGGTGGTCGAAGGTGAAACGGTCGGCCTCGGTGTCGACCGCCACGCGCGCCGGGTGCGAGATCGGCCCCAGCGCCACCGCCGGCGGCGCGAAGTGGTCGTCGGCGGCGGACGTGTGCGTGGCCGCGTCGCCCACGCCGATGTTGCTCACCAGGTTGGCGTTGGGCGTCACCGTCAGGCCGCCGCCGTGCCAGACGCAGGCGGTCCAGGGGTAGGCCCAGGAGGTGGTCATGCGTCCGTCGTGCACGCGGTCGAAGATGTCGGCCCAGTAGGCGCGCTCCACGCGGTCGGGGCAGGCGGCCGGCCAGGCCGGGGAGTCTCGCCATGCGGGCCAGAAGGCCAGGGTCTTGTCGTAGTGCCGCCAGGCGCGGCGCCAGCTGGCCCAGCCCCAGCAGTGCGGGTAGCGCGAGTAGTAGTAGGCCGCCTCCCCGCGCCGCTGCCCGCGCTGGAAGTTGTCGCCCGTGACCACCCACACGCGCGCGTCGTCGGCGTGTCGCGCCAGCATGGCGGCGCAGAAGCCGAAGAAGTCGGGGTGCGGCACGCAGTCGTCCTCGAGCACGATGCCGGCCGCCTCGGCGGCGAAGAACCAGTCCAGCGCGCCGCTCACGCCATCGCGGCAGCCCTGGTTGTGCGGGGACAGGCGGCGCTCGATGCGGCAGGGCCAGTCCACCAGCGCGTCGACCAGCGCGCGCACCTGCGCCACCGCCTCCGCCTCGCCGGCCACGCCCGGCCGCGGTCCGTCGGCGGCCACGTACAGCCGCGGCGGTGCCACCGGGCGCAGCGCCTCCAGCAGCCGCCGCGTGGTGTCGGGGCGGCGCCAGAGCAGCAGCAGCACGGGCACGTCCAGGCGCGCGGGGGCCGGGGGGCTGTCGGGCGCGGGCACGAGGGAATTCACAGGTCCAGCACGTTGCCCGGCCGGTAGAGCAGCGAGGTCTCGGTCAGCCCGTCGACGATGGGCGCCAGCCCGCGCAGCGGCAGCCGCCGGAAGCCGCGCGCCTGCAGCCAGGCCAGGCCTTCGGCGTACTGCGGCCGGTCGGTGTTGTCCACCACCATCACGCCGCCGGCCGAGAGCACGCCACAGGACTCGCGCATGCAGTTGACGCGGTCGCGACCGTCCACCACCACGATGTCCCAGGCACCGCCGGCACCGGCCGTGCCCGCGGCCTGCACCGCGGCGCGGCAGTAGTCGCCGCCGTCCACCAAGGGCACGTGCCGCAGCGACACCGAAGGCGGCAGCCGGGCCTGCATGCGCGCATGCCACGCGGCGTCGTGCTCCACCGCCGCCAGGGTCTGCACGCGCTCGGCCCACCACAGCGTGGAGTGGCCGCAGCCGTACTCGAAGACGCGCAGCCCCGGCGTCACGCGGGCCGCGAGCAGGTCGATGGCCGGGTAGCACAGCCAGGGCAGCGGGCGGCCCTGCGCATCGACCGAGGCGCGCTCGCGCACGCTGCGCCGCCAGCCGTACTCGGCCAGCGCGCCGCGCGACAGGCGCACCAGGTCGCCGATGCCTGCGGCGTCCAGGCCCTGCATGACGGCCGCCTTCCAGCCCGCCATGGCTCAGGCCCCGCGCCAGCGCAGGCCGGTCAGCGCGCGCAGCTGCAGCGCCAGCGCGTCGCGCGCCATCAGCGCGTTGATGCCCACCGCCGCCACCGCCTGCGCACCCACCGCCACCCAGGCCGCGGCGATGGCGCCGTGCCGGGGCACCAGCCACAGGTTGGCCAGCACCGACAGCGCGCCGGCGAGCAGGTTGCCGTAGAGGCGAAGCACGAAGCGCCCTTCGTTGATCAGCCACAGGGTGTGGGCGATGCCCAGCCCGATGAAGACATTGGTGAACACATGCACCGCCAGCAGCGGCGCGGCCTCGGCGTAGTCCGGGCCGTAGAGCCAGCCCACGAGCAGCGGCGCGGCCGCGGCGGTGGCGAGGCTGACCCCCAGGCCGGCGGCGAAGAATAGCCGAAAGGCCCGCACCAGCGCGTCGCGGTAGGCCGCCGGGTCGCTGCTGCGCAGGCGCGCGATCTGCGGTGCCAGGCTCACCTGCAGCGCGCTGGGCAGCACCGCCCAGGCCATCGACAGCGGCAGCATCGCGGCATACAGGCCCGCGGCCCGCGGCCCGGCGGCATGCGCGATCACCAGCAGGTCCACCCGGCTGTGGGCGGTGGCCGCCAGCGCGCTGAAGACGAAGGGCCAGCACTCGCGCAGCAGCGCGGCGGCGCTGGCCGCCGAGGCCCGCCAGCGCTGCGCGCAGGGGTGGCGCCGGTAGGCCACCCCGAGCGCCACGGCGCTGAGCAGCGCCTCCAGCGCGAAGGCGGCCACGAAGGCCGACATCGGCGCGTCCGAGAGGATCAGCGCCACCCGCGTGGCGGCGGTCAGCAGCAGCGCCACCAGCCGCGCCAGCGCGGCGCGCCGGCTCTGCGTCTGGCTCTGGAACCACAGGTCCACCGCGTCGGCGGCCTGCAGCACCAGGGTCGAACCGGCCATCGCGGCCAGCCACACCCGCTCGTCGCCCGCGCCCCGCCAGAGCGCCATCGCGCCCACCGCGCCGGCCCAGCACAGCACGCCGGCGCCCAGGCGCAGCGCGAACGCGGTGCCCAGCAAGGCCGGGGCCCGCGCCGGCTCGCGCGCGATGTCGCGCACCACGGTGCCGTCCAGCCCCATCGCGGCCACGGCCTGGAAGATGGCCACGAAGGACAGCACGGCGGCCATCTCGCCGAAGGACACCGGACCGAGATGACGCGCCACCCAGGCACCGACCACCACGCCGAGCGCCATGCGCACCAGCTTCTCGGCCACGATCCAGCCCGCGTTGCCCGCGATCTTCCGGGTGGTGGCGCTCAGCAGGTTGCGGCGGCCGGGGGCGGGGGTCATCGGCGGTGCGCAGGCCAGGCGAAGGAGGAGGGCGGGTTCTTCTTTAGACTGCCGGCACCATGCCCCAGCCCGCAGCCCGCCGCCGGACGCCCGCCCAGGAGGGCCGATGACGATGCGGGTCAGCGTGATCGTCCCCTGCCGCAACGAGGCGCCGTGGATCGACGCCTTCCTCGACAGCGCCTTGTCGCAGCGGCTGCCGGCGGGCTGGCAGATGCAGGTGGTGGTGGCCGACGGCGGCAGCGACGATGGTACCCGACGCCACCTCGACGCCCGGGCCGCCGCCGAGCCGCGGCTGCACGTGGTGGACAACCCCGACCGCCACACCGCCGGCGGGCTGAACCGCGCCCTGCGCGCCGCCGATGGCGAGTTCGTCGTGCGGCTGGACGTGCACACCACCTACGCCCCCGACTACGTGCAGCGCTGCGTCGAGGCGCTGCAGCGCACCGGCGCGGCGGCCGTGGGCGGCCCCTGGCGTGCCCACGTGGGCACCGGCCGTGCCGAGGCCATCGCGCTGGCCTGGGGCAGCCGCTTCGGCAGCGGCGGCGCCGCCTCCCGCCGGCTGGACCACACCGGGCCGGTGGACACCGTCTACCTCGGCGCCTGGCGGCGCGAGACGCTGCAGGCCCTGGGCGGCTTCGACGAGGCGCTGCTGCGCACCGAGGACGACGACCTGAACCTGCGCATCGTGCGCAGCGGCGGCATCGTCTGGCAGGACGCGGACATCCGCTCCTGGTACCGGCCGCGCGCATCCTTCGGCGCGCTGGCGGCCCAGATGTACCAGTACGGCTACTGGAAGTGGCCGCTGATCCGCAAGCACCGCATCCCCGCGTCGCCGCGCCACCTCGTGCCGGCGCTGTACGTGGGCGGCGTGGCCCTGCTGGCGCTGGGCGGGCTGGTGCACGGGGGGGCCGCGCTGGCCGCGCTGGCGCTGGTGGCGCTGCACACCGCGGCGGCGCTGGCGGCCGCGGCCACGCTGGCCCCGCCCTGGCGCCGGCCGCTGGCGTGGCTGGGCGTGGCCTGGGCCACGCTGTGCATGCACTGGGCCTATGGCGCGGGCTTCCTGCACGCGCTGCTGGACCACGCGCTCGGCCGCCGTCGCCCCGGCGCCGGTGCCACGCGGCTGACGCGATGACGCCCCCCGACGCCATCGACGAGCCGGCGGCCGTGGCCGCGCGCTACGCCCGCCGCGACGCCCAGGACCCGCGCTACAGCCTGCTGCGCCCCGAGGTGCAACGCGAGGTGCACGGCCGCCAGGCCGCGCTGCTGGCCCTGCTGGGCCGCTCGGCGCTGCTGCAGCAGGCCGGCGGCCTGCACCGGCTGCGCCTGGCCGAGGTGGGCTGCGGCAACGGCAGCAACCTGCTGGAGCTGCTGCGGGCGGGCTTCGCGCCGGAGCAGCTCACCGGCCTGGAGCTGCTGCCCGACCTGGCCGCCGCCGCGCGCCACCAGCTGCCCGCGGCACTGGCCATCGTCGAAGGCGACGCCAGCACCGCGCCGCTGGCCCCGGCCAGCCAGGACCTGGTGCTGGCCAGCACCGTCTTCAGCTCGCTGCTGGACGACGCCTTCCAGCAGCGCCTGGCCGACGCCATGTGGCGCTGGCTGCGCCCCGGCGGTGCCGTGGTCTGGTACGACTTCACCTGGAACAACCCACGCAACCCCGACGTGCGCGGCGTGCCGCTGGCGCGCGTGCGCGCGCTGTTCCCGCAGGGGCGGCTGCAGCACCGGCGGCTGACGCTGGCGCCGCCGCTGGCGCGCAGGCTGGCGCGCGTGCACCCGGCGCTGCTGCCGCTGTTCGACGCCGTGCCGCTGCTGCGCACCCATGTCCTGGCCTGGATCGAGAAACCCGCATGAACCCCGCACCGGCAAGCCTGCCCTTCCTGCCCTTCGCCCTGCCCGAGATCGGCGAGGAGGAGATCGCCGAGGTCGTCGACTCGCTGCGCAGCGGCTGGGTCACCACCGGGCCCAAGGCGCGGCGCTTCGAGCAGGACTTCGCCGCCTTCCTCGGCGACGCCTCGCTGCACGCGGTGGCCGTGAATTCCGCCACCGCCGGCCTGCACCTGGCGCTGGAGGCCCTGGGCGTGGGCCCTGGCGACGAGGTCATCACCACCACCCACACCTTCACCGCCACCGCCGAGGTGGTGCGCTACCTGGGCGCCGACGTGCGCCTGGTCGACATCGAACCCGCCACGCTGAACATCGACCCGGCCGCGGTGGAGGCCGCCGTCACCCCGCGCACGAAGGCCGTGATCCCGGTGCACTACGCCGGCCTGGCAGCCGACATGACGGCCCTCGGTGCCATCGCCCGCCGCCATGGCCTGGCGGTGGTGGAGGACGCGGCGCACGCCCTGCCGGCCACGCACGCCGGCCGCCTGGTGGGCACGCTGGACAGCGCGGCCACCGTGTTCAGCTTCTACGCCAACAAGACCATCACCACCGGCGAGGGCGGCATGCTGGTCACGCGCGACGCGGCACTGGCCCGGCGCGCGCAGGTGATGCGGCTGCACGGCATGAGCCGCGACGCCTTCGACCGCTTCACGGCCACGGTGCCGAGCTGGGCCTACGAGATCGTCGCGCCCGGCTTCAAGTACAACCTGACCGACATCGCCGCGGCGCTGGGCATCCACCAGCTGAAGCGCGCGCGGGCCTTCCAGCAGCGGCGCGTGCAGCTCGCGGCGCTGTACGACGAGGCCTTGCGCGGCCTGCCGGTGGTGCTGCCCCCGCGGCCCGCGGCCGGCGACCTGCACGCCTGGCACCTGTACGTGCTGCGCCTGGCCGACGGCGCGCCGATCGCACGCGACCGGCTGATCGAGGCGCTGTACGCCGACGGCATCGGCTGCAGCGTGCACTACATCCCGCTGCACCTGCAGCCCTACTGGCGCGACCGCTACGCCCTGCAGCCGGCCATGTTCCCGCACAGCCAGCACGCCTACGAGCGCATGCTGAGCCTGCCGATCTACACGCGCATGACCGATGCCGACGTGGCCCGCGTGGCCGCGGCGCTGCGTGCGGCGCTGGGCGGGTGATGGGCGGACGGTGTGACGGCCGGCCATGGGGGCATGTGTCGGCTCAGGCTCGCTTTGACCTTGTATTTTGATCGGTAATCGATCAAAATACATGATTCATGAAGCGCCTGGCCCAGGATACCGTCGAGCGCCGGCTGCAGGCCTGGCCGGCCGTGGCGCTGCTGGGTCCACGCCAGGTCGGAAAGACCACGCTGGCGCAGGCGGTGGCCGCAGCGCACCCCGGCGCCGTGCTGCTGGACATGGAGCGCGAGGCCGATCGCGCCGCCGTGGCGCAGCCGGACCTGTTCTTCCCGCGCCACCGGGATGCCCTCGTCGTGCTCGACGAGGTGCAGCACGCGCCCGGCCTGTTCCCGGCCTTGCGGCCGGAGATCGACGCGCAGCGGCGGCCGGGCCGCTTCCTGCTTCTGGGCTCGGCCTCCGGCGACCTGCTGCGCCAGTCGGGCGAATCGCTGGCCGGCCGCGTGGCCTACGTGGAACTGCCGCCGTTGCTGGTCGCCGAGTTCGCCGCCGACCTGCCTGGCCTGCAGACGCTGTGGCTGCGCGGCGGCTTTCCGCTCAGCGCGCTGGCGGCGGACGACGACGCCTCCTTCGAGTGGCGGCAGGAGTTCCTGCGCACCTTCCTGCAACGCGACCTGCCGGCCATGGGCGTGCGCGTGCCGGCCGAGACGCTGCGTCGCTTCTGGACCATGCTGGCCCACCTGCAGGGGCAGCTGTTCAACGCGTCGCAGCTGGCGCTGTCGCTCGGCGGCGCGTCCCACACCACGGCGGCGCGCTACCTCGACACGCTGGTCGACACGATGATGGTGCGCCGCCTCGAGCCCTTGCTGGCCAACGTGGGCAAGCGTCTGGTCAGGTCGCCCAAGGTCTACGTGCGCGACAGCGGGCTGCTGCACGCGCTGCTGGGCATTGCCAGCGTGCGCGACCTGCAGGGTCACCCGGTGGCCGGCCACTCCTGGGAAGGCTTCGTCGTCGAGCAGGTGGCCGCCGCGTTGCCGGCGGGCGCGCAGATGGGCTTCTACCGCACCGCCGCCGGTGCGGAGATCGACCTCGTCATCGAACACGGCGCGCGTCGGGTGGGCATCGAGGTCAAGTTCTCGGCCGCCCCGAAGCCCACGCGCGGCTTCTGGCAAGGGCTGCAGGACCTGGGCATCACCCACGCGGCGGTGGTGGCCCCGGTGGCGCGTGCCTACCCGCTGGCCGAGGGCGTGGAGGTGCTGCCGCTGGACGCGCTCGGCGCCTGGCTGCGCACGGCGCTCGAAGGCTGACGGTGGCCAAGCGCCTGTTCGACATCGTCGTGGCTGCCGCCGGCCTGCTGCTGCTGGCGCCGCTGCTGCTGGCCATCGCGCTGTGGGTGCGGCTGGACTCGCCGGGCCCGGCGCTGTACCGGCAGGTGCGCGTGGGCCGGCACGGCGTGCCCTTCCGCATCCGCAAGTTCCGCACCATGTTCGTCGACGCCGGCGGCCCGCCGCTGACTGTGGGCGCCGACCCGCGCATCACGCGCGCCGGCCGCGTGCTGCGGCGCACGCGGCTGGACGAGCTGCCACAGCTGCTGGACGTGCTGCAGGGCACGATGAGCCTCGTGGGCCCGCGGCCGGAGGTGCCGCGCTACATGGACGCCGCGCCGCCGGCACTGAGGGCGCGCGTGCTGTCCGTGCGCCCGGGCGTGACCGACCCCGTGGCCGTGGCCCACATCGACGAATCGGCCCTGCTGGCCCAGGCCGCCGACCCCGAGCGCTACTACCGCGAGACCCTGCTGCCGGCCAAGCTGCAGGCCGCGGCCGACTATGCCGACCGTGCCACGCTGGGCGCCGACGTGAAGGTGATCTGGCACACGCTGCGCACGCTGTGGGGGCCGCGCAGGCCATGAGCGGGACATGAGCAGGACATGAGCGAGGCCCTGCCCACCGTCTGGCACCGGCTCGACGCGCTGCTCGCGCGCCTGCGCCCGCACCGGCGCGCCCTGTCGCTGGCCCTGGACGCCCTGGTGGTGGTGCTGGCCTGGCAGGCCACCTACCTGTTCCGCCTCGGCTTCGAGCGCTGGTTCTCGGTGCGCGCCGAGTACGACCCCTGGGTGCTGGCCGGTGTGGTGGCCGCCTACCTGGCGGCCTTTGCGGCGCTGCGCGTGCCGCAGGGCCTGTGGCGCTTCGTCGGCTTCGGCGAGGTCCAGCGCCTGGCGCTGGCCTGCCTGCTGGCCGGCGTGGCGGCCGGCGCCGTGGTCCGGATGCTCGGGCTGGTGCAGATCCCGCGCGCGGTGCTGGCCCTGCACCCGGTGGTGGCGCTGATGGGCCTGGTGCTGGTGCGCATGCTCTACCGCATGCTCTACGAGCACGCGCGCGGCCGCATCACCGGCAGCGAGCGCGAGATCCGCCGCGCCATCGTGCTTGGCGCCGGCGGCGCGGCGCGGCGGCTGCTGGCCGGCATCCACCGCCAGGGCTGGGTGGTGCTGGGCCTGCTCGACGACGACCCGGCCAAGCAGGGCGTGCGCATCGCCGGCGTGCCGGTGCTGGGCACGCTGGAGGCACTGCGCGACCCCTCGGTGCGCGGTGCGGCCACCCACGTCATCGTGGCCCTGCCCACGGCCACGCCGGTGCAGCGCCGGCGGGCGCTGGCGCTGGCGGCCGACAGCGGCCTGCCGGTGGTCACCGTGCCCGGCGAGGACGAGCTGCGCACCGGCCGCGGCCGCCTGGAGCGCCTGCGCGAGATCGAGCCCGACGACCTGCTCGGCCGCGCCCCGGTGGTGCTGGACGAAGCCGGCATCGGCGCCCTGGTGCGCGGCCGCACCGTGCTCGTCACCGGCGCCGGCGGCAGCATCGGCAGCGAGCTCTGCCGCCAGCTGGCCGCGCTCGGCCCGGCGCGGCTGGTGCTGGTGGACCAGTCGGAGTTCAACCTCTACAGCATCGACGAGGACCTGGCCGCGCGCTGGCCGGCCGTGCCGCGCGTGCCCCTGGTGGCCGACGTGAAGGACGCGCCGCGCCTGCACGCGCTGATGCGCCAGTGGCAGCCGGCGGTGGTGTTCCACGCCGCGGCCTACAAGCACGTGCCGCTGATGGAGGACCACAACGCCCACGCCGCGCTGCGCAACAACACCGGCGGCACGCTGCACGCGGCGCAGGCGGCGGCCGAGGCCGGCGCCGCCTGCTTCGTGCTGGTCAGCACCGACAAGGCCGTCAACCCCACCAACGTGATGGGCGCCACCAAGCGCGCGGCCGAGCGGGTGGTCAGCGCACTGGCGGCGCAGCACCCCGGCACGCGTTTCGTGGCCGTGCGCTTCGGCAACGTGCTGGGCAGCAGCGGCAGCGTGATCCCCAAGTTCAAGGAGCAGATCGCGCGCGGCGGCCCGGTCACGGTGACCCACCCGGACATCATCCGCTACTTCATGACCATCCCCGAGGCGGCGCGCCTGGTGCTGCAGGCCGCGGCCGTCGGCGGCAGCGGCCAGGTCATGGTGCTGGACATGGGCGAGCCCGTGAAGATCGCCGACCTGGCGCGCCAGCTCATCCGCCTGGCCGGCCACACGCCCGACGAGATCCGCATCGAGTACACCGGCCTGCGCCCCGGCGAGAAGCTCTACGAGGAACTGCTGGCCGACGCCGACGACACCCTGCCCACGGCCGTGCCGCGGCTGCGCATCGCCCGCCTGGCGCCGCCGCCGGCCGCCGGGGCGGCCGAGCCGGCGCTGCAGGCTCTGCTGGCCCTGGCCGCCGCCCCGGGCGAGGCCGACGACGCCGCCGTGCGCGCCGCGCTGCGGGCGGCGGTGCCGGAGTACCGGCCGGCCCAGCCCACTGCCGGCCCGCCGGGCGGGGCAGGGCAGAATGAAGGCCGCCCATGACCGACGCCCTCACCATCGGCCCTGCCGCCACCGCCCCGGGAGGCGCCCCCGCCTCGGCGCCGGCCGCGCCTGCGCCGATCGGGCAGATCCTGCTCGCCCAGGGCCTGGTGCAGCCGGCCGACCTGGAGCGCGCCCTGGCCTACCCGCGCCGGCCCGGCGAGCGCCTGGGCGAGGTGCTGGTGCGCCTGGGCGCGCTGTCCGAGGACAACCTGTTCGCCGCCCTGCAGCGGCAGTCGGGCCTGGCCATGCTGAGTGCGGCCGAGCTCGTGCCCGCGCAGTTGGAGGACGCGCTGCGCCGCCTGGGCTGGCCGGCCCAGCGCCTGCGCGATCTGCAGACCCTGGTCTGGCAGGACGACGCCGGCGCCCTGCACGCCGCCGCCGAAGACCCGCTGCAGCCCGAGCGCCGCGAGGCCGTGGAGGCCGCGGCCGGCGGTCCGGCCACCTGGCACTACGTGCGGGCCCGCGAGCTGGAGCTGGCGCTGGCCCGGCTGCGCCAGGACGGCGCGGCGCAGCAGCTCGAGGCGGCGCACTGGCGCGAGATGGCCGAGGACGGCCCCGTCATCGCCTTCGTCAACGACCTGTTCGCCCAGGCCATCGACGCCCGCGCCTCCGACATCCACCTCGAGCCCGGCGAAACCCGCTGCGAGGTGCGCCTGCGCGTGGACGGCGTGCTGCACCGCCGATCCGACTTCGCCGCCGACCGCTACCCCGCCATCGCCTCGCGCATCAAGCTCGTGGCCGGGCTCGACATCGCCGAGCGGCGGCTGCCGCAGGACGGCCGCGTCACCGTGCGCGCCGCCGGCACGCAGATGGACCTGCGCGTCTCGGTGATCCCGGCCACCCACGGCGAGTCCATCGTCATGCGCCTGCTGCCCAAGGAGCGGCAGGACCTGCAGCTCGACCGGCTCGGCCTCGAGCCCGACCACCTGGCCCTGCTGCGCAGCTGGCTGCAGCGCCCCAGCGGCCTCGTGCTCGTCACCGGCCCCACCGGCTCGGGCAAGAGCACCACGCTGTACTCGGCACTCGCCGCGGTGGACGACCGCTCGCGCAAGATCCTCACCGTCGAGGACCCGGTCGAGCACCGCCTGCCCGGCATCATGCAGGTGCAGGTGCAGGCCGACATCGGCTACACCTTCGCGCGCGCGCTGCGCTCCTTCCTGCGCCACGACCCGGACATCATCATGGTCGGCGAGATCCGCGACCGCGAAACCGCCGAGATCGCCGTGCAGGCCGCGCTCACCGGCCACCTGGTGCTGGCCACCCTGCACACCAACGACGCGCTGTCGGCCTTCACGCGGCTGATCGACATGGGCATCGAGCCCTACCTGGTGGCCGCCTCGGTGCAGGCCGTGATGGCGCAGCGCCTGGTGCGCCGCCTGTGCGACGAGTGCGCGCTGCCGGCCGAGCCCCCGCCCGATGCCGTGCCCGCGCCGGCCGGCGGCCAGCCCGCCCGCTGGCGGCGCCCCGGCGGCTGCGCGCGCTGCCAGGGCACCGGCTACCGCGGGCGCATCGGCATCTATGAGCTCGTCAGCGTCGGCCCGCCGCTGCAGCACGCGGTGGCGCAGGGCGCCGGCCTGCCGGCGCTGGAGGCGCTGGCCGACGCCGAGGGCCGCCGCAGCCTGCGTGCCGACGGCCTGCTCAAGGCCTCGCGCGGGCTCACCAGCGTGGCCGAGGTGGGTCGCGTGGCCGGCGAGATGGCCGCCGACGTGGCCGCCGAGGCGGCTGCGGGCGCAGCCGCAGACCTCGCGGCCCCGGGCTGAGCGGCCGCAACGCCGTGGCCACCGCCTACCGCTACACCGCCTACGACTGCGCCGGCCGCCGCGTGCACGGCACGCTGCAGGCCGCCGCGCCCGGCGAGGCGCTCAGCCAGCTGCGCGCCCAGCAGCTCGACGTGGTGGACCTGCAGCCCCAGGCCGCGCCCGCCGCGGCGCGCAGCGGCGGCCGCATCGGCGCCGCCGAGCGGGTGGTGCTGCTGCAGGAGCTGGGCACCCTGCTGGGCGCCGGCGTGCCCATGTCGGAGGTGGCGCCGTCGCTGGAGCAGGCCTACGCGGCCACCCCGCTGGGCCCGCCGCTGGCGCGCCTGGCGCAGCAGGTGCGCAACGGCCGGCCGCTGGGCGAGGCCCTGCGCCAGGCCGGCGTCGGCCTGCCGGAGCACGTGCTGAGCCTGGTCGACGCCGGCGAGGCCGCCGGCCGCATGGCCGAGTCGCTGCGCAGCGCGGCGCAGCAGCTGGAGCACGAGCGCCAGGTCGGCCTGCAGTTCCGCAACGCGCTGGTCTACCCCAGCGTGCTGGTGCTGGCCGGTGTGGCCGCCGTGCTCATCATCTTCATCGCGGTGGTGCCGCGCTTTGCCAGCCTCATCCAGAGCGGGCGGGCCGAGGTGCCGGCGCTGTCGCGCTGGGTCATCGAGGGCGGGCAGGCGCTGCAGTCGCAGTGGCCGGCCGTGGTGGGCGCGGCCGTGCTGCTGGCGCTGGCGCTGGCCGCCGCGGCGCGCAGCGCCGGCGTGCGCCAGGCCGCGCTGGACGCCCTGGCCCGCGCGCCCGTGGTGGGCCCCTGGGTCTGGAGCGGCGAGATCGGCCGCTGGGCCGGCCTGCTGGGCACGCTGCTGGCCCACCGCGTGCCGCTGGTGGACGCCATGGCGCTGAGCGCCCGCGCCGCCCGGCTCAGCGCGCTGCGCACCCACCTGGCGCGCGCCCAGGCCGAGCTGCGCCGCGGCCGCCCGCTGTCGGACATCCTGCAGCAGCAGGGCTGGGTGGCCGGCACCCGCATCAACCTGGTGCGGGTGGGCGAGCGCAGCGGCGAGCTGCCCGCCATGCTGCAGGAACTGGGACGGCTCTACACCGAGATGGCGCAGCAGGTGCAGAAGCGCGTGCTGGCGCTGATCGAGCCGCTGGCCATCCTGCTCATCGGCAGCGTCATCGGCGTGATCATGGTGGCGGTGGTGATGGCCGTCACCAGCCTCAACACCGCGCGCCTGTAGGGCCGGGGCGCGGCGCGCGCCGACGGTGCGCGCCAGGAGGTTTCCGCCAGGCGCGCCGGTCGGTGCCGGGCGCGGCGGAATTCACGCCTAACCGGCCGAATCGCCCGCTGTCCACGGATCTGCGGTGTTTCCCTTGCATAGATCTTGCGATAGATCGTGGCGCTTATGCCACAATCGCTGGCGTCTCGCTGGGAACCGCTCTTGCCCCGGCGGCGATCTCGGCGATAGCATGACCACGCTACTAGCACACGTCGGCGAACCCGCCGTGGTTTTATTGGATGGCAGCCTCAAGTTTGAACTGCAACACCTCGTCCCCAGATGAGGTGTTCGAATGG
>VFQM010000290.1_pt1 | contig 58932 bp, 60 predicted proteins | sample 3512391 | NCBI WGS metagenome assembly VFQM01 (sample SAMN10412369, study PRJNA504923) | tailings metagenome | isolation source: Replicate 1 from Balatoc abandoned mine | place: Philippines | reverse complement strand
GGACATATCGAGGCTGCGCTTCATCCAGCGCGCACAGAAAATGGGCTTCAGCCTGTCCGAGATTGCGCAGCTGCTGGCAATGCGCGATGACCCGCAGCGCGCGCGGGAAAGCGTGCGCCAGCTGACGGCGGCCAAGCTCGGTGAGGTAGAAACGCGTCTGCATGAGCTTGCGCTGCTGCGCAACGAAATGCGCCTGTTGCTCAACCTGTGCCAGGGCGCCAAGGCCGGCTGTCCCATCATCGAGTCGATGAACGAGGATGCCGGCCCCAAGAAGAGAAAAACCGCACGCGGTTGAGTCGCGGCTGCGCCGTAGGTGTGAACTGCCACCGACCTGGTCCCCGGTTGGTTTCGCTCTAAAGGCGCATCCCGGAAGAGCCTCCGCCTCTGCGCGCAGACCGCATCAAAAAATACGCGGCCGGGATTACGAACAGCGACAGCAAGGGTGCTGTCACCATGCCGCCGACCATGGGGGCGGCGATGCGGCTCATCACCTCGCTGCCGGTTCCGCTTCCCCACAGTATGGGCAACAAGCCGGCGATAATGACCGCTACCGTCATTGCCTTGGGGCGCACGCGCAAAACAGCGCCCTCGCGTATGGCGTCGAGCAGGGCGGCTTTGGTCTCCATTCCCCTGTCAATACGTTCGCCCCAAGCATCTTTAAGATAGATCAGCATGATCACGCCGAATTCGGCAGAAACGCCAGCCAGGGCGATGAACCCTACTCCCGTGGCTACCGACAGGTTGTACCCCATCAGGTAAAGAAACCAGGCGCCGCCCGTCAGGGCGAAAGGCAGCGTCGCCATGATCAACAGGGCCTCGTCGAAACGCGAGAAGGTGAGATACAGCAGCACGAAGATGATCAGCAAGGTGGCCGGCACAACCACTTTCAGGCGCGCATTGGCACGTTCCATGAACTCGAATTGTCCCGAATAGGCCAAGCTCATGCCCGCATCGAGCTTGACTTCACGCGTAATGGCCTCGCGCAGGTCATCAACCGTCGAGGCGAGGTCGCGGCCGCGCACATCTACATATACCCAGCCGCTTGGCCGCGCATTTTCGCTCTTGAGCATGGGCGGGCCATCCGTGACCTTGATGCGTGCCACGGCGCCCAGTGAGATTTGGCTGCCCAGCGGCGTGAAAATGGGCAGTTCGGCAAGCCGCTCCACCGTGTTGCGCCATTCTCGCGGATAGCGCACGTTGATGGGATAGCGTGCCTGCCCCTCGACGGTTTCGCCGATGTTCTCGCCGCCGATGAGACTGCCTACGACCGACTGCACGTCGGCAATGTTGAGGCCATAGCGTGCAGCGGCGGCCCGGTCGATGTCGACCTCGACATAGCGGCCGCCGGTCAGCCGTTCGGCCAGTGCAGAGGATACGCCCGGCACGCCTTTGGCGATCTTTTCGACCTGTGATGCAACGCGGTCGATTTCTTCCAGATTCGAGCCGGATATCTTCACGCCGATCGGGCTCTTGATGCCCGTGGCCAGCATGTCGATGCGATTGCGTATCGGCGGAATCCAGATATTGGCGAGGCCGGGCACCTTGACTGCGCGATCCAGTTCCTCGACCAGTTTCTCTGGGGTCATGCCCGGCCGCCATTGTTCGCGCGGCTTGAACTGGATCGTGGTCTCGAACATCTCGAGCGGCGCCGGGTCGGTGGCGGTTTCGGCGCGGCCGGCCTTGCCGAACACGCGGGCCACCTCGGGCACGGTCTTGATCATCCTGTCGGTCTGCTGCAGCAACTCGCCGGCCTTTTGCGCCGACAGGCCGGGAAGCGCGCTCGGCATATAGAGCAGATCGCCTTCATCGAGCGGCGGCAGAAATTCGCCGCCCAGCCTGCTGATGGGAAACCAGGAAGTCAGGAAGATCAGCGCAGCCACAACCAGCGTCAGCCTGGGGCGGGCCAGCACCGCATCCAGCATCGGGCGGTAGGCGCGGATCAGCCAGCGATTGAGCGGATTGCGCGATTCGTCCGGCAGCCTGCCGCGTATCCAGTAGCCCATCAATATCGGGACCAGGGTGACGGAGAGCCCGGCAGCCGCCGCCATGGCATAGGTCTTGGTGAAGGCGAGCGGGCCGAACAGCCTCCCCTCCTGCGCTTCCAGCGTGAATACCGGGATGAAGGACAGGGTGATGATGAGCAGCGAGAAGAACAGCGCAGGCCCGACCTCGATGGCGGCCTCGGTCATCACGCGCCAATGCGCTTCGCCCCTGAGCGCCTCGCCCGGATGGGCATGCTGCCAGGCTTCCACTTTCTTGTGCGCGTTCTCGATCATCACCACAGCCGCATCGACCATCGCCCCGACCGCTATGGCAATGCCGCCTAGCGACATGATGTTGGCGTTGATGTCCTGGTGGCGCATGATGATGAAGGCAACCAGCACCCCCAGCGGCAGGGACACGATCGCCACCAGGGAGGAACGCAAATGCCAGAGGAAAAGTCCGCATACCAGCGCGACCACGATGAATTCCTCGATCAGCTTGTGCGTAAGATTCTCGACCGCGCGGTCGATGAGCCTGCTGCGGTCGTAGGTGGTGACTATCTCCACGCCCGGGGGCAGGCTTGCTTTGAGTTCTTCGAGCTTGGCATGTAGGGCGGCGATGGTCGCGCGCGCATTCTTGCCCGAGCGCAGGATCACGACTCCGCCGACGGCTTCGCCCTGGCCATCCAGTTCCGCGATGCCGCGCCGCATCTCCGGGCCGTGCTGGATATGGGCAACATCGCCGAGCGTCACCGGCACGCCGCCGGCCAGCCTGAGCGGAATCGCCCGGAAATCGGCTATCGATTCGAGGTAGCCGCTGGCGCGCACCATCAGTTCGGCCTCGCCCAGTTCCAGCACGGCGCCGCCGGCTTCCCGATTGGCCATGTTGATGGCCGTTGTGACTTGTTCGTGGGTGATGCCGAGGTTCGCCAGCTTGACCGGATCGAGGACTACCTGGTACTGCTTGACCATGCCGCCCACGCTGGCGACCTCGGCCACATTGGGCAGGGTTTTCAGTTCGAATTTCAGAAACCAGTCCTGCAGCGAACGCAACTGCGCGAGGTCGTGCCGCCCGCTCCTGTCTATCAGCGCATACTGGTAAATCCAGCCCACGCCGGTGGCATCCGGCCCCAGACTGGAGCGTGCGCCTTCCGGCAGGCGGTTCTGCACCTGGTTGAGGTATTCAAGCACCCGCGAGCGCGCCCAGTACAGATCGGTGCCGTCCTCGAACAGTACATAGACGAAACTGTCGCCGAAGAAGGAAAATCCGCGCACGGTCTTGGCACCGGGCACGGAAAGCATGGTCGTGGCCAGAGGGTAAGTGACCTGGTTCTCGACAATCTGCGGTGCCTGGCCGGGATAGCTGGTGCGGATGATGACCTGCGTGTCGGAGAGATCCGGCAGCGCGTCGATCGGCGTGGTCGCGACCGACCAGACGCCCCACGCAGTGACGAATATCGTCGCCAGCAGCACCAGAAAGCGGTTGGCGACCGACCAATGGATGAGCCTGGCGATCATTGGCGGCCTCCCCGTTTCTCGATGCGCTCGACGACCAGTCCGTCCTCGGTCTCTTTCACGCCCACGCGCACCTGGTCCCCGACTTTCAAATCCTTGAGCAGTCCGGGGTTGCTCACGGGGAAGGCCATGGTCATGCCCGGCATGGACAAGGTCTTGAACGGGCCGTGGGCGAGCGTGACCTCTTCGCCGTCGATGTCATCGATGACGGCGTCGGCTTCGTGCAACGCCGGGGCCGGCGGCATGTCTGGGTTTCCGGCAGCGCGTGCCATCACCCCGGACAGGCTGGCCTCGGAATCGATCAGGAACTGGCCGCTCGCGACCACTTTTTGTCCTTCCGCAAGCCCGGACGCAATCACCGTTCGCTCGCCGATTTCCTGTCCCAGTCGCACCTCCACGGGCAGGAACCGCCCCTTTTCCTCGGCCACCATCACCAGCGCCCGCTTGCCGGTGCGGATAACGGCCTCGGTCGGGACTGCCAGCGCGGTTCCGCCGCTCCCCGCTCCAAGGGAGACTTGCGCCGACAGGCCGGGCCGCAGGCGCCCATCCCGGTTCGGCAGTTCGACCCTGACGCGCAGACTGCGCGAAGCCTCGTTGAGCGCGGGCAGTATCGTCGTGACCCGGCCTTCGATTGCCTGCTCCGGGAAGCCGGCCAGGCGCACTTGCGCGATGGCGCCCGGGCGAACCGCTCCGGCAAGCGCCTCGGGCACGGCCACTTCCAGCCAGACTGTGCCCAGACCGTTGATGCGGGCCAGCGTCTGCCCGGCCGTCACGCTCATGCCCTGGCGCACGTCCAGAGACTGAAGCAGACCGCCGATGGGCGCGGAGGTCGTATAGCGCGAGCGCGGCGTGCCGCTTCGCTCGACCTCGCGGATGAGTGCTTCCGTCATGCCCAGCAGTCGCATGCGATCGCGAGCGGCTGCCAGCAGTTCAGCATCGCCCGAGGATCGGATTGCCAAAAGCTCATACTGTGCAGCGGTCCACTCGGGTACCAGGAACTCCGCCAGCGGCTGGCCCGCCTTCACCACGTCGCCGGGCGCCAATGGCCATACGCGTTCGACGAATCCTCCGGCGCGACTTTGCACTACGGCGACATCACGCTCGTTGAACCCCACAAGCCCTGTCGTTTCGATCTGTGTGACCAGATCGACGCGCGTCACCGTTGCCAGGCGCACGCCCAGGTTCTGCGTCACTGACGGGTCGATCTTCACCCCGGCGCCCTCCCCGCCTTCGTCGGCATACTTGGGCACCAGTTCCATATCCATGAAAGGAGATTTTCCGGGCTTGTCGAAGCGCTGCTGCGGGTACATGGGGTCGTACCAGTAAAGCACCCTGCCCTCGGCCAGCGATTTTTCAGGCATGGCCGCCGGCATCTGCGCTGAGCCATGCTGCGCCCACCACCAGCCGGCCGCCGTGCCGAGCGCCAACAATGCCGAACCCCCTGCAAGCGCCATCAGAATCCTGTTGGAATATTTCATCATTATTCTCCAGCCTGTTCGGCAAAGCTGTAATGTAGGCGGGCGGCCGTTTGGAGGCGCGCGCCGGCGAGTTGAATGGCCTTGAGTTCGGCATCGATGCGCTCGCGCCGGGCGACAACCAGGGCGGTCAGGTCGCCCTTGCCGCCGCGCCAGTCGGCCATCGCCAAATCGACTTTCTCCCTGGCCAGGGGCAGTTGCACTTCATTCTGCCGCCTAAGCAAATTCGTAAGTCGCTCGTAATCCGCAAGCTCCGAGTCGAGGACGGCTGCCTGCTCGCGCAGGGCGGTTTCGCGTTCGGCATCGAGGCCCGTGCGCTCGGCAAGCCGGGCGGCGATCATCGGATCCTGGCGCGAGCCTGGAAAGACTGGCAGATCGAAACTGAGTTGCAGCATGGCCATGTCACCGAACTGCGAGCCGCGCTTCTGGTAAGCAAGCTCAAGCGCCCAGTCGGGCTTTTTTTCGGCCTGGGCCTCGGCAATTTCCGCATCCAGCACTTTCCCTCTGGGATCGAAAGTCAGCAATTGCGGATGTCGATACAGACCCTGAACCAGAATGTCGCGCTCAATCGGCCAGTCGGGCGGGTCGCCCTGCACCGGCGCTTCCGCCGCCTTGCCAACCCAGCGCCTGAGAGAGGCGATGGCCTGACTGCGATTGGCGCGCAATTCGTCGAGGCGGTCCTCGATCATGGCAGCCTCCTGGCGTGGCATCACGATGTCCGCCGCCATTCCTTTGCCACCCGCAAGCCGTGCCCGCACTGCCGCCTCGAACAGGCGATTCTCGTTGACGAGTTCGCCGAGGTGCACAAGCTGACGTTCTATGCTGTGGCGGGCAATCCAGGCAACGGCGGTTTCCCTCAGCACCTCCAGCCTCGAAATTCGCAAATCGGCTTTCGCGACATCCACCCGCCAGCGGGCGGCCGCCGCGCGCGCCTCGCGCTTGGCACCGTTGGGGAACTCCTGCATGACGCCGATGCTGCGCATGGTCATCGCCTCTTCCGTCAGGCTAAAACGGTCAGGGCCCTCAATCGGAAGATTGATGATGCCCAGGGCAAGTTTCGGATCCGGCAGTTCGGCGGCCGGCATCGCCGCTTCGCGAGCCGCATCTATCCGTGCCGCATTGACCGCCAATGCGGGCGCATTGCGCAAGGCCAGGGCCAGCGCATCGTCGAAGGAAAAGGAATCGGCAAGAGCCGTTGCGGCCGCGCCAGCCAGCAACGCAGTCGCGGCAGCACGGCAAGCCGCGCGCCGCAAAAGTACGACGAGTTCGGAAAAACGCATGTTCCAACTCCATTAGAGATTCGCGCCCTGCCCGAAGGCGGACCGAGGCGCAGGATATTCGTGCTCCGGCTACGATAGGCGGGGTACGGTTCTCTGTTTTTTACAGGGAGTCAGATGAGGGCTGGCGGTCGCCAGATGTTGGATGGGTCGAATGAAGGAATAAAACGCGTCACAGGTAGGAACTGCAGCTGTTGCGCGAACGTTGCGAGATTGGCGATCGGCGTGTAAGCGGGATACTGCAAAGCGGATTGACATTGCTCTCCGGTTTTGCAACTTTTACCAGTTTTTTCATAGGTCTCGGCATCGTTGCAGCAACTATGCATGTCGGCCGACTCTGCATCCATCTCCATCGCATGATGTTCCATCGGGCAAGGCGTTTCAAGCAGCAAAGTACCCGCAATCCCCTGAACGGGGATCGAGATACAGAGAATTAAATAGAGGAATAGCCGACGGATACTCACAAAACCACTATATCAAAATAACCCGTCTGGAAACAGACATTCTCTCAAACCGATCAACTCGAACATACATCAGCCACGGGCCATACCCGAAAGTGGCGCCCGCGCTTTTGACCGACTCCAATCGCGCCCTTCTCCAGATACAATGCCCACGCCCAGTCCGGCTCGTACAGGCTAGTGGTGGAGGACCAATAAGCCTCGTTAAGCTGCGCGAACCCATGCCCAATTGGCAATGCAGGAGAATGGTTGGCGCAGTCAACCAGGGATTCGAGTTCATTGATATTGGGAAGGCGCCACTCGGTTTTATCGGGGGCGGAACGCCGCAGGGCTTCCACCGCCTCGAAAGCCTCCGGCCAGGATACCGCGCAGCCGGTCAGGTCCGCATTCTTCAGCCAACGCAAGCGGGTAAGCTGGTCAATGACGCTCTGCCCTTCCACCAGGAAACGGGGATCCGGCCAAGGCACGCCCATTTGCAACGCCGCATCCTGCCCGGTTCCCGGACAGGGGATTACCGCGCCATCCATGCCATAACACAGCTTTTGTCCCGTGATCGGCAGCACGTCTCCCCTTCCCCGTACCGGCCAAACCAGGAAGGATTGGTCCTTGCCGCCGTAAAACATGCGCGCGCCGTCCATGCTGACATACCATGCATGGGCTGGGGCGATTGCGGCCGTGGTGGACGTCCAGTACCAACCCTGAAACACATTGGTAAACGGATGACCTGGAGGCAGAGCCGGTCGACTTGTCTGGTAGCTGACCAGGCTGCGCAATTCACGGCGGTTCGGCAGACGCCAATCCGAAAAACCGAGGGCATGCTTCAGGTTCAGGTGCCGGACCCACTCCAGGGCCTCCTGCCACATCATGGGAAATCCGCCGAGGTTTGCATCCCGTGTCCAGACAAGCCCGGTCAAGCTATCGAGCACTGTCTCCCCTTCGGGGACGAATCGGGGACTGGGCCAGGGAGCGCCCTTTGCAAATTCGGCATCCTGCGCACTGCCCCGGCAAGGTATTTCCCGGCCCGACACGTCATGGCAGGTAAGCTGCCCGGTGTGGAGATAGCCTGCCGGGGACATCTGCTCAGTGCTTCCAGTTGATGTGCTCATAGGCGCCTGCCCAATACATCCCGAACGAGACAGCGAACAACAGCTCTTCAACAGGGATGCCAATGACTGCGATTCCTGTAAGCGCATCGAGATTCCACACTTCTTCTATGTACCCCGGTGCCAGCCACTGAAGCGAAGCCATGAATACCGCGTAATACCCGAGAAAGACGGCACCCCCGATCGACGTCTTGGCCGCCAGGTCGGGGCGGCAAACCATGGTGGCAATCGAACCCGTCAGCATCGCAATGATCGCGGGATATATCGGGTTCCATGGCAGGAAATAAAGAACGAGAAATGTTGCCACCGGCGAGAGGAGCGCCACGCCATGAAAGCGGTGCCGGCGGCTCTGCTTTTCGTGGGCGTTCATTGCAACCGGCTTTCTCCCCGTCAGGACGTTGTAAAGAACCGCCCCTACCCCACCGATCGCGAAGCAGAAAATGACACTCTCAATGTCAAACCCGCTTGTTTGCGCGAGGTCGAACAAACTTGGGGGATTCCAGTAGTCGGGAACGAAGAGAGGTTCGGTGAGCCCGAATGGGGCTGTCAGCAAACTGGCCCGCAGCATGATCCCACGCTGGGCCGGGAAGAACATGAACAGGATGATCCAGGGGACCAGGAATGCGCTGGACCAGGCGAACCACACGTATTGAATCGAACCAGGAGTTGCATCCATCAGTTTGGCGCCGACTCAATTACCCAGGCGAGCCGCGAAACAAACGCGCCCTGCTTTCATTTCCCGGTTTTCCCACGCCTCACTCAATGGCATCCGGATATTCATTGAAAGCCCCCATATGATTATTCAGTTGTGGGATATTTCCGGAACCGTGGTCACGCATTGCCCTGCTTCGCTCCGCGACTCAACTCCAGATTCAGGAAATACACGATCACCGTGCGGATCACCACTATGCCACCGAGGATCGCCAGCGAGTTCCAGCTCGGCACCACGATGGTCTGCACGATATCGCCGGCCAGGAAAAACTCGAGCCCGAGCACCATCTTCTCGCCCATGGCAAGGCGAATGGCGCCCAGGTCCTTGCGTACCGCATGCTGCGCCAACACCGACCAACCTCGCCGAACCAAGCCTGCGAGCGCTTCCAACACGCCCCACAGCACCACGGCGATACCAACGGCCTCGATCCACGGAACGCCGTAACCGACCCATTGGACGAGCAGTTCATGCATGATTCGCCCGCGTGTTGCTAAGGTTGAACGTTAACCCTGTCCTTGGCCGGAGGGTTCGCCGTGCGGCACACTACCCGTGAACTTCTGCGGATCAGCGGTAAACGCCTTGTGGCAATCTTCCGAACAGAAATAGTACGTCTGTCCGGCATAAACCGCTTTCGCCGCCGATTTGGCCGGGTCCACTTGCATCTTGCATACCGGATCAATTGCCATATTTCACCTCCTGTTCGAGTTCAAAAAAGCTTTCGAGTCGCCGTTAAAAACGAGCCGGCCGCATAGCCAAACTGCCTTGCCGAAACTCAGCCCGAACCAGCCGCCACCTAGGGGTTATTGAGGCGACACTCGGATTCCTGAATGCAGCATGACTTACTGGCTAACCATGCCTGTGATACTGGCGAACTTCCAGACTCCCCACTTCGCATTCCTCCGTGTAATGCACAAAGCTACGTCGCAATCGCTCCGCCCAGCCGTCACCGAGCTTTACACCCACTTCCGCCATCTTCGATTCGAGCTGGTCTGCCGTTGCCTGGAGCAAGTCATAGGTAATGGTTACCTTGCTGCCGTCCTCAATCTCGATTGCCTTTACCCCCATCATGCCGCCCAATGCGTCTGCCAGGATGGCCGCATGTTGTGTAGCGAGTGGCGTGTCCAGCAGGAATCTTCTGCGCTTGAGAAGTTCCATCCCCCTCTGCCTGGGCGCCTTCTCGCCAGGTACACCGATGTAGAGGTGGGGGTTGGCGATAAAGCGCTGCCGGCATTGCTCCGAGCAGAAGGCATAGTGAATTCCTTCGAATGTCGTTTCGAACTGCGCCGGATCGACCTCCATCCCGCAGACTGGATCCTTGACCATGATGCTCACCCCATCAATCCCTGATAACGCACGCCCGTATTCAGGTTGAAGTCGGCCCGAATCTGCTTCGATGGCCGTGCCGCCAGGCGCTTGCTGATTTCGCTCTCGGGCTCGTTCAGGTTGCCGAACAGGATGGCTTGGTGCCCCTCTCGCAGGCAGGCCTCGGCACAGGCGGTTGTGCCGTCGCCGCGATCCACCTTGTGCACGCACAGGGTGCAGGACTCGACCGTCCCAACGCCGCGAGGCGCGTAGGGCTTCTGGTCATGGGCCTCCTCGTGCACTAAAGAACGCGCCTTGTATGGGCAAGCCATCATGCAGTATCGGCAACCGATGCAGATATGTTTGTCCACCAGCACGATGCCGTCGGCACGCCGGAACGAAGCCCCGGTAGGGCAAACGTCAACGCAGGGTGGAAATTCGCAGTGCTGGCACATGACAGGGAAGGCCTGGGTACGTCCGTTCCGATCATCGGTGATACGCACCTTGCGGATCCACTGCGCGTCAGTCTCGGGTCGGCCATGGCCCCATACGCCGTTTTCCGTGAAACATGCGTCGACACAGGCTGTGCAGCCATCTGCACACTGGTTGACGTCAATTAGAAGCCCCCAGCGCTGCAGGCTAGAGGCTGCTTCTTCAGGAGAACGCGCCTGGGCAAGCTCTATCAAACGCAAACCCGGCACCAAGGTAGCGATGGCAGCAGCGCCGCCTGCCAGACTCAGAAAATCACGTCGGTTCAGGCCCATGATATTAGCTCCTTTGCTGCATTGCCGACTGCAAGCACTTTATTAAGACCAGCATTCGCTGTTTTTGTTGCGGTGATTCATCGGATATACACCTCCACGGCATAGCGCAACACCACGCGACGGATGTTGAAAAAGAGACAACGCACGGCTCGTGGAAAGATCATTGCCCATGGTCAAACTTCTTTAGGGCGCACATTTGGCAACCCCCGGCACTGTTTGCCACTGCCATGCCAGTATCTCCGGCATGTCCAGCCCATGGCGCGTGATGTATTCCCGATGCTCGATAAGCTTGTCGCGTACCAACTGTCTGAGATGCGCTGCCTTGTAGCCAAGCTTCGGCACGCGGTCGATCACGTCGGCCACTAGATGAAAGCGATCAAGCTCATTGAGCACCGCCATGTCGAACGGGGTAGTGGTGGTTCCCTCCTCCTTGTAGCCACGCACGTGCAGATTCTTGTGATTGGCGCGACGGTAAGTGAGCCGGTGAATCAACCACGGATAGCCGTGATAAGCAAAGATGATCGGCTTGTCTGTGGTGAACAGTCCGTCAAACTCCCGATCTGCAAGCCCGTGTGGATGCTCCTCGCGAGGCTGGAGCGTCATCAGGTCTACGATGTTCACCACGCGTACCTTAAGGCTGGGAAGATGGGTGCGCAAAAGATCGACTGCCGCAAGCGTTTCGAGTGTCGGCACGTCACCGGCACAGGCCATGACTACGTCCGGTTCTCCGTCAGTGTCATTGCTCGCCCACTCAAAGATGCCGATTCCTGCCGCACAGTGCTTGATAGAGGCATCCATGTCCAGCCACTGTGGCTGCTCGTTCTTGCCGGCAACGATAACATTGACGAGATGGCGGGAACGTAGACAGCAGTCAGTCACGCAGAGCAGCGTGTTGGCGTCGGGCGGCAGGTACACACGGATCACATCGGCTTTCTTGTTGACTACGTGGTCGATGAAACCCGGATCCTGGTGCGAGAAACCGTTATGGTCCTGGCGCCAGACGTGCGAGGTAAGCAGAATATTGAGCGAAGCAATGGGCCGACGCCATGGAACCCCCTTGCTCACCTTCAGCCACTTGGCATGCTGGTTGAACATCGAGTCCACGATGTGAATGAACGCCTCATAGCACGAAAACAGCCCGTGCCGGCCACTAAGCAGATAGCCTTCGAGCCATCCCTGGCAGGTGTGCTCGGAGAGAATTTCCATGACGCGCCCATTGGAGGCGAGATGATCGTCCCCCTGTAGGCGCTCAGCCACCCATGCGCGGTCGGTGACCTCGAACAGCGCGCTCAACCGATTTGAATTGGTTTCGTCCGGGCCGACCACGCGGAAGTTGCGCGAGTCGGCATTGAGCCGCATCACGTCGCGCAGGAAGCGGCCCATGATGCGGGTCGGCTCTGCCTGCGTCTGACCAGGCTGCGCAACATCCACAGCGTAGTCACGGAATTCAGGCAGCTGCAGGTCCCTGAGCAACTGTCCGCCATTGGCATGCGGGTTGGAACCCATGCGCCGTGTCCCCATGGGCGCGAGTACTGCGAGCTTGTGCTTGGGTGCGCCGCGTTCATCGAACAGCTCCTCGGGGCGGTAACTACGCATCCACTGTTCGAGGAGCTTCAGATGCGCGGGCTTCCCCGCCAATTCGCCGAACGGCACCTGGTGCGAGCGCCAGCTACCCTCGGTCTTCTGGCCGTCCACTTCCTTCGGGCCAGTCCAGCCCTTTGGGGTCTTGAGAATGATCATCGGCCAGCGCGGTCGTTCAAACACGCCATCTGCACGAGCCCTCTGCTGGATAGCCCGAATCTCGCCAATCACCGCATCGAGCGTTGCTGACATTTGCTGGTGCATCGTCGCCGGTTCGTCGCCTTCGACGAAGTGTGGCTGGTAGCCGTAACCAAGGATAAGGCTCTCCAGCTCTGCGTGCGGGATACGCGCGAGCACCGTAGGGTTGGCAATCTTGTAGCCATTGAGGTGCAGAATCGGCAGTACCGCGCCGTCGCTTGCCGGATTCAGAAACTTGTTCGAATGCCAGGCGGCGGCTAACGGCCCGGTTTCGGCCTCGCCATCACCCACCACGCACGCAACAATCAGTTCCGGGTTATCGAAGGCGGCGCCGTAGGCGTGCGATAACGCATAGCCGAGTTCGCCACCTTCGTGAATCGAGCCTGGGGTTTCAGCGGTGACATGACTGCCGATGCCGCCGGGGAACGAAAACTGCCGGAACAGCTGCAGCATTCCCTCCGCATCGCGGCCGACGTTGGGGTAGAACTCGCTGTAACTGCCTTCAAGCCAGGTGTTGGCGACCAGCGCCGGGCCGCCGTGGCCGGGGCCGGCAACGTAGAGCATGTCGAGGTCGTATTTGTTGATGACGCGGTTCAGATGAACGTAGAGGAAATTGAGCCCGGGCGTGGTGCCCCAGTGGCCGAGCAGACGCGGCTTGACGTGCGCAAGCGCGAGCGGCTCCCTGAGCAGCGGATTGTCGAGCAGATAAATCTGCCCCACTGAGAGGTAATTTGCCGCGCGCCACCAGGCATCCATCCTATGCAGTTCCTCGTTGGAGAGCGGATTTGTTGCGAACCTGGATTGAACTGCAGTTTCTTTCATGATCTATTCTCCTGAGGCCAGAGTGTTTCTGGGGGCCCCATCAATGCCAGGGCCTGTTGCGCCAGTAGAGCGGCCTCGTCTACGGGAATGACCCACAACTCGGCTTCGCTGCAGCTGTTGCTGATTCTCATCTCAGCCCCGACAGCGGCACGATTGGCATCCGGGTCCAGCACGATACCCAAACGCACCAGCTCGCACAGTATCTGCGCGCGCACTTGCGGTACGTGTTCGCCCACCCCGCCGCCGAACAGAATTGCGTCCACGCTGCCAAGGGCAGCAAAATACGCGCCAATATATTTGCGCGCGCGGTAACAATAGACATCTACAGCCAGCCTGGCATTTGCGGTATCCATATCCAGCAGCGTGCGCATGTCACCGCTCATACCGGACAGACCCAGCAGGCCGCACTCCTTGTTAAGCAAGCGCTCTAGACGCATCGACGTCATACCTTCCACCCGTTGCAGATATAACAGCAGCCCAGGGTCGAGATCGCCACTGCGAGTTGCCATCACCAAGCCCTCGATCGGCGAAAACCCCATCGATGTATCCACCGCCCGCCCATCGCGAATGGCGGTGATTGAGCAGCCGCCGCCAAGTTGCAGCGTGATCACGCGTCCGCCCCCGCGGAGCTCAGGCCTCAGTTCATGCCAACGCTGCCACATCGCCTGGTGCGCGAGGCCATGGAAACCATAGCGGCGAATGTCGTGGAGAGCGCAGAGTGCACGTGGCAAGGCGTACGTTGCAGCAACCTCCGGCAGCTCTGCGTAAAATGCAGTATCAAAGACCGCAACCTGCGTGGTTTCCCCCCCGAATTGTGCGCGGCATGCACGTATCCATTCGAGCGCACGCGGGTTATGTAGCGGTGCGAGCGGTGTCAGCCGCTCGATCTCCGCCTCTACCTTGGCGTCGATGCGGCACGGCGCCGTGAGACGAGAGCCGCCATGGACGATGCGATGCCCGATAGCAGCAACCGCCCCAATGCCATGGCCTTTGAGAAAGGCACGCAGCATGGCTGTAGGGTCATCCTGTTCGCCGGAAAGATGCGTGCTCGCCCGTAGTGACAGTGATCCGCTTTCCGGTTCAAATGCCGCGAGCCGGATGGAAGAACTCCCCGTATTGACGGTCAATATGATCACTAGATATCCCGTGAATCAGAGAAAAATTGCCGCTGTAGCTTCATGACCTGACCTCCATATGAACGATTTCCGGCTGCGCAGCAATATAGTCGAGTGCGTAAGCCAATTCGCCCGGGGCCTCGGCATGTACTGTGAATAGTGGCATTCCAGACTCAACCTTCGCGCCGAGCGGCACATGCAATTCAAGCCCAGCTGCGGGGGCGCGTGGCGCGCCGGCGAGCTTTGCCACGCGTGCCAGCCGTCGGTTGTCGATAGTCGTCACGCGCCCGCACTGTGTGGCTGTCACCACGTGTGTGTGTGCCGCCACCGGCGGATCGCGCAGTCCACCCTGGGCTGTGCAGATGGCTTCGAATTTTTTCCAGGCGCGGCCATCGTCCAGAATATCCCGTGCCAGCCGTGTGCCCTCGCCTGCTGCAACCTCTGGCGCGAACTCGAGCACTGCTCCGGCAAGCCGCAGCGCCCGTTCGCGCAGATCGGTCGGGGCACCTGCTTCGCGGCGCAGTACTGCGAGTACGTCGCGTGCCTCCAGCGCTGGGCCGATGCCACGGCCCACTGGCTGGGCGCCATCGGTAACCATCGTTCGCACGGTAAGACCGACGATGCGACCAATCTCCACGAGGCGGTGACTCAGGGACTGAGCGGTCTCGCGGCTACGTATCTTCGCGGTTTCGCCTACCGGAATGTCGATGACGACATGGCTTGACCCAGCCGCCGCCTTTTTTGACAGAACCGAGGCGACGAGCTGACCTTCGCTGTCGAGATTGAGCGGGCGCTCGACGCGAATGATGATGTCATCCGCGGGACTGAGGCGCACCGAACCGCCCCAGACAATGCAGCCACCTTCACGCTCCACCACCCGACGCATACCTGAAACATCCAGCTCGACATTCGCCAGTGTCTCCATCACATCCGCGGTACCTGCGGGTGAAGTAATGGCACGCGAGGAAGTCTTGGGCATGGTGAGGCCGAAGGCCGCGACGATCGGCACCACAATCAATGTCGTGCGATTGCCCGGTAAGCCGCCTACGCAGTGCTTGTCAACCACCTGTTCGCGCTCCCAGACAAGGCGTTCACCTGTGTCGATCATGGCGCGCGTGAGTGCGGCCGTTTCGGCAAGATCCAGCCGGTTGCCAGTACAAGCCGTGATGAAGGCCGAGAGTTGAATGTCCGCATAACGTCCAGCGGTGATATCACGCACGATTGCTCGCATGTCGGCATCGCTGAGCCGCTTGCCATAAGCCTTGTCGCGCACCAGACCCAGCGATTCCAGTATCGGCGGATGGGACAGTATCACCGCATCGCCCTCGTGGGCACCGATTAGCCGCCAAGCCGCTTCCGAGAGTCCCACCTCTTCAGGCGCCAGGAACTCGCCAGTGACAACATTCAATGTGGCGATGATGACAACGTTGTTGTGCGCCACCTGCACGCGCGACTGTGACTCGAAACCCTCCGCACGGCACACGTGACAGTCGCTGCGCATATAGATCACGGGCTCCTGGTAGGTGTCGACACCCAGGCGCTTGAGGTGCAAAACGTGGGGTAATGCACGATGTATGTTATCGCTCATAAAATTCACCCTCTGCCTGCAGCAGAGTATTGGACTGCTACTCGGCGGGTATGTCGGCTTAGCCCGCGGAATCGTGGCGTTGGGTACCGAGCCACGGAAAGAATGCCGGCACGCGTGCCGCATAATGCCCATAGGTTTCCCCAAACTCGGCCGCCACTTCGCGTTCCTCGCTCCGCGCCAGGCGCACATACATGAGCACCAGCACCGGAAACATGGCGAGCGTCAGGATCGTCGGCCACTGCACCAGGAAACCCAACATGATGAGTACAAACCCCGCATACTGCGGATGACGGACATGGGCATAGGGGCCGGTCACCGCCAGGGTGTGGCTGGTTTGTGCGGCGTACAGTACTTTCCAGGCCGAGGCCAACAGCCAAAAACCGCCGCCGACCAAGGCGAAGCTCAGCAAATGGAATGGTCCGAAATGTGGGTTGGCTCGCCAGCCGAACATGATTTCCAGCAGATGGCCAGCATCGTGCGACAAGAAATCCACACCCGGATAGCGGCTCTGCAACCAGCCAGAAAGCAGATAAATCGTCAGTGGGAAGCCGTACATCTCTGCGAACAACGCGACGATGAAAGCCGAAAAGGCCCCGAACGATCGCCAATCTCGCTTCGTCAACGGTTTGGTGAAGCTGAATGCGAAAATGATGAATACGGCGGAGTTGATCAGTACCAGCAACCATAAGCCATAGGCAGGAGCAGTGTTCATTGTCCTTCTCCTTTTGACGGGTTGTCTTGCCCAGCAGGTGCCGCGGTATCACCATGCCTGCCGTGGCTGCCATGGAACAGGTGCAGCAATGGACAGGCCAGCAGCAACAGCAAAGGTAGCAGCCCCAGCAGGTGCGCCTTGTGCTCCGCCAACAGGAAGAAACCGGCGATGGCGAAAAAGCCTAGCAATACCCAGTTGGAGCGGTTCATGGACGATCTCACACGTCATTTCTGCGCAAACGGATAGTCGAACTCGACTTCGACCGCATTGCGTGCTCCCGGGCGCCTGATTTCGAGCTGAAGCTTGTAAGGTCCGGAACCTGGCAGCGAGATGTAGGCACCGTAGGTGACAACGTTGTTGATCAGCATGGGTTCCGCCTTCTTGCGCGTGGTTGCCATGCCGAAGCTGGCGCCGCCGAGCTTCACCTCTGCGTCGGTAATGCGCTGGCCGTTGGCTGCATCGAACAGTGCGATTACGACGTGATAATGGTTAATGCCCACGGGAACACCGCCGTGCATCTCGCGTTCGTGGTGACCCTTCGGGTGGCCGAGCAGCATTTCGGCAGGCAGCACGCCTACATATATAGACAATCCGTCCACTGTCTTTAGCTGGCCATCCTGGCCGGCGCTCGCAGCAGGGAACCCAAGCAAAAACAAACATGCACAAATGCTGACAAACGAGTAATGCAGGGATTTTCTGTTCATGGCGCAGCTCCTACTCGTGAGGGATTACAGGCATCACACACCGCTGCCTTGCCCTCAATTCTTCACCTGCCAGCCCCGCCCGGCCCCGGTTGCGTATGTTCTTCCATACGCACTGCCCCCTTCATGTGCTGCTGTGAAAGTGCTGTCAGGCCATCATAGGGACCTTTTTCGTTGTAGAGCACATCGACCACCACACCACGGTTGTCGAATACCAGGGTGTAGCTGCGTGCCTGATGGCGCATCTCTGTTTCCGTGACGGCCTGCTGCTTGCCCACTGGGCTGCCATAGGTCACCGCCTTCGGCAGGCCGCCAACATCGTAGGCCCAGCCAGTCAGGCCGTTGGGAAGCTTGAGTTCGCGGTGGGCCTTGCCATGGTGGCTGAAGGCAGCCTGCTTGGTGATGACGCCCAGCGGATAGGTTCGCAGGGTCTGCTCGACAGGCGCCGTGGGGGTAAAGGCAGGCGGCATGGAAAGATTCCCGGATTGGGCATTGCTTGTCCATGAACTGAACGCGAATGCCAACACCAACATGTGCATGATTCGGTTTGCCATTTTCATATCTCCTCTTGTCCAGATTGTGCAGTCACCTTTGAAATTCTGATTGCAATGCCCCGTGCCGCTTGCTCGCTGCGGATAGCAATGCCAGCAGACGTTTGGGGCCGGAAGGCCGGTAGTGGCGATGCAACAGCATGCGCGCATCCGAGTGATTTTCCACGCGGCGCAAAAACCAGCGATAACCGTGATTACCCAGCCGGCTGTGCAGGGTACGGTTGACCAGTGCCGTGCTCATCAGCGCTTCCAGTTCCTGGCGCCAGTACCGGTCATAGTCGTAGCCCTCCAACAGACTGCGGGCGGCCAGGACCCCCGAAGTGATGGCTGCCCGCATCCCGAATCCCCATAAGGGATCCTGAAAACCGGCCTGTTCACCCGCCAGCACTTGCGCCCCGCAACAGGCGCTGGACGGGATGTGGAAATTCCCTACCCCGCCATGCGCGCGCGGATCGATCATCTTCAGGCCGGCCAGCCGCTCGAATGCGGAAACGGTGCGCCACACATAGAGTGCCTTCTGTTTGAATCCCGTGAACATGCAGCTTTTCACCGTACCTCTGCCGCCCATGACCAGCAGATAGGCATAGCCCTGAGGCGCGAGGCTGTTGTCGCAAATCACCCAGTAGCCGTCCGCCATGGGGGTGTCGAAGTGATAGCCGATGGCAATGGCATCTACTTTCTTCGGGCCAGTCGCGAAGATGTCTGCACCCTGCTCGTCCCGCACACGGCTGTTGAAGCGCATTTGCACCCCCAGATACAAGGCCTGATGCAACAAGGCGGTATCCAGCGTGCCCGGGCCGGGGCCGCGTTCCACCATGTAGAAAAAGGACTCATCGCTGCGGGTAACGTACTTTCTGCCCCAGGCATCGAAGGCTGCGCCCTCGCGGCAGGGGCGCATCCTGAAATCGGTGGTAATGCCCTGATCGTGCAATACCGAGAGGACATCCTGCCGGGTGGTCCAGTTATCCAGCCCTTGCAGGTCGCGTTTGAAGCGGTGCCCGACTTCGGACTGTGCTTCATGCACGATGACCCCCCGTCCCGCCCGCGCCAGGGTGATGGCGGCCGCCAATCCAGCGGGGCCGGCACCGGCGATTTCTATGGTGTCACCCGAGGTTTTCACAACCTATTCCTGCCCGGTTTTCTTTCCCGCGGCCCAACGCACGGCGAACACGTTGTAAATGGGCACCCAGACCAGGGCGAAATACCATCCATAGCCGTAGCTTTCGAGCAGGCCCAGGAAAAAGCTCTGCCAGCTAAGCCACTCGAAGCCCGGCAGCAGTTTCTGCCAGGCTTCATACATGGCATGCGCAGGGAACAGCAGATCGAAACCCACGCACAAGGCAAAGGTGATGGCCAAAAACAGGCTGGAGGCGTGGCCGACCGCGATCAAGGAGATGCCCGGCTTCATGATGCATCTCCTGCGTCGCCGCCGGCCGGTTTCAGATACTTGGCAGGGTCTGCTTCGAACTTGTCCAGACAGTTGCGGCTGCAGAAATGGTACAGGCTACCCTGGTGCGTCTTGGTATAGCCTTGGTCCGCCGCAACCGTCATACCGCAGACTGGGTCGACAAACTCACCCCCGTTGCCGCCATGACCCGCATGTCCACCATGGCCGTGCACCATGTGCGCTCCGCAACCGTAGCGCATCATGAAATAAAACAGGCCGCCGAAAATCAGAAACCACAGTAAGCCTTCCATATTCATCTCCTTTACTGCTGCATTCCACTCACAGCCAATCGAGGTATGGGAAGAATCTGAGCGCACCGCAGGCCGTATTAGCCACAAGCCTTGCGGTTGCCGCACTCATTTGTCCAATCGCCATCGAAATACCCGTTGGCTCACATCGCCGATCCCGCTGATATGCAGTTCGACAAACTGGGGCATGGCTGGCTGGGATTGAAACCGGAGCACGCCTTTGCGGTGGTGTCCACCCGGCGGGTCGCCTTCCCAGGCTAGCGGCGGTCGCGGCCTGCCCGAACCAATGACCAGGAGTGCGGCGCTGCCCATGTCCTGATCCAAGGAAACCGTATGGGTGGTAAGCGTGATCTCGAAGTCCCAGGTCTTGGTTCCCGGCGATATGTTCAGGGGCGTGACTTTCACCGTCACCGAACCTTCGCGATTCGTTTGGGTTTCGAGGCCGGCGGCCTGCAATGCGCCAGTTTGGAAAAGCAATGACGTCAGCAGAAGTGCAGCCAGGGAATGCGGGAAATTCAAAAGCTTTTTCATTTATGGGCCTCCATGAGCGCCATGTGGCGCCCGGCCTGCAAGGCCTTGCGCCCGATGTAGAAAACCCCGGCGAGATTGAACGCAAGTCCGACCCAAAAGAGCTCTACTTGGTATTGGGCCACGAGCGCAACGAAACCGGTTGCGCCGAGAACCGGCAACACGTTGACGAGATAATGCGTGCAGCAGGAGATCATCGCGCCCGTCGAGGTCGCGCCCGACACCGCCATGACCTTGCCTGAGCCGTCCGTGTGGCGCGTCACCTGCCTCAAGTAGGTATAGAGCGCGATCTGCACACCGAAACCGACAGCAAGCGCGACCACGAAATACCAAAACTCGCGAAACTGGTCCCGCGTGAAATCCCAGCCTGAGACCAGCGTCAGAATCGCGAAATAGACGGCAAGCAACGCGAGACCACCGACCATCCCCACCCCTGTGGGCTTGAACCAGGTTTGCGATTGCATAACAATCTCCTTTTAATCCGCCTCAAATTCATAGCGACACGCGCCGCAGGCGCAGCGCATTGATGATCACCGACACCGAACTGAAGCTCATGGCCGCTGCGGCGATGATCGGCGAGAGCAGCAGGCCGAAAAACGGATACAGCACGCCTGCGGCGATGGGGACGCCCAGGCTGTTGTAGATGAAGGCGAAGAACAGGTTCTGGCGTATGTTGCGCATGGTTGCCCGCGAAAGCCGACGGGCGCGCACGATGCCGCGCAGGTCGCCCTTGACCAGGGTCACGCCGGCGCTTTCCATGGCCACGTCGGTTCCGGTGCCCATGGCGATGCCGACCTGGGCCTGGGCGAGCGCAGGTGCATCGTTGATGCCGTCGCCAGCCATGGCCACCATGCGGCCCTCAGCCTGGAGTTGTTTGACGATACTGGCCTTTTGGTCTGGCAGCACCTCGGCCTGCACCTGATCGATGGCCAGTTTGGAAGCGACCGCCTCGGCGGTCTTGCGATTGTCGCCGGTGAGCATGACGATCCGAATGCCCTCTTCGTGCAGAAAACGAATCGCTTCCGGCGTGGTCGACTTGATCGGGTCGGCCACGCCGACGAGTCCGGCGGCACGGTCATCGACAGCGAGGAACATGACCGTCTGCCCTTGGGCGCGCAAGGCATCGGCTTGCTCTGGCAGAGCGGCGGCATCGATGCCAAGATCCTGCATCAATTTGATGTTGCCAAGGGCGATCCTGCGCCCGGCCAGGACCCCGGTGACGCCCTTGCCGGTGACCGACTGGAAATCTTCTGCGGCGGCCAATTGCAGGCCGCGTTTCTCCGCCCCCCTCACGATGGCGGCAGCCAGTGGATGCTCACTGGCGCGCTCGACGCTGGCAGCAAGGCGAACTACCTCGGCTTCGTCGAAACCGGCTGCTGGCACGATGCTCACCAGTTCTGGATGGCCTTCGGTGAGGGTACCGGTCTTGTCCACCACCAGGGTGTCCACCTTGCGCATGATCTCCAGCGCCTCAGCATTCTTGAACAGTACACCCATGGTGGCGCCACGACCGGTACCCACCATGATGGACATGGGCGTGGCCAGGCCCAGGGCACAGGGGCAGGCGATGATCAGCACCGCCACCGCGTTGATCACGGCGTGTGCGAGGCGTGGCTCCGGACCCCAAAGTCCCCAGACGATCAGGGTAATCACAGCGATGATCACAACCGCTGGCACAAAATAACTGGAAACAATATCCACCAGCTTCTGGATGGGGGCGCGGGAGCGCTGAGCTTCTGCCACCATGTGAACAATCTGAGCAAGCAGTGTGTCTGCACCGACTCTTTCCGCCGTCATCAGCAGGCTGCCGGTGCCGTTTACCGTGGCGCCGATCACCTTGGCCCCAGCGCCTTTTTCCACCGGAACCGGTTCGCCGGTAACCATGGACTCGTCAATGAAGCTGGCGCCGTCAACCACCGTGCCGTCGACCGGCACCTTCTCGCCTGGGCGTATGCGCAGGCGGTCGCCGGGCTGGACATGCTCCAGCGGGATGTCCTCTTCGGTACCATCGTCACGGACGATACGTGCCGTCTTCGGCGCCAGCCCCAGCAGTAACTTGATGGCGGCATTGGTCCGGCTGCGTGCGCGCAATTCCAAAACCTGCCCCAGCAACACCAGGGCAGTGATCACCGCAGCCGCCTCAAAGTAGACCGGCACCACGCCCATTTCATTGAACACCGAGCGGGGAAATATGCCGGGCACAACCGCCGCCACCACGCTATAGGACCAGGCTACCGCCACCCCCAAACCGATCAGGGTGAACATGTTGAGATTGCGGTTGATCACCGACTGCACGGCACGCACATAGAAAATCCAGCCGCCCCACACCACCGCCGGCGTCGCCAGGATCATTTCCAGCCACTGGCGCAGACTGGGTGCGATGATTTCTGCCATGCGCTCTGGCCAGAATTCCGCCGCCATGGCACTGAGAAAAACCGGGATGGCCAGCAAAGCGCTGACCCAGAAGCGGCGGCTCATGTCGCGCAGCTCGGCGTTCTCCTCTATTTCCGCCGTAACCGTACGCGGCTCCAGCGCCATGCCGCACTTCGGGCAGTTGCCGGGATGATCCTGAACGATCTCCGGATGCATGGGGCAGGTGTATTCGGTTTTTTCAGCAGATGCCGGGGGACTCACCGGTTCAAGCGCCATGCCACACTTCGGACAACTTCCTGGTCCCTGTTGCCTGATTTCCGGGTGCATGGGACAGGTGTAGATAGCCTCAGTCTTCTCGACTGCTGGTGTTTGCGGCAAAGGCTCTGACGTGCCTGCGTATCGGGATGGCGAGGCAACGAAACTGTCACGACAATGGGTGGAGCAGAAATAGTAGTTCATCCCTTCGTGCTCTACGTGTGCCGCTGCCTTCTTCGGTTCCACGCTCATGCCGCAAACTAGATCACGCACGCTTTCCGTTTCTCCCGCTTGCGCGTTGTCATTGACCTTTTCCTGCCTCATGGTATCCATCCGATATTCCTCCTGCTATTTTGGAACTGTTTCAAGCGGACAGCAGACCTCGGGTTCGCCAAACTCCTCGCCGCCAATCTCGCCCTTACGCCATCGGTAAAGGTTGGCATCCAGAATGTCTGCCAGATCGCGTGCATCGACGAACCCCTTGAATTTGGCCATCACACGTCCTTCAGGAGTCAGCAATATCGTGGTCGGCACCATCGACGCACCGAGTTGCTTCGCCAGCCCGGGCTGCACTGCCGAATTGACTGCCACCGGTAAATAGTCGGTACGCAAACGCTTAAGAATCCGATCGGTTTCGAGCGTTTCCGTTTCGTATTTCCTGCACCAGTGGCAGGTATCAAGGTAGACCAGTACGAACAGCGGCCGCTTGAGCTCGGCAGCCTTTCGCAGCGTGCCGGGGTCGTATGCCCGCCACTTCAGTGCACTGGCTTGCATGTAGTCCCAATGGCCGTTGGGTGAAGCGCTCCTGGCCGCTTGCGGAAACCACACTGCCGCCAACACCAGCCACGACAGGAATATTGTTCGCATACCCGCTTTCTCCATCTTAGACATCCGATTCTTGCTTTTGCCCGACCGCGAGATAAACAACCCCGCCGAAGAGAAGCCGCATGGACATGTGAGGAAAGAATTTTTTCATCGCCTCCCACGGCTTTCTAGCTGTCAAATCCAGGGACACGCCGAACGGCTTGGTGATCAGCACCCCGAATCGAACCAGCCATGAGGGCCAGTTATCCGGCTTTCGGAAATCCAGGACTACCAAACGTCCGTCCGGTACGAGTGCTGCGGCGGCGCGCGCGATCACTGCCTCATATTCCGGCACCAAGGTCAGCGCGAAGGCCGACAGCACGCCTTGCACCGTTGGCGGAAATTCATAGACTGCGGCATCGCACTGCACCAGCGTGACGTTTTGCCAGCCTTTTCGTGCAATGCGTTGTTCGGCTTGCTCCAGCATGGCGTCGGTCAAATCCACACCGATCACCCGTCCCTTCTCGCCCACCGTGGCCCTCAGGTAGCTGAAGTTGAGCCCGGTGCCGCAACCAAGTTCCACAATCGTGTCGCCGGGCTTGAGGCCGAGTGCTTCTACAGCTGCTTTGCGAAATCGGGCTTCACGGAAGCCGATCAAGTAATACAGATTCGCAGTGATGTCATACCAAGCAGCGCGCAGCCGGTACAGGTCGATGAGCTGGCTCTTGGTCAGCGCCATCTCGCTAGCCTCGGACATGGCAGCCGGCTTCCGCCGGCGATTCGGCGCATTTGAGCGCCACCATTTCGCGCAGCGTTTTCTCTTCGGCAACAAAAGCCTGTACCGCCAGCGGATCGAACTGGCTTCCTGCCATGCGCTGAATCTCCGCTGCCGCGACTTCGAAGCCGAGGCCCTTGCGATAGGGGCGATCCGAGGTTATCGCATCGAGGGTGTCAATGACTGCGAACAGTCGTGCCCACAAGGGAATATCTTCGCCCGCCAGCCCGCGTGGATAGCCGGAGCCGTCAAAGCGCTCTTCATGGCACTGCACGATCTCGGCTGCCTGCGCCAAGTGCGGCACTTCGTCAAGAATATGCCGGCCGATGTCCGGATGCCGCTGCATGATGCCCCACTCATCTGGCGTCAATGACCCCTCCTTGAGCAGGATGGCATCGGGGATGCCGATTTTCCCGATATCGTGCAGCAGCGCGCCCCAGTAAACTTGCCGCAGTGTCGCAGCATCGCTGGAGAAGCGCTTGGCCAGCACCATGGTGTGGCAGGCGACACGCTTGGAGTGCAGACCGGTTTCATGTTCGCGCGCATCGAGCGCCGCTGCCAGCGCCTCGGTCAGGGACACGTAGGGCATCTCCGGGCCGGGCCACTCCGGCGCATGTCCGCTAGCATTGAGAAAACAGTTTTCACAGACATGGCCATCGCTGTGCCGCTTATTCGGTGCCCCTCGAGCAATTGGTGCACCGCAAGTCGTGCATATCTTGTTGCGGATAGCATCGGCGGCGGCAGGCATGGCTCAATGATCCTGATCTGCGCCGCGATCGCCAGTCCACGGCGAAGGCGGACGATTGCAGCACGCACCGCCCCGGGACTGGGCATTGGTGCGGGCGTTGCCATCCAAGAAACGGTACCACGCCGATTTGAGGCGCCACCAGTAACTGTCAGGGCGACCAATGCCCGCCTTGTCCAGAATCCGTTCGATGTCAGGAATGCCGGCACAGGATGCGTCATACCGGATGTGGAGTCGGCCGCGCCGGTTTATACGGGCGTCGAGGACAGAATTCATGGCTCGCAGCTGCCGAATTGCCTCTTCATAGCGTTCCGCTGCAAACGGAAGCAGGGGAATGTTTCGAGTGACTTCGAATGGCCCTTTACTCGCTTTTGATCGTGTCTCTGCCATATTGTTTCTTCCGATCGTCACGCCCTGATCAGGAAATTCCGCATCATGCCCATGTCCTCGTGTTCCAGGTTGTGGCAGTGGTAGAGGAACATGCCCGAATAGTCGGAAAACTGCATCAGCAGCCGAACCCGTTCGCCCGACATCACCAGCACGGTATCCTTCCAGCCTTCGTCCACAAAGCCCTCGTTTACTTCACGCCAGCCTGCCATGGCATTTGGCAGGACCTGACGCCCGACCACACGAAACTGCACGCCGTGCACGTGCATGGGGTGGGGCATGCCGCCCATCATGCCCATGGAAGCCTCGTTCACGAATTCCCAAACTTCGGTCGTGCCCAGCCTTACCACTTCATCCCGGGCCACATCCTGCATTTCAAACACCCGCCCATTCAGGCCCAGGCGCATATGCCCCATGGTGACGCGAAAGACGCGCGGACTTGCTTGATTGATCGCGTTTTTCATGGGCAAGGGGGAAAATGTTGCAAGTTTTGACGGCAGGGATTGTGGTACCGCCGTTCCTCGTCCAATCCGAGCCCTTAGGACAGTGATGGGCCTGCGACTTGTTGCCGGCCCACTCCTGCCCATCATCCCCATGCCCCCCATCATGCCGGCCTGGGGCTGGGAAAGCGGGAAGCTAAGCAGAGATAGGTCCTCACCCGCAGCACGCGAGGAGAAATCCACCCAGATTTCCACTCGTTCCGCTGGGGCAAGCGTCACGTAGGGTTTTTGTGTCGGCGCTTCGAGCAAACCGCCATCGCTGCCAATTACCGTCATCGGTCTGCCGTCCTGCCAGGCCAACTTGTAGATGCGGGAATTGGAGCCGTTGAGCAGACGCAGACGGTAGGGCTTGCGCTCCACTTCAAGTGCAAAATTCGGGCGGCCGTTGACTAGAATCTGATCACCGAGAAACCCCATCATGCGCGCCATCATTCCGGACATGCCGGGTTCGTTTCCGATATAGCGCAACTGGTTATCCGGAGTGAAGCTCCGGTCCTGAATCACGACGGGAACGTCACGTTCTCCATCCGGCAAGTTCAGTGCCCTTTCCTCGTCATCCGTGACAATGAACATCCCTGCAAGCCCGCCGTAAACCTGCATGCCAGTGAGCTGGTGGGGATGCGGATGGAACCAGTAGGTGCCGGCACGGTTGCGTACTTCGAACTCGTAGACATAGCGGCCGCCTGGTGGAACAGCGTGACGGGGATGGCCATCCATATCCTCCGGCACGATCAAGCCATGCCAGTGCACCACGCTCGGTTGAGGAAGCTGGTTTACGAAATGAATCCGCACGCGAGTGCCGCTATGCACGCGGATTATCGGGCCGAGATAGCCGGAGGCGGGGTTAGTCACGGCCTGCACATCGCCCTTCAACACATTTGCCCGGTAGCGCCATACGCTGGTCGGCGGCCCCGGCCAGATCGGCACCAAAGCAGGTTCCGCACGCAACTCCAGTTCCAGGTCGGGCTTGAAGCTGCTCGATGCGGATGCTCCAGGTGTACCCTTTCGGGTTTGCGCCAGGCTTGGAACGGCGCCAAGCAGAGCGGCCGTCCCTACTACACTGAGGAAACGCCTGCGCTCGGCCTGCTTCAGAAAATTCATTTATTGCGCCCCCATCCAACCGTACCCGTGCCAGGTGCGCGCCATTGTCCTGCGCTGTTCATCAGTTAACAGGCCATCGATTTTTTGCTGCAGTGCAATGGCCGATTCATGCTGCTGGCGCTGCAGTTCGAATAGATTCTGGGTAGTACCACGGATCGCGTCCCAGTCGCGCTTGTCGGCAGCATAAAGTTCATTGAGGCGTGCCTGGGTCCGCCACAACTGCTGCATCTGCGTGCGGCTTCGCTCGAATTGCTCGGCCTGTAGTTGCTCGATTTGCCGGGATTGTTCGGGGGTGAGTTCGGGCAGAGCTCTCGGCATCATGCCGTAGCCCTGCATGCCGAAGGCCATCCCGGGCCCGGTGCCGCCGAATGGCCCCATCATCCCGTAATTGCGCTCAGCATACTCCCCGTCACCCGGGGCCCGGCCACCCATCCAGCCCGGCTGCATGCCTTGCCAGCTTCGCGAGCGATATGCAGGATAGGGTGTATTCTCGTAGCCCCATCTGTCTCCCCAACCCCAGCCGTGCCAAGCCCCGTAGCCCATGCTCAAGGGGCCGCGAAAGAACGCAAAATAGCCGATGACGACGGTGAGCAGAATCCAGAGTCCAACCCAGAATGCGTGATTTCGTTTCATGCTGCTCTCCGCGGTTATTGGCTTAGGTCCTGCTTCTTTTTCTGGTATTCCTGCTCGTCGATTTCACCGCGCGCGTAGCGTTCCTTGAGAACGTCGAGGGCCCGGCTGCCGCTGATACCATGGCCTGGATTTGCCCCAAGCAGCCATTTGACCAGGGCGAAGATGCCGACAATGATCAGGATCCACCACAAGATCATGAAGATGCCCCCGAATCCAAATCCGAACCCACCCATACCGTATCCATCCATCATCGCAATTCCCCTAAAAGGTTTTATTCAAATCGAGAGAGACGGCCGGCTGTTTGTGCAGCCAGCCAATGGCCAATCAATATCCCATCATGCCCCAGCCGTAGCCACGGCGGACCTGAGCTCACGCCTATGCATGGCAAGGTCGTCAAGGCGCCATTGATTAAGGAGTGCCTAGCCAACATCGAATGCAAGGTCATCGACATTGTTAAGAAGCACAACATCCTCGTGCTGGAGGGAGTGGCTGCATACGCGAATCCTGCACGCAAGGAAAAACGGATGATTCACGCTGTTGGCGATGGAACATTTATCGTCGATGGGCGCAGGATCGACCGGAGGAAGATGATGGCCCCCAAACTCCCTGACGGTTTCTAAGACTAGGACAGCCTCGGCAGTATTTGGTGGCGGTGATGTTTTGGCAGCCATTATATCCAGGGATCTTACCTTCCTGCTGCCTTACATCCGACGGAGGAACTGACCCGATAGCAGTTGTTGTTGGACGGAGTGTATTTCCGTACAGTGTAAATTGAAATGTGTCAAATGATCAAGCACTCAATTGAAAAATTTACCTCAGTAGAGTGGTTCTGCAGTGAGTAGATGTAATTATTGACATTCAATATATGTCGATAAAATGGAGACCATGATGGAATTCGAGCCGCCGCTGGTGGGCTGCGTGATCAGCGGCCGCAATTACAGCTTCGACATCCTGCGCAAGACGCGCGAATGCGTGATCAACATCCCGGCCCTGGAGCTGGCGGATGCCGTCGTGAAATGCGGCAACCTCTCCGGCAGCAAGACCGACAAGTTCGCGGCCTGCGGCCTCACCCCGGCGCCCGCCAGGCTGGTGAAGGCGCCGCTCATCGCCGAATGCCACGCCAACCTCGAATGCCGGGTTTACGACACCCGCCTGGTCAACCAGTACAACTTCTTCGTGCTCGAAGTCGTCAAAGCCTGGATCGACCCCGGGGTAAAGAATCCGCGCACCCTGCACCATCGCGGCAGGGGCGCCTTCATGGTGGCAGGCGAAACCGTCAGGCTGTCTTCACGCGCCAGATGATTCTGGCTAGGGGTGGCGAACCCCGGGCAGCGCTATAATGGCTGGACCACCCGCCCAGTCAGCATTCATGCCTGATACCGACAAGCCCTTGTTTTCCGCAGAGGAAATCAGCGAGATGCCGCACCGCCTCGACGAGGCCATGCAGTGGCATCTGGCCTGGAGCCAGCGCCTGCTGCGCTGTGCCCTGCTCGGCGAGCCGCCAGCGGAAGACATGCTGCAAACCAACGCTCACGAACTGTGCGAATTCGGTCGCTGGTTCGTGCCTACCTCCGAACGCCTGTCCAAGCTGGAACCGGTGTGCGTGCACAACCTCGATTCCGCCCACAGCAACATGCACCGCGCGGTGCGCGAGCTGTACCTGGCCGCGCTCGAAGGCAGGCAGGCCGACTCGTACTGGTTCGAGGCCTTCGAGCTCAACCAGGCCGCCATGGTGCACGAGCTGGCCCTGCTCAAGGAGCAGTTCGTGCGTTCCGGCGCACAGTCCGACCCCCTCACCGGACTGCCGCTGCGCCATGGCCTGCACACCCTGTTCGCCGTCCGCCAAACCGACGCCGAGCGAAACGGCAATGGCGTGTTCGTCGCCCTGATCGATGCCGACAATTTCAAGAAAATCAACGACAGCCACGGCCACGCGATTGGCGATGCCGCACTGGTTCACCTCGCCCGGCTTCTGAAGAGCGCCCTGCGCGGCAACGATCATCTGCTGCGTTATGGCGGCGAGGAATTCATGCTGGTATTTCTGGGCGTGGATGACGAGGCCGCCGCCAACGTTGCCGAGCGCCTGCTCGATCTTGTACGCGCCAACCCCATGCTGCTGCCGGATGGCCAGGCCCTGCCACTGACCATTTCCGTGGGCATGACCCGTGCACTCCCGCACGACAGCCTGGAAAGCGCCATTCGGCGCGCGGACGTGGCGCTTTATCAGGCCAAGCGCTTCGGCCGCAACCGCCTGGAGTGGGCGCTGGACTGATGCTGGCGGCGCTGTGCTAGCCATCATGCCGAAGTTCAAGTCTTGCCTGCGCGCCTGCCCATTGCTGCTGCTCATCCTGCTCGCCGCCTGCAGCACGCCGACGGTGGTGCGCACCGCACCGCATGCGAAGCCTGCCGCCGAAAAATCGCATGCGCCATCACATGCGCTGGGCGAGCCCGCCGCGAACGAAGCCGTCATCGTCATCAACAACAATGCCGGGCCCGGCACCCATGCCGGCATCTTCGCCGGCCCGCGCCTGAACGACCCGGCCGGTAGCTACGTAGGCACGCGCTCGATGGACAAGAACTGGCCGGGGCCAAGCCTGGCGGACTATGTCGAATACCAGAAAGAGGACGGCGACAAAATCCAGATCTACCGCTTCAGGCTGTCGCCGGCCGACTTCGCGGCCCTGGACATGCGCATGGCCGCAGCCGGGCCAACGCCACCGCTGTTCTGCGCAGTGGCGGTGCAGAACTTCATTGCCGGGCTAGGCCCGTTCAAGGCCATACCCAGCGTCGGCTGGGCCACGCCGGCCGGGCTGGCCGAACTGCTCGACCAGCTCGTCGACAAGCGCATCGCCGCAGGCGAGTGCATCCTCGCCGACAACCAGCCCTGTACAAGGCTTGCGCCCGGACTGTAAGCGCGAGACATGACGCAACCAGGCCCCCAGGAGCACCCCCGGCACCCGATCGAGAACCTGCCTCTCCCGGGGGGCGAGGCCTGCCCGGCCACGCCCTGGTGGCGCAACTGGAAGATCATGCTGCCGCTGTGGCTGGTGATCGCCGCGCTGGTCTGGCTGGGCCTGCACTACGAGGTCGACACCAGCGTCATCGCCGGCGGAGTGGTGGTCATCGGCATCCTGTCGAATGCCTTCGCCTGGCTGGTCGGCATCATTGCCCTGGTGCCGGTGATCGGCCCGCTGGTCGTGAAGGTGCTGTCGATCGGCTTCATCTGGCTGCTCAATGCCGTAGGCTACCTCGTCGCCTACGTCGCCATCCGCCGCGGCTACTCGAAGGACGTGCTCACCTACCGCGGCCTCACCATCGCGCTCATCGTCGGCATCGTCATCGGCTACGTGCTGGGGAAATTGATCTAGGCGTTAGCAACCAGGGGCCCGCAATCAGGCAATGCGCTTCGCGCCTTGAATGAATTTGGCGCGGCCTTTCCTTACCCCTGGCCCCTGACCTTCGTTGCTAACTTCCCGTCATCGCCGCCTTCTTCTTCACCAGCTGACCGCTCTGGTATTCGCGGAAGGCGAGTTCGATCTCCGCGCGCGTGTTCATGACGAAGGGACCATACTGCACCACTTCCTCGCCGATGGGCTTGCCCGCCACGCAGATGAAGCGTGCGCCATCCGGCCCGGCGGCGACGCGAATCTCGTCGCCTTCGCCCAGCACGGCCAGACTGTGCTGCGGCAGATCGCCGCCGTCGCTGCCAGCACTGCCCGCATAGACATAGACAAAGGCTGCGTAGCCGCCGGCCAGCGGCAGGACGAACTCGGCGCCGGCCTCGAGCGCGACGTCGAGATAGTGCATGTCGGTGTTGGGGTCGTCGATAACCCCGCGTTGGCCGGCATAGCGACCCGACAGCAGGCGCACGCGCACTGCCCCGTCAACGATCTCGGGGATCGCCTGCGGCGAGAATTCCTGGTAGGCCGGGTCGGACATCTTTTCCGCTGCCGGCAGGTTGATCCACAACTGGAAGCCGCGCATGAGGCCATCGGTCTGCTGCGGCATTTCGGAATGGATCACGCCGCTTGCCGCCTTCATCCACTGCGCGCCGCCCGAACGCAGGTCGCCGCGGTTACCCATGCTGTCCTGGTGCTGCATGTGGCCGTCCAGCATGTAGGTGAAGGTGATGAAGCCGCGGTGCGGATGCGATGGAAAGCCGGCGATGTATTCGTCCGGGTCGTTGCTGCCGAAGTGGTCGAGCATCAGAAACGGGTCGAGGTTCCTCAGCGCCGGCGTGCCGATGGTGCGATGCACGGTGACCCCGGCGCCTTCGGTGATCTCGGCGGCGCGAACGAGCTGACTGATTTTGCGGATTGCCATGATTCCCTCCTGGATATGAGTAGCCGGCATTGCTGCCACAAGATTACGCTGCCATGCGCTGACGGGTCCGTCCCAGCCTGACGATTTCCGCCACTGCCGCCGCGCGCGCATCCTCGCCCCTGACCGTGAGGCGCTCGGCAGAGATGATTTCGACATCGATTATGCCCATGAAGGCAAGGGCATGACGCAGGTAGCTGCTGGCAAAGTCGTTCCCGCCGCCCACGGCGGTGCCGCCCGTCGCCATGACGAGATAGGCGCGCTTGCCGCCAAGCAGCCCGACCGGGCCGTTTTCACCATAGCGGAACGTGAGCCGGGCGCGCGCCACCATGTCGATCCAGGCCTTGAGCGCAGCGGGAATGCCGAAGTTGTACATCGGCGCGCCGATCACCAGCACGTCGGCCTGCATCAGCTCGGCCACGAGGCTGTCGGAGAGCGCCAACACCTGGCGCTGGCGTTCGCTGCGCTCGGCAGGGTCGGTGAAGTTGGCGCCGATCCATTCCTCGTCGACGAAGGGCAGGCCCCGGGCGACGTCGCGCACGACGAGTTCGACCCCGCCGGTCTCCTCGGCCAGTTGCGCCGTCAGCAGGTCCGCCAGCTCACGGGTGACCGATCCCTGGCGGCGGCCGCTGGAGTCGACGCGCAGCACTTTCAAGGGCCTGGATACGGTGGTTTCGGTGGTCGTCTTCATCATGTGCTCCTCTCGGTTGATCGGGGCAGGGAAAATTCCCTGGCATGAAGGCATTCTGTCTGTTATAAAAACATGGATAAAGATCAATAAATTGAATTGTTTGTTCATCTATTTGGAACAATATGGATCGATTCGCTGACATGCAGCTGTTCGTGAAGGTCGTGGATGCCGGCAGCATCAGCGGCGCGGCCGAGCGTCTCGGCATCGCCAAGTCCGCAGCGAGCCGGCGCCTTGCCGAAATGGAAGCGCGCCTGGGCGTGCAGCTGCTGCAGCGCACCACGCGCCGGCTCAACCTCACCGAAAGCGGACGCGCGTATTACGAACGCTGCCGCCAGATCCTGGCCGACGTGGAGGAAACCGAACTGGCCGTGTCTTCGGTGCACGGCGCGCTCGGCGGCAGGCTGCGCGTGGCCCTGCCGCTCTCCTTCGGCCTGCTGCATCTGGCGCCGCTGATCGACGCGTTCTGTTCGCAGCACCCGGCCATCGAGTTCGAACTGGATTTCAATGACCGCCGGGTCGATCTCATGCAGGAAGGCTTCGACGTCGCCGTCCGCATCGCGCACCTGGAGGATTCCAGCCTGATCGCGCGCCGCCTGACCGTGATCCGCCACATCGTCTGCGCCAGTCCGGCCTACCTGTCCGCACACGGCCTGCCCGAAAATCCGCAAGACCTCGCGCAACATGCCGGGCTCGGCTACAGCAACCGCCCCAGCCCGGGCCTATGGACCTGCGAAACGGCAGACGGCGAGACGCACAACGTGCGCATCCCCATCAAGCTCGAAGCCAACAACGGCGATTTTCTCTGCCGCATGGCGGTCGCCGGTCACGGCGTGCTGATGCTGCCCACCTTCTATGTCGCCGGGCCGGTGGCGCGCGGCGAGCTCGTGCCGCTGCTGGAGCACTGCCGCTGGCCGGAGCTGAACGCCTATGCCGTGTATCCGCCCACCCGCCATCTCTCGACCCGGGTGCGCGCCTTCGTCGATTTCCTCGTCGAGCGCCTGGGCGGCGAGCCGCCCTGGGACCGCGCCATGCCAAGCGCCGGCCGCACGGGCGGCGGCAGGCAGCGGCAAGCATCGCGATGAAGCCCCGATCCTGCGCTATAGTGAATGCAGCCCTTGATTTGACGAAGGAGATCGCCATGAATGCCCTGCACAGAATCGAACGCTTCCTCGATGAGCGCATGATTCCCTTCGATGTCGTCGCCCACCCGCATACCGAAACCAGCCTCGCCACTGCCCGCGCCGCCCATGTGGATTCCGGCCGCCTGGCCAAGGGCGTGCTGCTGCAGGGCGACCAGTGCCTGATGGTGGCGATGATCCCGGCCGACCAGGAAGTGCATCTGGGCAGGCTGGGGCTGGACCACGGCCAGGAATTCAGCCTCGCCGAGGAGCAGCGGGTCGCCGAACTCTTTCCCGACTGCGATCCCGGCGTGATACCCGGATTGCCGCAGGCCTGGGGCGTGGAGATCATCTGGGACGACGCCCTGATGGCACAGCCCGACGTCTATCTGGAGGCGGGCGACCACGAGCGCCTGGTGCACGTGGAAACCAAGTACCTGCACGACCTGTTCGGCGATGCGCCGCACTGCCATTTCTGCCAGCCGCGCGTGCGCCACTGAGCCGGCTGCCGCATGGCCATCGACGCAGCACCGATAACACAGCAACTGGCGGCGCTCGATCAGGCGCAGAGCAAACTCATCGATCTGGGCATCGAGTTCGGCCCGCGGCTGTTCGTGGCCATCCTGATCCTGATAGCCGGCTACTATGCCGGACGCTGGGTCGGCCGCATGCTGGACAGGATGCTCACCCATCTTGAAATCGACCTCACCGCGCGCCAGTTGCTGGTGCGCATCGCCCACCTGATGGTAGTGGTGCTGTTCCTGATCATGGCCCTGCAAAACCTGGGCGTCGACCTGCTGCCGCTGATCGCGGGACTGGGCGTGGCGGGCGCCGGCATCGCCCTCGCCATGCAGGGCGTGCTGTCCAACCTGGCCGCCGGGCTGACCATCATTTTCACGCGTCCCTACCGCGTCAACGAATACATTTCGATCGCCGGCGAGGAAGGCCTGGTGGAGGCCATCTCGCTGTTCAACACGACACTGAGCCATCCCGACCTGTCGCGCGTGGTCATCCCCAACCGCAAGATCGCCGGCGAGATCCTGCACAACTACGGCGACATCCGCCAGATCGGCGTCGACGTCGGCGTTGCCTACGACAGCGACCTCAATCACGCCCTCGCCGCCGTGGACGACGTCCTGCGCGCCAATCCGCGCGTGCTGCAGGAGCCGGCGCCTTACGTGCAGGTCGTTCGCCTGGCCGACTCCTCGATCAACATTGCGGTCAAGCCCTGGGTCGGCGTGCCCGACTACCATGTGGCGCTGGGGGAACTGAACAAGGCGCTGGTCGAAGCCTTCCGCCAGCGCGCCATCCGCATCGCGTTGCCGCAACGCGAGGTCCGCCTGCTGGAAAAAACCTGAGCGCGCGGCGGCAATCCGCCAGCCGGCGGCGACGGATCAGTCCGCGAGCCTGTTGAAGATGTCGGCGAAATCGTCCGCGCAACGGACGAAGGCGGCCAGCACTTCGGGGTCGAAGTGGTCCGGCAGGGTGCGGCCATCTCCGCGGGTGATGATTTCGATCGTTCTGGCGTGGGTAAAGGGCGCCTTGTAGGGGCGCTGCGAGCGCAGCGCATCGTACTGGTCGCAAATGTTCATGATGCGTCCGGACAGCGGAATGGCCTCGCCCTTGAGCCCCGACGGATAGCCGCTGCCGTCCCAGCGCTCGTGATGCGAAAGCGCGATTTCGGCGCCCAGCTTCACGTAGGGCGAATGGCCGCGCGCAAGGATCTTCGCGCCGAGCGCGGAATGCGTCTGCATGATCGCCCATTCGTCCGCCGTGAGGCTGCCCTGCTTCAGCAGGATGCGGTCGGGAATGCCGATCTTGCCGATGTCATGCATCGGACTGGCGTAGAACATGAGGTCGGTGAACTCGCTGCCCATGCCCAGGGTCCGCGCCAGCAGCGAGGTGTAATGGCTGATGCGCTGCACGTGCGCGCCGGTTTCCTCGTCCTTGAACTCCGCCGCCGTGGTCATGGTAAAAATCACTTCGCGGTAGCTGTCGCGCAGCTCCTGCGTGCGCTTCTGCACCTGGGCATCGAGGATGCGGTTGTGGTCAGCGAGAAAGTCGCTGTATTCCTTGAGCCGCAGCAGGTTGCGCACGCGCACGCGCAGCTCGGTGCGATCCGCCGGCTTGGTGACGAATTCCTCCGCTCCCGCTTCCAGCCCGCGCAGCCGCGATTCGCGGTCATCCAGCGCCGTCACCATGACGATCGGCACGCTGGCCGTGGCCGGATCGGCCTTGAGCCGGCGCGCCACCTCATAGCCATCCATCTCGGGCATCATGACGTCGAGCAGGACGATGTCGGGCGGCGCCGACTGCGCGAGCGCCAGCGCCTCGCGGCCGCCGGCCGCCTCCATCGTGGCATAGCCTTCCGCGCGCAGCACGGTGCCGAGCAGCTTGCGGTTGCGCTCGTCATCGTCAACGATCAGCACGCGCGCCGGCTTGCCGGCCGCCGATTCGGGCTGATCGCCCGGGATGGATGACACGTCGTCAAGGGAATTCACCTGTTCCTCCATGCGTTCATTCTAGGCCTCCCGTCACGACGGGCGGGGAAAATCGGATATGAAGGCGCCGCCACTCGCACTGCCCGCGCCCGACCATCAGCCACGACCCTGCTCCGCTTCGGGATTGCCGGCCAGCAGTCCGGCAACGCCGGCAAGAAACTCCTTGTGCCGGATGGGCTTGGCGAAATAGCCGTCGAAGCCGGCTTCGAGCAGGCGCTCGCGATCGCCTTTCATGGCATAGGACGTGAGCGCGGCTACCTTGAGATGTGCCGTGGCAGGATCGGCACGCAATTCACCGAGCGCAGCGACCCCGTCCATGCCCGGCAGCATGATGTCCATCAACACCAGGTCGGGCTGCCGTTCGCGCGCCAGGCACAGGCCGGCCGTCGCGTCCTCGGCCTGGAGCACTTCGTGGCCGGCGTATTCCAGCAGGCGTGCAGCGAGCTTCATGTTGATCGGGTTGTCCTCGACGATCAGGATGCGCGGCATGGTTCGTCCTCCTGCCGCGCCTGGGTGTCGTTGAGCGCGCGGCGCACCTCCGCGGCAAAACCCGCGACCGAGAAACTGGCCTTTTCCATCACCTCGAGCAGACTGCCGTTCAGGCGCAGCCGCTCGGCAGCCGTCAGCGACCGTCCGGTGAGCGCCAGCAGCGGAATCGACGCCGTTTCCGGATGCCGTTCGAGCGCCTGCGCGAGATCGAAGGCCGCCATGCCCGGCAACGACAGATCGAGCACAATCAGGTCGGGCAGCTTGCGGCGCACGCTGGCGAGCGCCTCCTGCCCGGTATGAGCGCGCAGCACCTCGATGTCACTGTCCATCAGCCGGGTGGCGAGCATGTCTGAATCATGCTGGGCATCCGCGACCAGCAGCACCGTTCTGGATTCCGGGCTCGTGCGCCGGGGTGCGATCCCTGCAAGCGCATGGGCAAGTTCGTCCTGGGTAAAGGGTTTCTGCAGCACGCGCGTGGCGCCCAGGGCCAGTCCGCGCGCGAGATCACTCGATACCGACACGATGACGACTGGCGTGTCGGCAATCGCCGGGTTCGCCTTGAGCTGACTGAGGAACTCCCAGCCGTCCGCGCTGGGCAGGAAGATGTCGAGCGTGATCAGACGCGGCCGCTGTTTTGCCGCGCGCACCAGCCCTTCCTCCGCCGTCGCGGCACGGATGCTGGCATAGCCTTCCTTGTGCAGCTGGCGGGCAATGGCATCGGCAACGCGATCATCATCCTCCACAATCAGCGCCAGCTGCGGCCGGACGGCATCCGCCGGCATGTGCGCTGACGGCAATTCGGCACGCAAGCGGGGCGAAGCGTGTTCGGCATGGCGGTAGGGTATCCACACCACGAAGCGCGAGCCCCGCTCGGGAGAACTGGACACGCCCACCGTACCCCCATGCAATTCCGCAAGGCGGCGGATCATGGCCAGCCCCAGCCCGGTGCCGCTATGCCGGCGCGCGGGCGACGAATCCACCTGCACGAAAGGCTGGAACAGATGCTCGAAACGGCTCTGCGGGATGCCGATGCCGGTATCGGACACCCACAATTCGAGGAATTCGTCGTCCTCTGCCTGCGCCAGCGGGAAGAAATGCCCCGGCATGTTGTCCGGCAGCCGGATATCCGCACGCCGGACGCGGCGTGCGCCCAGCGTCACACGCCCGCCATCGGGCGTGAACTTGACCGCATTGGACAGCAGGTTGAACAGGATCTGCTTGAGCTTGCGCGGATCGGCCTCGATGGCCGTCATGTCCGGCGCCAGTTCGAGGCCCAGCCTGATCGCGTGGCGCGCGGCCTTTTCGCGAATGATGGTCTGGGCGCTGCCGAGCAGCGATTCGACATCCACCGGCTCGGGGTCTAGCACCATCATGCCCGTCTCGATCTTGGAAAGATCGAGAATGTCATTGATGAGTTCGAGCAAGTGCTCGCCCGACAGGAAGATATCGGTGACGTATTCCTTCTGTTCCGGATTCAGTTCGCCGGCCAGGCCGTCGCGCAGCACTTCCGAGAAACCGATGACGGCATTGAGCGGCGTACGCAGCTCATGCGACATGTTGGCGAGAAATTCCGACTTCAGCTGGTTGGCGGTCATGAGTTGCAGGTTCTTGTGCACCAGTTCGCGCCCCGCCGCTTCCAGTTGCAGGGTGCGCTCGGCGACCCTTTGCTCCAGGTCGGCGTTGAGCGCACGCAGTTCCTCTTCCACCTTGCAGCGCGCCAGCGCGTTGGCGATGCCGGCGGCGACGGCCTGCATCGCCTCCATCGCATCCTCCGCCAGGGCCGCAGGCAGGTATGCGCCCATCACCCCGTGCAGTTCCTCGCCGATCAGCAGTGGATGACCGGCAAAGGCGTCCGCCTCGCCTGACTGCCCGGAATGCTCGAGAATACGCGTTTCCACCGCCGGCTGGCGCGTGTGCGCCACCAGCCCGGCCTCATGCTCGCCCGCTTCGACACGCTCGATCCGGTCGCGCAACTGCGGCGGGCAATCGCCCGCCGCCGCGCGCAGTTCCAGTGCCTGCTGCCCCGACGTCCAAACGCAGGCGCAGGCGCCGCCCAGGTAATTCGAAATGGCGTCCATGCAGCGCCGCAGCATGAGCTCCGGACTCTTGCCCTGGCCGAGCGCTTCGTTCACGTCTGCGCGCAGGAAGGCGAGGCGCATGTCATGCTCGCGCACCTGTTCCGACAGCTTGCGCTCCGTGATGTCGGAGGACAGCACGAACAGCCCCTCCGGCACTGCCTGGATATGCAGGTCGAACCAGGCCCGGCTTCCGTCCGGAAACACGAATTCGGTTTCCACCCGCTCGCCGGCGCGGCGCTCCATGCAGCGTTGGAGTGCGGCAAATATGGCCGCCTGCTCGATGCCCGGGAAAACCTCCATCATCGTGCGGCCCAGAAGCGCTTCCAGCGGCAGGCGGGCATGCTTCACCGCAACCCTGTTGAGATACAGGTAGCGCCAGTCGGGACCGATGATCTGGCAACCCTCGATCAGATTGTCCAGCGTGTTCTGCATGCGTCCCTCGCTCTGCTTGAGCGCCGCTTCGGAAGCCTTGAGTTGCTGAAACGGCAGGCGTACCGACGCCACGAACACGCTGCGGTAAATCAGGTAATACGCCACGGCCTTGTAGACGTGGCCCAGCATGTTGAAGCCGTCGTGCACGTTGGTGTAGAGCGTGAAGCACAGTTCGGACAGGGCCATGATGCCGAGCGCGGCGACCAGCCTCGACTCGCCCGGCAGGCCGCTGCGGCCCGGCCGTCGCACCAGCAGCAGCATGGCCACCAGGTGCAGTGCGATCAGGGCGTATTCGAGGCCGATCTTGAGCGGGGTCAGGCCAGCCCCGGGAACGAACATCAGCGGCAGCAGTTGCGGCTGAAACAGCACCAGGTAATAACATGCCGCCGACACGGCGAGCGCCGAGCCGAACAGTGCAAGGCGGCTGCGCGGGCCATAGGCGCGCTGCGGGAAGCGACCCAGCACCACGGCCAGAATCGACAGCACTGCGACAAGCCTCGCCATCAACCAGAAATGGATGGCCTTGTTCGGGCTCGAAGCGGTCACGAAATCCGGCATGCCGGTATAGGAAAGCATGTGCGCCAGATCGATCAGGGCGACCGCCAGGAATCCGGCAGCGATGACGGTGACCGCGCGCAGCTGCGAAGCCCCATATGCCGACCAGCCATAGGCGAAGACCATGACCGAAATGGCAATGGCGAAGAACTCCAGGAAGTTGTGCAGGATCAGGTAATCGGCCGGCGCGAACAACTGCGGCGATGCCGGCATCAGCCAGACCACGGCAAAAAGGAGGAGCGCCGGCACGAAATATCTCGCGGCCGAACGCGGGCTGGATTGTTCTGGCGAAACCGGGCTTGTCGCCTGCATCCTCATCCCCTATCAGCCGTTTCGCCGCGCATGGCGACTGTTCGCCGAATTTCCTGCAGCGGCGTCAATGTGAAGAAAGGCCATCGGCCTGCGGTGATGTCGGGCCGTCAATGGCCGACTGCAGCAGAAGATGGAGATGGGGATGGAAGAGGAAGCTGAATCCCGGCGCTTTGGAAAATCGCGGACGCGCGAACGAGATGAGCCGTGAAGCGCAGGCCCTGAAGCCTGGCAAATTTGCATGAATGCACGATGGATCCTTTTTTTCTTATTAGTATTGGCTTTATAACGCAAAACCCCAGAGTTTTGAACGCTTTCGAACAGTCGCTGTGCAAAACCCACGGCGGATGTGTTCGCGATGCGTCGTCACCGCGCATCAGCCATGCGTCGTACGCTGCGTGCCAAGATTATCGCAGCTTGCCGTGACGGAATTGTGGCAGACCGGGCATTCGCGTCAGTTGCCGCAACCCGGTTCTTGATCTGAATGGCGCCCCCGACACGAATCGAACGTGTGACCCTCCCCTTAGGAGGGGGATGCTCTATCCACTGAGCTACGGGGGCGAGGGGCGAATTTTACGTCAAAATGCCCTTCGCTCGCTGCTATGATGGCCGCGATGGAAATCGCCCTGCTGACAATCCTGCTGCTGACGGCCTGGCTAGCCTTGCGCGCCGTATCGACCGGCCCCCTGCCTGCGCCCGGGACCCATGCGCCGGAATTTTCCCTGCCCGACCAGCACGGCACCCGGCACGCTCTGGCCGATCATGCAGGCCGCTGGCTGGTGCTTTATTTCTATCCCCGCAATGGCACGCCCGTCTGCACGCGCGAGGCCTGTGCTTTCCGCGACGGCCATGCCAGGCTGCGCGCCGCCGGCGCTGCCGTCATCGGCGTGAGCGTCGACAGCCAGGCCAGCCACGCCAGGTTTGCCGCAAGCCACGGCCTCGACTTTCCGCTGCTCGCCGACACCGAAGGCCAAGTCGCGCGCCGCTACGGCGTCCTCGTCGACTTCAAAATATGGCGCATGGCCAGGCGCCATACTTTCCTGATCGACCCGCAAGGCACGGTACAGAAGGTATTCACCCGCATCGACCCAAGCCGCCATGCCGATGAAATCATCGCGGAACTGGACAGGCTCGCCCGATAAGCTACGGCGCAGGCTAGGCGACTTTCTCGCGACGCACCTTGTTGCCCCAGATCCATACGTACTGCAGGCCCGAAGCCACGGTGGTGGCAAATACCAGCCAGAACATGGGGTACACCCAGACTTCGCCCGGCACGATGTTCGCCTGATGCCCGAGCACCAGCGCCAGCATGGCGAACTCGGCGAAAGTGTTGCCCTTGCCGAGCAGGGTCGGCTGGATTTCCAGGTGCCCGGCCATGCCGCGATAGGCCAGGGCGCCGACCACGATCACGGCATCGCGGACGACGATGGCGAGCGCCACCCACACCGGCACAAGCTCGAAGCTCAGCAGCACCACCAGGACGGACAGGCTCAAGGCCTTGTCGGTGACGGTGTCGAGCGCGGCGCCGATGGCCGTGGTCTGCTTGAGCTTGCGCGCAAGATAGCCGTCGAGGCCGTCGGTCAGCGCGGCAGCCAGGAATACCCAGGTCGCCACCGCCCACTGGCCCTCGAGCATGAACCAGATGGTGGCCGGCACGCCCATGAGGCGGATGCCGGTGATGGAATTGGGCAGGTTGAAGGCTTTTTCTTCCATGGCGTGCTTCCCCCTAGAACTTTATTGGCCGCGGGGCACGGGCAAAAGCGTACCCGGCTTGCAAAGCGTTTTACCGCAGCGTTCGCGGAGGACGCGGAGTTTTGATTTCGTTCCGCCGCGTACTCTGCGGTTAATTCTGCTTTTTGGCTTGTTTTTTTGCTTTCCCCAACTCGCCGCGACTGATTACCCTCAAGCTTGGACGTTCTCCCAGAGTTTTTCAAGCCGCTTGGCCGATACCGGATAGGGCGTTTTCAACTCCTGTGCGAACAGCGACACCCGCAGTTCCTCCAGATGCCAGCGAAACTGGTCGAGCAGCGGGTCATGGATGCCGGCCTTGCGATGTTTGGCGAGGCGCTCCTGATAGCGCGCCTCCAGCCCCTGAACGATGGCCGTGTGGCGCGCGTCGCGCTCGCCGGCGCCGGGCAGCTTGTCGAAACGGCGCAGGATCGCGCGCAAATAGCGCGGCAGGTGCTGCCAATGTTCCCAGGGGGTGGCGCCGATGAAGCCGGGATAGATCAGTCTTGCCAGATGCGCCTGCTCGTCCTTCAACGCATGCGCGAAGGGCGATTTCTGCGCCAGCCTCGCCTGCACCTGCTGATGCAGGTCGAGGCATTCCTCGACGGATTTCAGCAGCGCCTGCGTCACCGGTGCGATGCGCGGCTTGGCACGCTCCTTCTGCTTGTCGAATTCCTTCTGCTTGCGCGGCAGCTCGTCATCGCCAAGGCAGGCCCGGCTGGCGATGGTGTCGAGCAGTTCGGCGAAAAATCCGTCGGCATGGCCGAAGGCGCGGTATTTCAACGCCAGCGCGGTCTGCCTGGCAAGATCCTTCTCCAGCTGCCTGAACTGGGCGGATAGCGAAAGCCGCACGAGTCGCACCACGCCCCTGCGCGTTTCGGCCCCGGCGTTCTCCGGCGTGTCCATGAGCTTCATGGCCACGCTGTCGCCACAATCGACCAGCGCCGGATAGCCGGTGAGCGATTGCCCGCCGCGGCTGAACTTGACGCTGGCCGGCAGGTCACCGAAGTCCCAGGCCGTGATGCCTTCGCGCTCGTGCTCGCTGCCAGCCTCGCTCTTGCCATAGGCGAGGCTGGCAGTCTCGCCGAGCTGCTTTTTCAGCGCCGCGAGGTCGCGGCCCATGGCAAGCTCCTGGCCGCCGTCGTCCAGCACGCGCAGGTTGAGCTTGAGGTGGACATCGATGTCGGCCTCGCGCACATCGGTCTTCCTGCCGGTGCGTTTTTCCACCCAGGCCGCCACCGTCTGCGCCAGCGCCAACTCGCCTGGCCGGGCCTCGCTCAAAAACGCCGTCACGGTCTGCGCCAGCGGAATGAGGGCATTGCGGATGTCCTTGGGCAGCGCCTTGAACAGCGCATTCGAGCGGTCGCGCAGGAGGCCGGGGATGGCCCAGTCGAGCTGCGCCTCGCTGACCTTGTTCAGCAGGTATAGCGGCAGCGACAGCGTGGCGCCGTCGAGCGGGTGGCCCGGCTCGAAGCGGTACTTGACCGCGCATTCCACGCCGTCGACCTTGAGAGTTTCCGGATACAGGCCCTGCGACAGGTCGAGTCCTTCGGCGACGATGTCTTCGCGCGCGAGTCTGAGCGTGTCGGGGTCGATGGTTTTCAGCCACTTCTCGAAGGCCGGGCCGTTGTGCAGGCCGGGCGGAATGCGCGCATCGAAGAATTTGTAGATGCGCTCCTCGTCGAGCCACACCCCGGCCTTGCGCGCCTTGTGCTCGAGCTCCTCGATGTGCTTGATCAGCTCGCGGTTGTGCTGGAACCATTTGGCGGCGGCTTGATTGGGCACGGCGTCGTATTCCCCCGCCACCAGCGCGCCGCGGATGAAAAGCTCGCGCGCGAGCGCCGGCTCGAGCGGCCCGTAATGCACGCGCCTTCTTGAAGCCAGCGTCACGCCGTAGAGCGTCACCCGCTCATAAGCCATGACGCGCGCCGACTTGCGGTCCCAGTGCGGCTCGGAATAGCTGCGCTCCAGCACATGCTGCGAGGCGGCCTCGATCCATTCCGGCCGCACTTCGGCCGCCATCCGCCCCATGAGTCTTCCCACATCCGTCAGCTCGGCCGCCACCACCCACTTGGGCCCCTTCTTCGCCAGCACCGAGGCGGGATGCAGGGAAAAACGCAGGCCGCGCGCGCCCTGGTAGTTGCCCTCGCCCGGCTTCCTCGCCTTGACGTCGTCGGACTTGAAACCGATGTTGCCGAGCAGGCCGGTGAGCAGCGCCTGGTGCAGGGCATCGTAGCCGGCGGGCTTTTCATTCAAGCGCAGGCCCATTTCCGCAACCTGGGTGGCGAGCTGGCCGTGCACGTCGCGCCATTCGCGCATGCGCCGCGGCGACAGGAAATGCTCGGCGAGCTGATTCTGCAACAGCCGGTTGGATTTCTTGTGCTTGATGGCTTCGTCGAACCAGTGCCACAGCTTCACCACCGACACGAAGTCCGAGCGTTCGTCGGCGAACAGCTTGTGCTTCTCGTCCGCACTGCCGGCGCGGTCCTGCGGCCGCTCGCGCGGGTCCTGCACCGACAGGAAGCTGGCGATGGCGAGCATTTCGGCGAGGCAGCCGCTGCGCTCGGCAGCCAGGATCATGCGCGCCATGCGCGGGTCGAGCGGCAGCTTCGCCACGCGCTCGCCGATCTTGGTCAGTTCGTTCCGTTCGTCGAGCGCGTTCAATTCGTGCAGCAGCCGATAGCCGTCGGCGATGAAGCGGGACTGCGGCGCATCGATGAAAGGGAAGCCCTCGACATTGCCCAAGCCCAGCGACTTCATGCGCAAAATCACGCCGGCGAGCGAAGAACGCAAAAGCTCCGGGTCGGTGAAGCGCGGGCGATTGTTGAAGTCGTCCTCGCCGTACAGGCGGATGCAGATGCCGTCCATCACGCGGCCGCAGCGGCCGGCGCGCTGGTTGGCGGAGGCCTGGGAGATCTTTTCGATCAGCAGCTGCTCGACCTTGTTGCGCGCGGAATAGCGCTTGACCCGCGCCTGGCCGGTATCGATGACATAGCGGATGCCGGGCACGGTGAGCGAGGTCTCCGCCACGTTGGTGGCAAGCACGATGCGGCGCGCGTTGCCCGGTTTGAAAATGCGATCCTGCTCCTCCACCGACAGGCGTGCAAAGAGAGGAAGGATCTCGGTGTGCGGGGCGCCCCGGAACGTCGCCCGAGGGCCCCTCGCAGAGGGATCGGGCAGCGGAGGGGATGCCGTGCCTGCGCTCCGGGGTGCCGTGCCAGACTCGCGGCCGGTCGCATCCCCAAGGGGCCCCTGCTCCCTGCTCGCAGGCACATGGTGCTTCCTCAGCGCCTCGGCGGTCTCGCGAATCTCGCGCTCGCCCGGCAAAAAGATCAGCGTGTCGCCCCAGCCCTCGCGCGCGAGCTCGTCGGTGGCGTCGAGAATGGCCTGGGTGAGATCGGCTTCCTCGCTAGCCTTCCCCCTTCCCCCTTCGCCCTTCGCTGCCGGCCCTTCCCCCTTCTCCCTTCCCCCTTCACCCCCTGTTGGCCGGTAGCGGATCTCCACCGGATAGGTGCGGCCGGAGACTTCGATCACCGGCGCATTGCCGAAATGCGCCGAGAATTTCTCGGCATCGATGGTGGCGGAGGTGATGACGACCTTCAGGTCCGGGCGCAGCTCCACCAGCGTGCGCAGGTAGCCAAGCAGGAAGTCGATGTTGAGCGAACGCTCGTGCGCCTCGTCGACCACGATGCAGGAATACGCCGACAGCATGGGATCGCCCTGGCTTTCGGCGAGCAGGATGCCGTCGGTCATGAACTTGATGCGGGTGTCGCGCCTGACTTTATCCGTAAACCGCACCTTGTAGCCGACCAGGCCGCCGAACTCGCTTTTCAGCTCCTCGGCCACGCGGCTCGCCACCGAGCGCGCGGCGATGCGGCGCGGCTGGGTGCAGCCGACGAGTCCCTTGTCGCCCAGCCCCGCCTCCAGGCACATCTTGGGGATCTGCGTGGTCTTGCCCGAGCCGGTCTCGCCGCACAGGATCAGCACGGGATTGGCCTTCAGCGCGGCGAGGATGTCGTCCCGCCGCTGCGCTACCGGCAGGTCGGGGTATTCAATAGGATGATTCATTCAAAAAAACAGAACGCGGAGACACAGAGAAAAACCGTAAAAGCATTTACAGGGAGGCATGGGAGGATAAGGGAGCAAACAAGGATTTTCTCCCTTGCCTCCCTTAACCTCTCTGTTATTGAATTTGTCTCTGCGCTTCTGCGTTCATAACGCCTTTCACTTGTTCTTGATGTAGCGCTCGTCATCGAAGGTCTCCAGCCACTCCGGCCTGTAGACCGCCATCAGCGTGGCGCCCATGCCGGTGGTGAGCGCCTCCGACCAGGCCAGCAGGATGAAGTAGGGCGTGTAGTTTTCCAGCAGATAGCCCATGGCATAGGCACCGGACAGCGCCAGCACCGCCGTCGATGCCAGCGCGGCCGCGCCGATGGCGAGCGCCGCGCCGAAGAAGCCGTTGGCCAGCACGTAGACGAAGAAATGGTTGGGCAGCCTGCGGTCGACGAAGCGGTACAGGTGATGCGTCACGGCGGCAGGCACGGCGCAAAACAGCAGGGACTCCAGGCCCAGGCCCATGAGGCTGGCCTTGCCGGTAAGCGCGGCCGCGAGCGCCGCCAGGCTGGCTGCCAGCCAGCCGCGCCAGAAGCCGAACATGAGGGTGGCGAGGCTCGCCCCCAGCATGTGGAAGGAAAGCCCCGGTTTCACCCCGGTGCGGATCTGCCACATCACCATCAGCGCGACCGCCACGCCGAGGAACAGGTTGAGGCGAGCACCGTCCTTGAGCCGTGCGAGGTCGCCCGAGCGCCAGGCGAACCACAGCAGGATGGCCACGCCCGCCCAGCCCAGCGCGTTCCAGTTGTCGGCGAAAACCGATATTTCCTTGTCCATGGCTGCATTTTAACTGCGGCTATACTTGCCTTTTATTTTTTGCCAGCAAAAGCCCATGAAGTTAGCCCTGTTCGACCTCGACAACACCCTGCTCGCCGGCGATTCCGACTTCGAGTGGGCGCAGTTCCTCATCAGCAAGGGCGTGCTCGACCGTGAAGTGCAAGAAGCGAAAAACCGCGAGTTCTACGAGCACTACAAGGCCGGCACCCTCGACATCCACGCCTTCCTCGATTTCCAGCTGAAGCCGCTGGCGCGCCACCCGCGCGAGCAGCTCGATGCCTGGCATCGCGAATTCCTCGCCACGCGCATCCTGCCCATGATTACCGAGAAGAGCCGCGCGCTGGTGCAGAAACACCGGCAGGAAGCAGACAAGGTCGCCATCATCACCGCCACCAACCGCTTCGTCACCGGGCCGATTGCCAGGGAATTCGGCGTCGATCACCTGATCGCCACCGAAGTCGAGGAGATCGACGGCCAGTACACCGGGCGCGGCACCGGCATCCCCTGTTTCAAGGAACACAAGATCACCCGCCTGGAGATGTGGCTGTCCGGACAGGGCCTGCTGTGGGAAGACGTCAGCGAAAGCTGGTTCTACAGCGATTCGCTGAACGACCTGCCGCTGCTGTCCAAAGTGACGCATCCCGTTGCGGTGGACCCGGACGACACCCTGGAAGCCCACGCCAGGCTGAATGGCTGGCCCATCATCAGCCTGCGCAATTGATGTCAAAATCGATGACGGTGAGGTTTGGGGCGGGACGAGCGCCCGGTTTTATTTCGTTTTCCTCCCTTGCCTCTCCCACCTACTTGTGAATAGGGTTTTGGCCAAAAACCGGCTGATATAATTCGGGCTTCCTAGTCCTGACTTTTCTCAATGATCCGTCGTTTCATCCAGCGCGTACTGGGCAATTCCGGCAAGGCCGAGACAGGCCGGCCCGCCAGCGAGCCGTTGATCCTGCCGCTGGCCAAACACGGCATCAGGCGCGAATCCATCGACGCCTGCGCCCTGCGCACCTGCGAAACCCTGGCCGACAGCGGCTTCAAGGCCTTCGTCGTCGGCGGCGCGGTGCGCGACCTGCTGCTGGGCAAGAAGCCCAAGGATTTCGACGTCGCCACCGACGCCACCCCCGAGGAAGTGCGCCGGCTGTTCCGCCGCTCGCGCATCATCGGCCGCCGCTTCCGCATCGTCCACGTCATGTGCGGGCGCGACACCATCGAGGTCACCACCTTCCGCGCCGCCGGCAACCTCAACGGCGACGACGAGGATGATCGACCCACCGACGAAACCGGCCGCATCCTCGAGGACAACATCTTCGGCAGCCAGGCCGAAGATGCGGCGCGGCGCGATTTCACCGCCAACGCCCTGTACTACGACCCGCTGCGCGAGGAAATCCACGACTATTTCAACGGTGTTGCGGACTGCAAGAAGAAGGTCCTGCGCATGATCGGCAACCCTGCCGCCCGCTACCGCGAAGACCCCGTGCGCATGCTGCGCGCCGTGCGCTTCGCCGCCAAGCTGGACTTTCACATCGACCCCGCCACGCGCAAGCCGGTGGCGGAGCTGGCCGACCTGCTCGACAACGTGCCGCGCGCGCGCATTTTCGACGAGGCGGTGAAGCTGCTGATGTCGGGCCACGCCCTGCGCGGCGTGCACCAACTGCGCGCCGAGGGCCTGCACCACGGCATGCTGCCGCTGCTCGACACCATCCTTGACGACTCGCAGGGCAAGCGTTTCATCGAAGCCGGCCTGAAGAACACCGATGAACGCATCCATGCCGACAAGGCCGCCTCGCCCGGCTTCCTGTTCGCCTGCCTGCTGTGGCCGCAGGTGCTGCGGCAATGGAAGGAAATCGAGGCCGAAGGCGAAAAGCCCATTCCCGCCCTGTTCATCGCCATGGACGAAGTGCTGGAAGCACAGCGCGAACTGCTCGCCATCCCGCGCAAGCTCGACGGCATGATCAAGGAAATCTGGGCCTTGCAGCCACGCTTCGAACAGCGCGCCGGCAGCCGCCCCTTCCGCCTGCTCGAGCATCCGCGCTTCCGCGCCGGCTACGATTTCCTGCTGATCCGCGCCGAAAGCGGCGAAATGCCGCAGGAACTCGGCGACTGGTGGACGGAATTCCAGGATGCCGACGAAGCCACGCGCAAGTCCATGCTGCTCGCCGAGACCGGCCCGAAACCCAAGCGCAAGCGGCGGCGCAAGGCCAAGACGGCAACCGAGGCTGCCGAAACGCCGGCATGACGGTCGCCGCCTACATTGGCCTCGGCGCCAACCTCGACGATCCCGCGGCGCAGGTCGAACTGGCCATGGACGAACTCGCGCGCCTGCCCGAAAGCCGGCTGACCGCGCGCTCTTCGCTCTATGCCTCGGCGCCGGTGGGCTATGCCGAGCAGCCCGATTTCATCAATGCCGTCGCTGTGCTGGAAACCAGGCTGTCGCCGCGCGCCCTGCTCGAGGCCATGCTCGGCATCGAACACCACCACGGCCGCAACCGCACCTTCCGCAATGCGCCGCGCACGCTCGATCTCGACCTGCTCTTGTACGGCGATGCGCATTTTCATGAGGCAAACCTCACCCTGCCGCACCCGCGCATGCACGAGCGCGCCTTCGTGCTGTTGCCGCTGCTGGAAATCGCGCCCGAACTCGTCATCCCCGGCCACGGCCGCGCCGAACTGCTGCTTGCGCTTGCCGGCGACCAGTCCGTGCGCCGCCACGAGCCGCCGCTGAAAGTGGCGGCAGGCGTCCTCTGATGCCGCGCCCGCGCTACCGGCATATCGTCGTCGAAGGCCCCATCGGCGTAGGCAAGACCAGCCTTGCACGCAAGCTGGCCGAGCACCTGCAGGCCGAACTATTGCTGGAAAACGCCGCCGACAATCCCTTCCTGCCGCGCTTCTACCAGGACCCGAAAAGATATGCGCTGGCCACCCAGCTGCATTTCCTGTTCGACCGCGCGCGCCAGGTGAGCCAGCTCGCCCAGGGCGACCTGTTCCGCCACAGCATTGTCGCCGACTTCCTGCTCGACAAGGACCGCCTGTTCGCCAGGCTCAACCTCGACAGCGACGAATACGCGCTGTACCGAAAAGTGTATGACGACCTCGCCCTGCAGGCGCCTGCCCCCGATCTGGTCATCTACCTGCAGGCGCCGCTCGACAAGCTACGCGAGCGCGTGAAGCGCCGCGGCATCGACTACGAACAGGGCATGAGCGGCGACTACCTCGACCGCCTTGCCGACACCTACAGCGAGTTCTTCCATCACTACGATGCCGCCCCGGTGCTGATGGTCAACAGCGAAAACCTCAATTTCGTGAACAGCGCAGACGACTTCGAACTGCTGCTGGAGCGCATGGAAAAAATGCGCGGCCCGCGCGAGTTCTTTTCGCGCGCAGCCTAGACTTCCTTTACAAAGAGGACAGGAGGACAAGCGGAATGCAACAAACCATCATGCGCAGCGAGGATTTTCCTCCTGTCCTCTTGTCCTCCTTGTTCTGATTGCTTATGAGTGAACCACTGAAGCCCGTCACCCTCTCCACCCTCAAGGCCATGCGCGAGCGCGGCGAGAAAATCGCCGTGCTCACCGCCTACGACGCCAGCTTCGCGCGCCTGATGGACGAAGCCGGGGTGGACATCGTGCTGGTCGGCGACTCGCTCGGCATGGTGGTGCAGGGCCATGCTTCCACCCTGCCGGTGAAGCTGTCGGAGATGTGCTACCACACCCGTTGTGTCGCGCGCGGCGTGAAGCGCGCCTTCATCGTCGCCGACCTGCCCTTCGCCAGCTACCAGCAAAGCCCGCAGCAGGCCTATGCCTCCGCCGCCCGTCTCATGGCCGCCGGCGCGCACATGGTCAAGCTCGAAGGCGGCGCGGTGATGGTGGAAACGGTGCGCTTCCTGACCGGCCGCGGCATCCCGGTGTGCGCGCACCTGGGCTTGCTGCCGCAGTCGGTCAACCAGCTGGGCGGCTACAAGGTGCAGGGCCGCGAAGAGGCCGATGCCGAACAATTGCTCGCCGATGCGCTTGCCATGCAGCAGGCGGGCGCGGGCATCTTGCTGATGGAAGCGGTGCCGGCAGAACTGGCGGCAAAGGTGACTGCCTCGCTGTCCATCCCCACCATCGGCATCGGCGCCGGCCCCGACTGCTCGGCCCAGGTGCTGGTGATGTACGACATGCTGGGCCTGTACCCGCGCGCGCCCAAGTTCTCCAGGAACTTCATGGAAGGCGCAGGCAGCGTTCCCGCCGCCTTCGCCGCCTACGTGCAGGCGGTGAAGACCGGCGCCTTTCCCGGCGCCGAGCACAGCTTCTGATGCAAATCCTGCGCCGCAACGCGGAACTCAGCCTGTGGAAGGCCGCCCACCCTGACTGCGCCTTCGTGCCGACCATGGGCAACCTGCACGAAGGCCACATCTCCCTGGTGCAGCAGGCACGCCTGTCCGGCCTGCCGGTGATCGCCAGCATCTTCGTGAACCCGCTGCAGTTCGGCGCCGGCGAGGATTTCGAGCGCTACCCGCGCACTTTCGAGGCCGACTGCGAAAAGCTGCAGAGTGCCGGCTGCACCGCCGTGTTCGCGCCCGCGCTCGAGGACATGTACCCGCAGCCGCAGAGCTATTTCGTCGAACCGCCGGCACTGGCCAGCGAACTGTGCGGCGAGTTCCGCCCCGGCCATTTCCGCGGCATGCTCACCGTGGTGCTGAAGCTGTTCAACCTGGTCGAGCCGCGCGTGGCGCTGTTCGGCAAGAAGGACTACCAGCAGCTCACGCTGATCCGCGGCATGAGCGAACAGATGAACCTGCCCATCCGCATCGAAGGGGGCGAGACCGTGCGCGCCGAAGACGGCCTCGCCCTGTCCTCGCGCAACGGCTACCTCACGCCGGTCGAACGCAGGGAAGCCCCCCGGCTCTGCCAGACCCTCAAGCAGATCGCCGACGCCCTCGCGCTGGGCCGGCGCGATTTCGAGGAACTGGAAGTGCAGGCGCTGGATGCGCTCTACCAGCACGGCTGGAAAGTGGACTACCTGAGCATCCGCCGCCCCGACCTGTCCCTGCCCGCCGAGGGGGATGCGCAATTCGTGGTGCTGGGCGCGGCCTGGCTGGGCAAGACCCGGCTGATCGACAACGTCGAGACCGGCCCGGGTCTCTAAACATTCAAATTCCCTTATAATTCAGCTTTATAGATTCATCGGGAGAGCCTTATGACCCGAACCATGCTGAAATCCAAGCTTCACCGTGCGCACGTCACGCATTCCGAGCTGCATTACGAAGGCTCCTGCGCCATCGACGAGACGCTGCTCGAAGCCGCCGACATCCGCGAGTACGAGCAGATCCAGATCTACAACGTCAGCAATGGCGAGCGCTTCACCACCTACGCCATCCGCGCCGAGCGCGATTCCGGCATCATTTCCGTGAACGGCGCCGCCGCGCACAAGGCCGAGCCGGGCGACATCGTCATCATCGCCACCTACGCCCAGTACAGCGAGCTGGAACTGGCGCGCTACGTGCCCAACCTGGTGTACGTGAACCCGGAAAACCGCATCATCGGTTCGCGCAACCACATCCCCGTCCAGGCCGCCTGAATTTCCCGGCCCCGGCCGCCTCATGGCTTTGTCGATGTCCGCGGCGCAGGCAGAAAAACGGATGCCGGCTGGGCGAAGACCTTTCAGCGCACGCTTGAGGCATCCTGGCCGAAAAGCACTTTTTTTGCCTCATCGCCCATCACCGGCTGCGGGTTGATTTCGTCCGCCAGCGCGTAGGCTCGCAAGGTTGCCGGCCTTTGCCGGATGCGCTCGAACCATGCCGCGAGGCGGGGAAATTCTTCCAGTTGCTGGCGCTGTTTCTCATGCGGCACGATCCAGGGGTAGCAGGCCATGTCGGCGATGGAATAATCATGCCCGCAGATGAACTCGCGCCCGTCGCCAAGATGCCTGTTCAAAACCCCGTACAGCCTGGCGGTTTCCTTCACGTAACGCTCGATCGCATAAGGCACCGGCTCCGGCGCGTACTGCACGAAATGATGGTTCTGTCCGGCCATCGGCCCCAGTCCGCCGACCTGCCAGAACAGCCATTGCAGCGCCTGGTTGCGGCCGCGCAGATCCTGGGGAATGAAACGATGGCTCTTGTCCGCCAGGTACAGCAGGATCGCGCCTGACTCGAAGACCGAAACAGGCTCGCCGCCGTCTGCCGGCGCATCGTCGACGATGGCCGGGATGCGGTTGTTGGGTGAAATGCGCAGGAACTCCGGCCGGAACTGCTCACCCTTGCCGATGTTGACCGGCACGACGCGGTATTCCAGGCCGGCCTCTTCCAGAAACATCGTGATCTTGTGGCCGTTGGGTGTGGTCCAGTAATGCAGATGGATCATGACGCGTTCTCCTGTCCGTGGGCGTTGCCGGCATTATGCGCCCTGCTGCCGAAAGCTGCCGGTGCGCAGGTAGTGCAACACCTCGGCATGCACGTCGCGCGCCCACAGCATGCCGAAGTGACTGTGCGGCACGACCACATGCTGCGTCACCTCCGGCGTCCGCGTTTCCCCCACGCTCACCGTGCCATCGTGGGGCCGCGGCAGCCCGCCGGCCACCAGCGTCCCCAGGCCGATTCCGCGCGCACCGGCAATCAAGGCCAGCGGACGATTTGCCGGCCAGGCCGGCCGCTCGCCCAGCAGGGCCGCCAGGGTATGCGGCCCCAGCATCCGGCGGCCCAGGCGCCAACGGGCGAAAGCCTGTGCCGCATGGCTGAATGCGAGCGGCGTGCCCAGCATCAGCACCCGGCCGTTTTGCGGCAGCCCGCCCTGTGCGGCCAGATGGCACAGCAGAATGCCGCCCAGGCTGTGCCCGAGCAGATGCACCGGTCCATGCCCCAGCCCGCCGAGCAGCACGGCGAGCCTGCCGGCGCTGGGCGCCAGCGGACGCCGGGTGGGATAGCGGAAAAAGCGCACCTCGTAACCGGCACGCTTCAGCGACCAGGCCAGAGGCAGCAGTTCCAGGCCCTTCATCCACAGGCCGTGCACGAGGACGACGGTTTCCTTCATTTCTCTCATTTGGTCGCGCGGCTTTTTTCGACTTGGGCAAGCCGGGCTGCAGGCCATGTTGTCATCTTCCCCGGCCTGCCGGGATAATGGCCGGCATTGTTGCTGTTCATCGAGTGCATCGGGTGCTGGATATCTATGTTTTGGACAAGTCGCGCATGGGGCCGCGCAGCGGCTACAAGCTGCGCCATCTGCTCGACCGCCTGACCCTCAGGGGCCAGCCGTGGACCCTGTGCGATGCGCGCGACATCGGCAGGCGGCAAGGCGCCAGGGCCTTTCTGCATGTCGACCTGAGCAATGACCCTCCCGAATTCTCGGCACTGACGCAGCATTACGACAGGGTGATCAACGGGCATGCTTCCAGCATCGACCGCCGGCTATACTCTGCCGCGCGCGTCTTGCAGGGCCAGGCATGTGACGCTCCGGTCATCGTCAAATCGATATTCAACCACCGCGGCAGTTCAGAGCTCCGTCATGCCGAAAAGCACGATTTCTATCCCAGGCTGCGCCGCTCGGTGCTGAAAATTGTATATCCCGGGTACAGGAAAAAGCTGTGCCCCCCGTACCGGGTTTTCAAGCACATCGACGAGGTGCCGCGTTCGGTCTGGTCGAATCCGGCCCTCATCGTGGAAAAATTCCTCGCCGACCCTGCCGCGCCAAGCATCACCAAATGGCGCTGGGATTTCTGCCTCGACGAGGGCATCACGACCGAGGCGGTTTTCTCCGACCCCCTGTGCCAGCCCGAAAGCATGCTCTCGGTCGGCACACAGCCTGCCCCGCCTGCCGAGATTGCCGCCCTGCGTTCGAAAATGCGACTCGACTACGGCTCGATCGACTTTTTCATGACGCCCGCAGGCGCCGTCCCGATCGACGTCAACAAGACGGTCGTGGTCACCCGATCCTGGGTGGATACGCAGGCCTTCCTGCAGGTGCATCTCGACCGTTCCGCCGATGTGCTGGCCCGCTTTGCCCGGACTGAGCAATGAGCAGACAGCCGCCGCGGACAAGCCTTTTCGACCAGCGCATCGAAACACGAAAGGGAAACGCCAGCCTGGCCGACATCGCGCAGCGAACCGCCCACCTGATGATCAGCATCAAGAACCGCGCCTTCGATACCGCGCTGATCGATCATTTCTGCCATCTCGTCACGCAATACTTTGCCGCGGGGCTGGTCACCATCGTCGACAGTCCCTACATCCACAACATCACCGCGGAAACCTCCGACCCCGCCGAAGTCGCGCGCCGGACGACGACCCTGGCCATGCTGTCGCAAGAACGCAGCCGGAACGTACAGCGCCGCATTCGGCACAATGGCGCGACCGGGCTGAATTTCCTGCCATGGGCCGAGCTTGCCGCCCAGACTCCCGCCTGGATAACAGCCGAGGTGCTGGCCGCCTACAACCGTCGGGGAGCCTTCCATGCCGCGGTGGCCGAACAGACCCGCAAAATTCGCGGCGCGCGTGCTTTTGTCATGCAGGAGGAAAGCGATGCGTTCCTGCTGGAAGAGATTCCGCCGCTGATCTGGGCGTATTACGGCCTGGCCGGCGGAGTGGCCGATTTCTATCCCGGCCCGCAGATGCCGCTGTTCTGGGACATCGATCGCGGCCGCATGGCGGCAGAACTGCCGCGTATCTCCGCCCTTGCGGCAGGCCATCCCGGCCACGTCTATGTCGAGCTGATACGCCGGACAGCATCAAGCGGCAACGGTGCAGTCGCACGGATCGAAACTCCGTAACCACAACCGGATCGGGGTCTGAACTGATGAACTGACTGGCGGGAGGGGGACTCGAAAGATTTCCTCCAGGCCTTGCGCCGTAAGGAACCGTAAAATTCGGGCATTGAAAATTCCCACAAATGTGCCCCCAAGTTTGAGGCATTAGCCTTCAATCGGCAGGGCGATTATTACCATATAGAAAAAATAATTTTTACAGAAAAATTGCGCCGCCCAATACGGGAATCGCCACTAAGACCTTGTGTCAAGCTGGCAGTTTGAGTGGCCACCAACTTTCACCCGAGCGTCTTGACATGGATACACCTAAGACCAGCATCGTCGCGTATGTACTTGCCATTGACAGCATCGAGGAACGCATGAAAAACGCCAGGGATCTTATGGATTCGCTGGAGTCCCTCGACGTTGTACAGGAGGTTTCCCTCGCCCCAGCCATCTACTGGAAAGAGCCGCAAAAGATCACGGAATTCCTCACCCGGTTCCCAGAGCATACATTCACGCGGAAATTCCTGCGCAAGTACAGGATGGGACAAGTGGCCACTGCATTGAGCCATATAAGCATCTGGCACCGCTTGCTCGAGAGCAAACATGATGCTGCAGTGGTTTTCGAAGACGACATCCACATCAGTGACGTAATCGGATTCAGGCAGACCATGTTCGAATTACGCGATCGCCAGAATCCTGAATGGCTACGAATCCATCTGCACAAAAGGTTTCGAGATCAAGTGCTCAGTACAAGAGCGGGTGGCCTGTTTGCCGACGATCCGATGCCCTGGGGGTTTGCCACCTACTATGTCACCAGGTCTGGCGCCAGAAAGATGCTGGAGTGCTGTCGGCAAATGGATGGGCCGATCGACTGGCTGCCGCCCCTGTTGAAACAGCGTGGCCTTATGGCTACCAAGACCGTAACGGAGGTCGTAGTCGAACATCATGACTTTAACGGCGATAAAAGCGAGCTGAGCCAGCGCCACAAGATTGAATCCACTCCCGATACAATACAAAAACTGCCTAGCACCATTTGGACCTCGCCATCCGTGTCCGGGAATGTCGAGATGTTCCGTTTTCTATCACGCCTGGCCCGTACCGGCGAATCGCGGTTGGGCGCCTGGGGCTCTGCCTATACACCCAAAATGACGATTTGGCCGTTCAAGCGAAACTAGAAATATCGTGTCCTATTCACGTCTTGCCAATGTCATCGAATTGCGATCGGGCGGCATTACCGTTCTGCGAGGTATTTTTGACAAGACGAGTGTTCGGCATGCAAGGGCGAAGGTGCTCGACAATAGGTTCCTGTTCAAGAACACCAGACCCACGCCATCCGCCGGACATCTCGCAGGCTTTCATCGATTTCCCGCGCTCGAACCCTTGCACACCATGCTGTCTTGCAATTCCGCCATCATCGAGTTTCTCGATTTCAGATTGAATGGAGAGGGGGTCCGCAGCATTGGCCTAAGCGATATCACAATAAATCGCTCACAGGAGTGGCATAACGATTTATTGCGGGGCAAATTCCAGGACTATCTTGACGACGCACTCAACTGGGATGTCGACGGCGGTGGCGTATATAAAGTGCTTTTCTACCTTCAGGACGGCGCCAGCCTGAAATATATCAAGGGCTCTCACACCAAGCCGATTCCCCTGGAGAACGACAGGTACGCCGAGCCAGGCGACGGTACGGAAATCACCTCGGTTTGTGTCAACGCAGGAGATGTTGTCGTCATGGATATTCGGTGTTCGCACAGAGGCGCGGAGGAGTCTTTTTATGCGAACGGTCAGTTTGATGAAAACCCGCGAATACTGATTTCTACCGTGTTGGGCGGGGTGAACCACAAGCTGACCAATGCCATGGAAGCCGGCAACTTTCAACGGCTGCAAGACTGGATGCGGCGCCACCCTTGAGCCTTGATAACCGTCTAGGCGCGTAACGACGCGTCCACCTTCACTGGCCCGGTAATGGCTGTTCTGTGCGTTGCTTTTTCCTCGGTTACTGGCGCCTCAATCAGGCCAGTTTGCTTGCCGTCACTGAGATTCTTGTACTGAGATTTTTGGATTTTTTTCGGACTTGCCTGGAAGTCCTGCTGGTGCCGGGAGGGGGACTCGAACCCCCACAGTGTTACCACCGGCGGATTTTGAATCCGCTGCGTCTACCGATTCCGCCATCCCGGCAAGGAGGCATGAAGCCGCGCATTATCGCCCAAGGCTCCGGGCAGGGGCAAGGCGCAGACCTTATAATGCCGGCTTTCCGACGCACCCAGGCTTGCCCGATGCGGCTTTCCGATTTCGATTACCACCTGCCCGAGGAGCTGATCGCGCAGTTTCCGGCCGCCGAGCGCAGCGCCAGCCGGCTGCTGCATGTCGACGGCGCGGCACTGGCCGACCGCATGTTCGCCGAGCTGCCGGCATTGCTGAAGGCCGGCGACATCCTGGTGTTCAACGACACGCGCGTGATCAAGGCGCGGCTGTTCGGCCAGAAACCCACGGGCGGCCAGGTCGAGGTGCTGGTCGAGCGGATTCTCAACGACCATGACGCGCTGGCCTTCGTGCGCGCCAGCAAGACACCGAAGCCGGGTTCCCGCATCGTCATTGGCGACAGCGTCGAGTTCGAGATGCTGGCGCGCGAGGGCGACCTATTCCGCCTGCGCTGCCACGGCGGCGACAGCCTCCTGGAGGTGCTCGACCGCTACGGCAGCCTGCCATTGCCGCCCTACATCACGCATGCGCCGGAAACGCTGGACGAGACCCGCTACCAGACGGTGTACGCCAGCCAGCCCGGCGCGGTGGCCGCACCCACCGCCGGGCTGCATTTCGACGAAGCCATGCTGGCGCGGCTGGATGCCATGGGTGTCACGCGCGCCACGGTGACCCTGCATGTGGGCGCCGGCACTTTCCAGCCGGTGCGGGTGGAGAACATCGCCGAGCACAGGATGCACAGCGAACGCTTCTTCATCCCCGAGGCCACGGTGGCGGCCATCCGCGAAGCGCGCGAAAACGGCGGCCGCATCATGGCGGTGGGCACCACCAGCCTGCGCGCGCTGGAATCCGCCGCGCGCGACGGCGAACTGCAGCCCGGCGAAGGCGACACCAACCTGTTCATCACCCCCGGCTACCGCTTCAGGGTGGTCGAGCGCCTGCTCACCAACTTCCACCTGCCCAAGTCCACCCTGCTGATGCTGGTGTCGGCCTTCGGCGGCTACGATCACCTGCGCGCGGCCTATGCCCATGCGGTTGGGCAAGGCTACCGCTTCTTCAGCTATGGCGATGCCATGCTGATCGAACGCGCACCCGGGGCCTAATCGAGCGCGAAGGAAATCTTGGCGTTGATGCGGTAGCTGACGATCCTGCCGTCTTCCACCCTGGCCTGGAAATCCTGGATGTAGATCGAACGGATGCCGTGCAGCGACTCGGTCGCCTTCTGCACGGCGAGGTTGGC
>VFQM010000289.1_pt1 | contig 59094 bp, 65 predicted proteins | sample 3512391 | NCBI WGS metagenome assembly VFQM01 (sample SAMN10412369, study PRJNA504923) | tailings metagenome | isolation source: Replicate 1 from Balatoc abandoned mine | place: Philippines | reverse complement strand
CATCACTGCATCAAAGCCTGAGAAGTCATTGTTGACTTCCCGCAAAAGAACTGGTGGAAGAAATAGCAAGGGTCAGATGACCATGCGCTATATCGGTGGTGGACACAAGCAGAAGCTTCGTATCATCGATACAAAGAGAAATAAGTTTGGTGTTCCTGCTACTGTAAAAGAGATCGAATACGATCCAGGACGCACAGCACGTATCGCCCTTTTGCATTATGCAGATGGTGAAAAAGCGTATGTTTTATCTCCGGCAGGTTTAAAGGTTGGTCAGGTTGTTATGAACGGACCAGACGTAGCACCTGAAGTAGGTAATGCATTGCCTCTTTCTAAAATTCCATTGGGTACCATCATCTTCAACGTAGAGTTGAAGCCTGGTAAAGGTGGAGCAGTAGCAAGAAGCGCAGGTTCTTTCGTACAATTGTTAGCACGCGAAAATGGTTATGCAGCCTTGAAGATGCCTTCAGGTGAAATGCGTAACGTATTAGAAACTTGCATGGCAACTGTGGGTTCAGCTTCAAATGCTGATCACATGAACGAAAGTGTAGGTAAAGCAGGTCGTAACCGTTGGAGAGGCGTTCGCCCTCGTACACGTGCGGTTGCAATGAACCCTGTTGATCACCCGATGGGTGGTGGTGAAGGTCGTGCCTCTGGTGGTCACCCTCGTTCTCGTAACGGATTGTACACTAAAGGTAAGAAGACTCGTCACCCTAAGAAGTATTCTGATCGTCTAATCATATCTAGAAGGAAAAAATAATGGGACGCTCGATTAAAAAAGGACCGTATTGCGATTTCCGCCTTGCTAAGAAAGTAGAGGCTGCGGAAAAGGCCGGTAAAAAGTCAGTGATCAAAACATGGTCAAGAAGATCAACCATTCTTCCTGATTTGATTGGTCACACATTCGCAGTTCACAACGGAAATAAATTCATTCCGGTTTATGTAACTGAAAACATGGTGGGTCATAAGTTGGGCGAATTTGCTCCTACCCGCACTTTCAAAGGACATTCCGGTAACCGTAAAGATTAGTGAGTCATGGAAGCGACAGAAACTAAAAAGATAAAGAAATCGGTATTGAAGCGCGAAAAGCGTGATGCTAAGAAGGAAGCTGCTAAAACAGGTCCGGTGGTAGCAAAACTTAAAAACGTGCCTTCATCACCCCGCAAGATGAGACTGGTAACTGACCTTATCAAAGGACAGCGCGTAAACCAGGCTTTGAATATCCTGAAGTATCAACCACAACTAGGTGCTGAGAAGATAGAGAAACTACTTCTTTCTGCCATCGCTAACTGGGGAAATACACACGAAATGAAAATCGAAGACGCAGATCTTTTTGTAAAAGAGATTTGGGTTGACGGTGGTCGTCAGCTAAAGCGTATGAGACCTGCTCCACAAGGAAGAGGCTACAGAATCCGCAAACGCTCTAACCACGTAACATTAGTGTTAGGAAGCTTAGCATCTGAAAACAAGGTTCAATCTGCTGAAACGAAATAAGAATGGGACAGAAAATTAACCCGGTAGGTTTTAGATTAGGTGTCGTTCGCGGTTGGGATTCCAGCTGGTTCGGAGGCAATACCTTGTCAGAAAAACTAGTAGAAGATCAGAAAATCAGAAAATATGTAGACGCTCGTATCCCTAAAGGCGGTATCGCTAAAGTGGTAATTGAGCGCACACTGAAGCGCATCACCTTAACTATTCACACGGCTCGTCCAGGTGTAGTTATTGGTAAAGGCGGTCAGGAAGTTGATAAGATCAAGGAAGAATTAAAGAAACTTACTGGCAAGGATGTACAAATCAACATCTTTGAAATTAAGCGTCCTGAATTGGATGCGAAATTGGTAGGTGAATCAATCGCTCAACAAATCGAAGCGCGTATCTCTTACAAGCGTGCCATGAAGCAAGCAATTGCCTCTGCCATGCGTGTTGGTTCTGAAGGTATCAAAGTGAAAGTATCTGGCCGTTTGGCTGGTTCTGACATGGCGCGTACCGAACAATACAAAGAAGGTAGAATTCCATTGCACACCCTGCGTGCTGATATCGACTATGCAATTTCTGAAGCACAAACTGTGTACGGAAAAATTGGTATCAAAGTATGGGTATTCAAAGGAGAAGTATACGGTAAACGTGACCTTTCCCCTAACGTAGGCGCAGCCGCTAATGCAGCAGCAGGCCAAACTGGTGGAGAGAATCGCGGTGGCGACAGAGGCGGTCGCGGTGGTGATCGTGGCGGCAGAGGCCGTGGCGATAATCGCGGTGGCCGTGGTGGCGACAACAGAGGTGGCGGACGTGGCGGTGAAAACCGTGGCGCAAGAGGCCCTAAAAATTAATTAGAACAGGTAAAGCTTAGGAATAATGTTACAGCCTAAAAGAACCAAGTTTAGAAAAATGCAGAAAGGACGCGTAAAGGGTATTGCCACTCGTGGGCACTCTATCGCTTTCGGTTCTTTCGCCCTTAAGTCGCTCGAAGGCGGCTGGATCACAGCTCGTCAGCTCGAAGCTGCTCGTATCGCGGTTACTCGTGCTATGAAGCGTGAAGGACAAGTTTGGATCCGTATATTCCCTGATAAACCAATTACCAGAAAGCCAGCCGAAGTTCGTATGGGTAAGGGTAAGGGTGCCCCGGAATATTGGGTAGCAGTAGTAAAGCCAGGTACTATTCTGTTCGAAGCAGGTGGTGTGGATATTGCCACTGCAAAAGAAGCTATGCGTCTTGCTGAAGGTAAACTTCCAATCAAGACAGCCTTCTCAGTAAGAAGAGATTACGTAGAAGCACAAACCGCTAAGTAATGAAAAACGCAGATATCAAAGCATTGAGTGTTGTTGAACTAAACGAGAAAATCGCAAGCGAAAAGGAAACACTTCGCAAATTGCAATTTGCTCACCAGGTGTCAGCTATAGAAAACCCAATGAAGTTACGCGAAACTCGCCAACTCATTGCGCGCCTCAATACAGAATTAACCGCTAAACAGCGCAACGCATAATTCCTATGGAAACAGTAGAAAGGAATTTCAGAAAAGAAAAAGTAGGTAAGGTTGTAAGCAATAAAATGCAGAAGACTATTACTGTTACGGTAGACAGAAAGGTAAAGCACCCTATCTACGGTAAGTTTGTAAACAAAACAACGAAGTTCAAAGCTCATGACGAGAAGAACGAAGCAGGTATCGGTGATACTGTACGCATCATGGAAACTCGTCCTTTAAGCAAGGACAAGCGTTGGAGATTAATTGAAATCTTAGAAAAAGCCAAGTAATCATGATAACCACCGAATCCAGATTAACCGTTGCCGACAACAGTGGCGCAAAAGAGGTTTTATGTTTTCACGTTCTTGGCGGAACTAAAAGACGTTCAGCTTCTGTAGGCGATAAGATTGTAGTAACTGTTAAGTCAGCTACAGCAACAAGCCAGATTAAGAAAGGTACTGTTTCAAAAGCAGTTATCGTTCGCACGAAAAAGGAGATCAGACGTAAAGATGGTTCTTACATCCGTTTCGAAGACAATGCAGCTGTGTTGTTGAACAATCAGGACGAGCCACGCGGAACGCGTATTTTCGGACCTGTTGCGCGTGAACTTCGCGAGAAGCAGTTTATGAAAATTATTTCATTGGCCCCTGAAGTGTTATAAGTCATGGAAAGAAAATTTAACAAACAACCTAAGTTGAAAATCCGCAAAGGCGACACTGTACAAGTGATTGCCGGAGACGACAAAGGTAAAAGTGGCAAGGTGATGGAAATACAGGCAGCAAAGAACAGAGCTGTGGTGGAAGGCATCGCTATGATCACTAAGCATACTAAACCATCTGCAGGTAAGCCTGAAGGTGGTATTAAGAAAACAGAAGGTACTATTAACCTTAGTAACCTTATGTTAGTAGACCCTGCCAGCGGAAAACCTACACGTGTAGGCCGTAAAAAAGATGCAGAGGGTAACTTGCAACGTTTCGCTAAGAAAACCGGAGAAATCATTAAGTAATGGCAACGCCTAGATTAAAACAGAAGTATCAGCAGGAAATCATGACTGCCCTGAAAGAAAAGTTTCAGTATAAGTCAATCATGGAGGTTCCGAAAGTAGAAAAGATATGCATCAACAAGGGTATGGGAATAGCTGTTTCCGACAAGAAGTTGATCGATGTGGCCTTGGAAGAGATCACAACGATTGCCGGTCAGAAAGCAGTTTCAACCAAATCCAAGAAGGCGATCTCTAACTTTAAGTTACGTGAAGATCAACCAATCGGTGTGCGTGTAACCCTTCGTGGTGACCGTATGTACGAATTCATGGATCGTTTAATGAACATCTCTCTACCACGTGTACGCGATTTCAAAGGCGTTAGCGCTAAAGGATTTGATGGTCGTGGTAACTACACCCTGGGTGTAAAAGAGCAGATTATCTTCCCTGAAATTTCTATCGATAAGGTAACGAAAATCAGCGGTATGGATATTACGTTCGTTACCAGTGCAAAATCTGATGAAGAAAGCTTTGAACTACTAAAAGCATTCGGGATGCCGTTTGCAACTAAATCTAACTAGTATGGCGAAAACATCTGTAATCGCAAGACAAACAAAAAGAGAACACTTAGTAGCAGTATATGCCGCTAAGCGCAAGGCTCTTAAAGAAGCAGGCGACTATCTGGCACTAGATAAGTTACCGCGCAATGCCAGCCCGGTTCGTTTAAAGAACCGCTGCAAACTTACTGGTCGTCCGAAAGGATACATGGGTAAGTTCGGTATTTGCCGTAACCAGTTCCGCCAGATGGCATCTGATGGAAAAATTCCTGGCGTAACCAAGGCTTCTTGGTAAGCTAAAATTCAAAATCTCAGATTCGAGATGCCTTATTTAGAATCTGAAATCTTGAATTTTGAATCAAAAACACATATTGCTGCTGAGTATCCAGGTCGATTAAATTCGAAACCAGATAACAGTTTGAATTTTAAAAAAAGTTCAATATCTTTGCAGCCCGGTTTTAAACGGGCTTGCTTTTTTAGCGAAAAATTGGAGAAAAATGACGGACCCAATAGCAGATTATTTAACCCGGTTGCGTAACGCGATCAAAGCCAACCACAAAGTGTTGGAGATACCCGCAAGCAACCTTAAGAAGGAGATCACCAAGGTGTTGTTCGACAAGGGTTACATCCTTAACTATAAGTTTGAGGACGGGAAGAATGTACAAGGCATCATTAAGATCGCTTTGAAATACAATCCTGAAACAAAAGAGAATGCCATTTCGCATTTGGAGCGTGTTTCAACTCCAGGTTTGCGCCAGTATGCAGACGTAGCATCTATGCCACGTGTGCTTAATGGTTTAGGTGTTGCTATCGTATCTACCTCTCGCGGGGTAATGACCGATAAGGAAGCACGCAAACAGAAAGTTGGCGGTGAAGTTTTGTGTTACGTTTATTAATCGATTACGAGCATGTCACGAATAGGTTTAAAACCAGTTTCAGTTCCTGCAGGCGTAACGGTTACGATCGGCAAGGACAAAGTTAGCGTGAAGGGCCCTAAGGGTGAACTTCATCAGGCTATCGACCCTGACTTTCAGGTGAAAAACGAAAATAGCGAAATAACTGTAGTACGCCCTACAGACCAAAAAAGACACAAAGCATTACACGGTTTATACCGTGCGCTTATTGCTAACATGGTAGAAGGTGTATCTAAAGGCTACAAGCAACAATTGGAATTGGTTGGTGTGGGTTACAAAGCCACTGCTCAATCAAACGTATTAGAGCTTAGCCTTGGTTATTCTCATAATATCTTTTTAGCCGTGCCTTCAGAAATTAAGGTACAGGCTACTCAGGAGAAAGGTCAAAACCCTACCATCATATTGGAAGGTATTGACAAGCAATTGATCGGACAGATCTCTGCGAAATTAAAATCGTTGCGTAAAACTGAGCCTTACAAAGGTAAAGGTGTTCGCTTCACAGGTGAGTTTGTACGCAGAAAGGCTGGTAAGGCTGCTGCTAAATAATAAAGCATCATAGCTAGTAAAAACTAAAACTATGGCAGGCAAATTAGGAAGAAGAGACAGGATCAAAATGGGAGTTCGCAAGAAGATCTCCGGAACAGCTGAACGTCCAAGACTATCAGTATTCAGAAGCAATACAGCGGTATCTGCCCAATTGATCGATGATATAAAAGGTGTAACCTTAGTAGCCGTAACTACACGTGAGTTAGGCGAGAAGGCGACCAACAGTATGGAAAACTGTAAAGGTGCCGGCAAGAAGATCGCTGAAAAGGCAATCGCGGCTGGTGTTACTGAGATCGTATTCGATCGTAACGGTTACCTGTACCACGGAAAAATTAAAGCATTTGCAGAAGGAGCCCGCGAGGGTGGTTTAAAATTCTAAACAACGAATATGTCGGCAAGCAACATAAGCGCAGTAAAGGCAAGTGAAATCGATCTTAAAGAAAAGGTCGTAGCCATTCAGCGCGTAGCGAAAGTAGTAAAAGGTGGACGCAGATTCAGCTTCGCGGCTATCGTAGTAGTAGGTGATGGAAATGGTGTAGTAGGCTACGGTTTAGGAAAAGCAAATGAAGTTACAGATGCCATCGCTAAGGGTATCGATGATGCTAAAAAGCACCTGGTAAAAGTTCCTGTTATTAAAGGAACTGTTCCCCACGAGTCTTTAGGTAAATTCGGTGGTGGTTTCGTATTGTTAAAGCCGGCTTCTCCTGGTACAGGTGTAATTGCAGGTGGTGCGATGCGTGCTGTATTGGAAAGTGCCGGTGTACACAATGTATTGGCAAAGTCTAAAGGTTCTTCAAACCCACACAACGTGGTGAAGGCTACCTTCAAAGCTTTAACCAGCATGCGCGATCCTTTCTCTATTGCGAGAAACAGAGGCGTTTCTTTATCAAAAGTTTTCAACGGCTAATCGAACACGGTTATGGCTAAAGTACAGATACAACAAACCCGCAGCATCATTAAGCGCCCTTATACACAGCAGCTTACAATGCAGGCCTTAGGCTTGGGTAAAATGAACAAGACGGTAATTCACGAGAACACTCCGCAGATTGCCGGTATGATCAGAAAAGTAAATCATTTGATCACCGTTAAAGAAGTTAAGTAATGAAATTACATACACTAAAACCTGCTGAAGGATCAACCAAGACTAACAAGAGACTAGGCCGTGGTCAAGGCTCTGGCGGTAGCACTGCGGGTCGTGGTCATAAAGGTGCCAAATCTCGTTCAGGTTACTCACGTAAGCCTGGTTTCGAAGGTGGTCAGATGCCTTTGGTAAGACGCGTTCCTAAATTCGGCTTTACACCACTAAATAAAATTACTTTCAAAGCTGTTAACCTCGATGTTTTAGAGGACCTGGCGGCTAAAGTAAAAACTGATTTGACTTTAGAAGTGTTGATTAACAACGGTGTTGTTAACAAGAGAGATAAGGTTAAAGTATTGGGTCGTGGCGAATTAAAATCTAAAGTGAATGTTCAAGCTCATGCTTTTTCTGATGGCGCTGTTAAAGCAATCGAAAAAGTAGGTGGAACTGTTACAACTGTTAAGTAATGAAGCGCTTTTTTCAGACTATAAAGAACATTTTCTCCATTGAGGACCTGCGCGTGCGCATCCTTAACACAATGGGCTTTCTGATTATCTTCAGATTAGGATCTTTTATTGTGTTGCCGGGTATCGACCCTGCAGCACTAACAGGTGCTCCTCAGGAAGGTATTTTAGCCCTGCTGAACACCTTCTTAGGTGGTTCTTTTAGTCGTGCATCAATTTTTGCCTTGGGTATCATGCCTTATATTTCGGCATCTATCATTGTGCAATTATTGACTGTAGCTGTCCCTTACTTCCAGAAAATGCAGAAGGAAGGTGATTCTGGCCGCAAGCGTTTGAATCAAATAACGCGTGTATTAACTATCCTGATCACAGGTTTCCAATCTTACGGTTACATCAGAGGAACTATACCTGCTGAGGCAATCATCGATCCTGGTTTCTTCTTTTACTTCTCAGCCATTGCCATCCTTATCGGTGGAACAATGTTCTGTATGTGGTTAGGTGAAAGAATCACAGACAAAGGTATTGGTAACGGTATCTCTATGCTGATTATGATTGGTATAGTGTCTCGTTTCCCTGGATCAATCATTGATGAAGCGGTGAATAACCGTGGTCTAAGCGGTGGTATCATTTTCGTAATCGAATTACTCGCCTTGTTCGCAGTTGTGATGGGTGTAATCCTGATTACTCAGGCTACTCGTAGAATACCTATTCAATATGCCAAGCAGGTTGTAGGAAACAAATTATACGGTGGCAAGCGTGATTTCATTCCATTGAAATTGAACTCAGCCGGTGTTATGCCAATCATCTTTGCGCAGGCCCTTATGTTTATCCCTGCCTTAATTGGTGGTATCTGGAGAGACAGCGAGGCAGGTGCTTACATTGGTTCCACCTTCTCTGACTTTACTTCATGGCAGTACAACGTAGTGTTTGGTTCATTAATCCTGTTGTTCACATTCTTTTACACAGCGATTACCATCAACTCTAACGATATCGCAGACAACTTGAAAAGAAACGGTGGTTTTGTACCAGGTGTTAAACCAGGTAAGCAAACCTCTGAATTTATAGATACTGTTTTATCACGCATCACATTACCAGGTGCAATATTCCTGGTGATTATAGCGGTTATGCCTGCGTTTGCAGTAATAGCCGGTGTTGGACAAAATTTTGCCCAGTTCTTCGGAGGAACTTCATTGCTGATTCTTGTAGGCGTAGTGCTTGACACGCTTCAGCAAATAGAAAGCTACTTGCTCATGCGTCATTATGAAGGCATGATGAAGTCGGGCAGAGTAAAAGGACGTTCTCAATTTGCTGCAGCTTAAGTGCTGAATGGTTCACTTAAAGACTGAAGAGGAGGTAGCAATCATCCGCGAAAGCGCCCAGATACTTGGGAAGGCTCACGGTGAAGTAGCTAAGCGAGTGAAGGCTGGTGTTAAAACCGCTGAACTCGACAGAATTGCTGAAGAGTATATTCGAGATAATGGTGGTATTCCATCATTCAAGAATTACAACGGCAGTTTTCCGGCTTCTCTTTGTATCTCTGTAAACGAAGTTGTAGTGCACGGTTTTCCGGGTAGCTACGAACTGAGAGACGGAGATGTAATTTCAGTTGATTGTGGAGTTTATTATAAAGGCTTCCACAGTGACTCCGCATACACTTATCCACTGGAAGGTGCTTCTCAAGAGAAGTTACTTCTGTTGGAAAGAACACTTGAATCCCTCTGGCTGGCTATTGCGCAGGCAAAGGCCGGAAACAGAATGGGAGATTTAGGGTATGCAATTCAAAGTTATGTAGAAAGCTTTGGGTACGGAGTAGTGAGAGAACTGGTTGGTCATGGTGTTGGAAAACAACTGCATGAAGATCCTGAAGTACCTAACTATGGAAAACGTGGTAAGGGAGTGAAGTTGGTACCGGGAATGGTCTTCGCAATTGAACCAATGATCAACATGGGTACCCGTAATGTGGTACAGGAAAAAGATGGTTGGACAATCCGTACATCGGATAGAAAACCTTCTGCACATTTTGAGCACATGGTGGCGATTTGGGAAGGAAAGACGGATGTATTGACAACACACCAGTATATAGAAGAAAATTATAGCTATAAGTGGCGAAGCAAAAGTCAATAGAACAAGACGGTACCATTACAGAAGCGTTATCAAACGCCATGTTCAGGGTACAATTGGAAAACGGGCACGAAGTATTGGCCCATATTTCCGGAAAGATGCGCATGAATTACATACGTATTTTACCGGGCGATAAGGTAAGACTGGAAATGTCTCCTTACGATTTAACAAAAGGAAGAATTGTATTTAGATACAAGTAACTGTTATAGAGATGAAAGTAAAAGCATCCATTAAAAAGCGCAGCGCTGATTGCAAGATCATCAGACGCAAGGGTAAGTTGTATGTAATCAACAAGAAGAATCCTCGTTTCAAGCAGAGACAAGGTTAAACTGTGACTAACAACGAAGAACGAACAACGAATTAATATAAAGACATGGCAAGGATACAAGGTGTCGATATTCCGGATAACAAGCGTGGCGAGATAGCCCTTACCTACATTTATGGTATAGGCAGAAGAAGAGCGCAAAGCATCCTAACACAAGCGGGCATTAACTACGACAAAAAAGCGAAGGATTGGAATGATGATGAAGCGAATGCGATTCGTGGAATTATCTCTGAGCAGTTCAAAGTTGAAGGTATGCTTCGTTCAGAAGTTCAGATGAGCATTAAGCGTTTGATGGACATCGGTTGCTACCGTGGCCTACGTCATCGTAAGGGCTTGCCTGTACGCGGACAAACTACTAAGAACAACGCACGTACTCGTAAGGGTAAGCGTAAGACGGTAGCGAATAAGAAGAAAGCAACGAAAGGATAATAAAATTTAAGATTTCAGATTAAAGATTTGAGAATAAAAAGTCAAATCGAAAATCGAAAATCGAAAATCAAAAATTACATTATGGCGACTGCTGATAAGAAAAAAGATAAATCGAAAAAGCGTGTAGTAAATGTAGAGGCTGTTGGTCAGGCTCACATCCGCGCTACGTTCAACAACATCATTGTAGCAATGACCAATTCTACAGGTCAGGTGATCACTTGGTCATCTGCCGGTAAGATGGGTTTCAAGGGCTCTAAGAAAAACACTCCGTATGCTGCCCAAATGGCAGCACAGGATTGTGCTACGAAAGCTTTTGAATTAGGCTTGCGCAAGGTTGAAGTATTTGTGAAAGGTCCTGGTGCTGGTCGCGAATCTGCGATACGTACTATTCAGATCGCTGGTATTGAAATCACCACGATTAAGGACATGACACCACTACCGCACAACGGTTGCCGTCCTCCTAAAGCGCGTAGAGTATAATCTACTCGTGAGTAGAGGAATTTAGAATTTGAAATATTGAATCTGAAATAATAAAAACATGGCAAGATATACCGGGCCAAAAGTAAGAATATCAAGACGCTTCAATGAGCCTGTAATGGGTGAGAACAAAGCGTTGCAGAAGAAGAACTATGCTCCAGGCATGCATGGCAAAACCAAGAAACGTAAAGTTTCTGAATACGCTACGCAGCTAGCTGAAAAGCAGAAGGCAAAATACATCTACGGTTTGTTAGAGCGTCAGTTTGCCAAGATGTTCGACAAAGCCTCTCGTAAGAAGGGCGTTACAGGTGAAGTATTGCTTCAGTTATTGGAAGCAAGACTTGACAACACTGTGTATCGTTTAGGTATTGCACCTACACGCAGAGCGGCACGTCAGTTGGTTATTCACAAGCACATAACTGTTAACGGAGAGATCGTAAATATCCCTTCTTTCAGTCTAAAGTCTGGTGATGAGATCGGTGTGCGTGAGCGCTCTAAGTCTTTAGAAACTATTTCGAACAGCTTGTCTGTTCAATCAGCTAAAAAGTACGCTTGGTTAGAGTGGAACAATTCTGAAATGATCGGAAAACTGTTACACATTCCATTGCGCGCTGATATACCTGAAAATATCAACGAGCAGTTGATCGTTGAATTGTACTCTAAGTAATTCTTAACGAAAAAGAACCTGACTATGTCAATACTTGCGTTTCAAATGCCGGAGAAGGTTGTAATGGAAAAGGCCGATGATTTTCACGGTACTTTTACCTTCAAACCTCTGGAAAAAGGATATGGTGTTACAATGGGTAACGCTCTCAGAAGAATTTTACTTTCTTCATTAGAGGGTTATGCCATAACAGGTGTTAAGATTCCTGGTGTACTACATGAGTTTTCTACAATAGAAGGTGTAGTTGAAGATGTTGCTGAAATTATCCTGAACCTGAAAATGGTTCGTTTCCGCAAGATCAACGACAATAACGATACTAAGATTACTGTTAGTGCTAAAAAACAAAAGCAGTTAAAAGCTGGCGATATCGCTAAGTTTACTTCAGCTTTTGAAGTGTTGAACCCTGAGCATGTTATCTGCAACATTGACGAATCAGCGAGTATAGAAATCGAGCTGACTGTTGAGAAGGGCAGAGGATACTTACCAGCAGAAGAAAACAAGCCTAACGAACAAGTTTTTGGTTTCATTCCTATTGATGCAATTTTCACACCAGTGAAAAATGTAAAGTTCAGCGTAGAGAACACCCGCGTTGAGCAGAAGACTGACTACGAAAAACTAGTTATTGAAATACAAACAGATGGTTCAATCCATCCTGAAAAAGCATTAGAAGGAGCAGCTCATATTTTAATTCAGCACTTCCGTTTATTCTCTGATAAACCTATCGAGCAAGAAACCGGCAAAAATGCAGAAGAGGAAGTGGTTGACGAGGCTATGCTTCATATGCGCAAATTATTGAAGACAGGTTTACATGACCTTGATCTCTCAGTACGTGCATACAACTGCTTGAAAGCAGCTGATGTAAAAACATTAGGAGAACTTGTTCAATTAGAGATTTCAGATATGATGAAGTTCAGAAACTTCGGAAAGAAATCATTAGCTGAATTAGAACAACTAGTAGCAGACAAAGGCCTGACTTTTGGTATGGACCTTTCCAAATATAAGTTGGACGAAGATTAAGAGAATTTTGCGATCATGAGACACGGTAAGAAAATAAACCACTTAGGAAGAAAGCATAGCCACCGCGCGGCATTATTGTCGAATATGGCATCTTCCCTGATTATTAATAAGCGCATCACTACAACTGTAGCGAAGGCTAAAGCTTTAAAGAAATATGTTGAGCCTTTGCTAACCAAAGCAAAGACTGATTCTACTCACTCACGCAGAACTGTGTTCTCTTATCTTGGCAACAAGGAGTCTGTGAAGGAATTGTTTGGTGAGGTAGCAGCCAAAATTGCTGACAGACCAGGTGGATATACACGAATCATCAAATTGAGCGACACACGTATTGGTGACAATGCTGAGGTTTGTTTGATGGAGTTAGTGGACTTCAATACGCTTTATACAAAAGAAGGTGGCGAGAAGAAAGCTAAAACAAGAAGAGGTCGTTCTAAGGCTAAGACAACAGCAGAAGGCACAGAAGCTACTGCCGTAGAAGAAAAGCCAAAGAAGGCTAAGAAAGCTGACAAAACTGAAGGCGAAGCGTAATAGTGGAGCACAAAACACATATAGAAGGGATTGAGTCTGACTCAATCCCTTTTTTGTTTGTTGGGGGTAGCCTCTGTAGCGTTTGAAGGGATGGGATTTGTCCCTTCACCGCTCAGGTTCAAACGAATGCGGAAGTTTATTCCTTTTTAAAGGTTAGTATTAATGGTAGAAACTTATTTTTGTTAAAGCGTAGTTAAAATGAAGGTAGATAAGAAAGCATATTTGTTACTGGAGGACGGCTTACTCATTGAGGGTATTGCTGTTGGTAAATTGGGTACAAGTGGTGGTGAAATTTGTTTCAACACTGGAATGACCGGCTATCAGGAGATTTATACAGATCCATCGTACTTCGGACAGGTGGTTGTAACCACACCTGCTCATATCGGTAACTACGGAACCATTGATGAAGATCAGGAATCTAATCATACACAAGTTGCAGGAGTTGTGATTAATGATTTTTCAGAAGATCACAGCCGAAAAGGAGCTAACGATAGTCTGCAGGCCTACCTTGAAAAGAATAATGTTGTTGGTATTGCTGGTTTAGATACCCGCATGTTGGTGCGTTATATCCGTAGTAAGGGTGCCATGAATGCTTTAATCTCATCAGAGCTTACGCCTGATGAAATGAAAGAGCACATTAAGCAAGTGCCATCGATGGATGGACTTGAATTGTCCTCGGTAGTGTCTACTAAAGAACCATACTTTTTTGGTGATGAAAATGCGCCTGTTAAGGTGGCTGTGTTAGACCTAGGTATTAAGCGCAATATTTTAAAAAACCTCTCCAAGCGAGGCTGTTATTGCAAAGTATTTCCTGCAAAAACTTCATTTGCTGAAATGGCCAAATGGAATCCTGATGGTTACTTTATTTCTAATGGTCCTGGAGATCCTGCTGTAATGGACTATGCTATTACAACTGTTAAGGAAATACTGGATGCCAACAAAAAGCTTTTTGGTATTTGTTTAGGACATCAGATACTCGGTCTGGCTTCGGGACTCTCAACCTATAAAATGCATCATGGTCATCGTGGGTTAAATCATCCCGTAAAAAACTTATTTACCGGACTTGGTGAGATGACTTCACAAAATCATGGTTTTGCTATCAGTGAAAAAGGTATTGACAAGAATGAAAAAGTTGAGGTAACACATCTTCATTTGAACGATAACACCATCATGGGTATCAGAAGAAAAGATAAAGACGCTTTCAGTGTGCAATACCACCCTGAGGCTTCACCTGGGCCACATGATTCATCTTATCTGTTTGATCAGTTTATTGAAATGATCAGAGCTAAAGAATCAGTAATGAGATAATTTTAAATTTCAAATCTTAAATTTAACATTGACATGAGTTTAATTGAAAGTGTACACGCCCGCCAGATTTTAGATAGTCGCGGTAATCCAACAATTGAAGTGGAAGTAACTACCTCAGCCGGTGCCTTTGGTCGTGCCGCTGTTCCATCCGGTGCTTCTACCGGAACACACGAAGCCGTTGAGCTTCGTGATGGTGACAAGAAAAAGTACATGGGAAAAGGTGTGCTTAAAGCTGTCAGCAATGTCAACACTAAAATTGCAGAAGCCATTGTTGGTTTCCCTGCTTATGAGCAAAACCTGATCGATAAGATCATGATTGAGTTGGATGGTACACCTAACAAAGGCAAGTTGGGAGCCAATGCAATTCTGGGTGTTTCAATGGCAGTAGCTAAGGCTGCAGCAATGGAGTCTGGTTTGTCATTATATCGTTATATCGGTGGGGTAAGTGCGAATACACTGCCTGTACCCATGATGAATATTTTGAATGGTGGTAGCCATGCAGATAACTCAATCGATTTTCAGGAGTTTATGGTAATGCCTGTGAAGGCGGATACTTTCTCTGATGCATTACGCATGGGAACTGAAGTATTTCACACCTTAAAGAAGGTGTTGCACGATAAGGGGCTTTCTACTAACGTTGGCGATGAAGGTGGTTTTGCACCAAACATCAAATCTAATGAAGAAGCCATTGAAATTGTAATCAAGGCGATTGAGAAAGCAGGCTACAAGCCAGGGGTGGATATTTTTATTGCCATGGATGCAGCTGTATCTGAGTTCTACGATGCAAAATCAAAAACCTATACTTTCCACAAATCAGATGGCAAGAAATTGAAGTCTGACGAGATGGTGGAATATTGGGCTAAATGGGTGAAGAAATATCCTATCATTTCAATTGAAGACGGCATGGCTGAGGATGACTGGGATGGCTGGAAGAAATTAACAGATAAAGTAGGCAGCAAAGTACAACTGGTAGGTGATGATTTGTTTGTGACTAACGTGAAGCGTTTACAACAAGGTATTGACACAGGCGTTGCTAACTCAATTCTCGTTAAAGTAAACCAGATCGGTTCTTTAAGTGAGACAATAGCTGCTGTAAACCTGGCAAAGAATAATTCTTACAAGAGTGTAATGTCGCACCGCTCTGGTGAGACTGAAGATAATACCATTGCTGATTTAGCGGTGGCATTAAACACTGGCCAGATTAAAACGGGCTCTGCTTCACGCTCTGATCGTATGGCCAAGTACAATCAATTAATTCGCATTGAAGAAGAATTAGGGGAAACGGCTTATTTCCCAGGATTGAAATTCTAAGCATTATTTATTTTTACTTGTCTTGGTATTAATCTGGATGAAAGTTCCGGTTATATACCAAGACATTTTTATTTATAGTCACCCATTACTGTGGCCGTCTTCCGCAGGCTGTAGCATTGTTCTACACATTTTTAAACAGTAGTTCAATTAAAGTGCCCTAAAATTGTTTTAATCAAGGTTCCTGAAACTGGCATACCTTCTGAAAAGGAAGTGGTATTGATAAACTTAAAATAATAATACCATGAAAAAATTATTCTTCACAATCGCATCATTAATGTTTGTAGCTATTGTTTCTGTAAATGCACAAGATGCTACCAAAACTGAAACAGAAAAGTCTGCAGTAACAACCACTGAAGCATCAACGGTAGTTGAGCAAGAGAAGACAAAAATTAAAGCGGAAGAATTACCGCAAGCAGTTCAAACCACGCTGGCTGGCGACACCTATAAGGGTTGGGAGGTTGTTAATGCCTATGTATTGAAAGATAAAAATCAATATGAAGTGGAGTTGAAGAATGGCGCTGAGAATAAAACTTTCAAGTTTAGTGCAGACGGTAAAGTAGTGACTGAATAATTTGGGTTTTTCCAGGCCAATCATCAGAAAGCCGGATATTTTTCCGGCTTTCTTTGCTATTTTCACTGCGTATGAAAAGTATACTGTTAATTGAAGATGATTCGACTTTCTCACGCATGATCAGTATGTTTCTGACGAAACTGGGATATGCGATTACAGTGGCGGCAGACGGAAAGGAAGGGCTAAGAAAATTAGGAAATCAGTCATTTCACCTGGTACTGCTTGACTACAGATTGCCCGATGCATTGGGTATAGATTTATTAAAGGAGATTAAGCTGGAGAAACCGGAAGTACCTGTTATCATCATGACAAGCTTTTCGGATTTGCGCACAGCTGTACGTTGTATGAAAGCAGGTGCCTATGAATACATTACCAAACCTGTAAACCCAGACGAGCTGCAACTTTTAGTTGAACAGGCGTTAAGTAAATCGAGTAATGTAATTAAGCGAACCACCCCGATAATTAAAAATACTTTTTTTGAAGGCACCAGCACTGCCTCGAAAGAGCTACTGGCATTAGTCAATGTGGTGGCACCTACCGAATTAAGTGTAATTATTGAAGGCGAGAGCGGTACCGGTAAAGAAAATGTAGCAAACACCATACATCGTTTAAGTAAACGTGCTGCTGGCCCTTTTGTGGCTTTGGATTGTGGAGCCCTATCAAAAGACCTAGCGGCCAGTGAGCTGTTTGGTCATGTAAAGGGATCATTCACAGGTGCACTGAATAATAAAGTAGGTCAGTTTGAAATGGCCAATGGTGGTACTTTATTTTTAGATGAGGTGGGTAATCTTTCTTATGAAGTACAAGTTAAGTTATTAAGAGCAGTGCAAGAACGAAAGATTCAGCCGATTGGTAGCAATAAAGAAATTAGTGTTGATGTAAGAATCATTACTGCAACCAATGAGAATTTGTTGAATGCCAGCCGCGATGGAAATTTTAGAGAAGATCTGTTTCATCGGTTGAATGAGTTTAAAATTAATGTGCCATCACTGCAACAAAGGGGTAAAGATGTAATAGGCTTCGCTGACTTTTTCAGAGAACAAGCCAATCAGGAATTACAAAAAAATGTTTCAGGTTTTAGTGATGAGGTACTAGACTTTTTTCAGTCTTATAGTTGGCCAGGTAATTTGCGTGAACTAAAAAATTGTGTGCGAAGAGCAGTGTTATTGAGTACTACAACTCAAATCCAAATGGCTAGCCTGCCACCAGAAATGATGCAATCACAAAAGCACGAAGTTCGTGATGGAATGAGTGCAAATGAATTTGATCTGAAGGCAATTCAGGAGAAAAACGAACGCGAAAAGATTATTCAAATGTTGCAAGAAGTAAGGTACAACAAGTCTAAAGCAGCCAAGTTGCTCAATATTGACAGAAAAACACTTTATGCTAAAATGGAAAAATATGGCATAAGTTGAACTACTTACACTTGATTTAATTGGGTGATTACACTTCTTACCGATAATTCACCGATTCTTATTTTTTCCTGAATCGACTCGGGGTTAACGCCATTCTCCAATGCTATTTCAATTTCCTTTAATTGACTGCCACAAGCTACAGCACCCAGTTGACTACAACGACCACTAAGTCTATGAATGACCTCCCGCACAGCACTTGCCTCTTGGGCAGTCATGGCTTGTTGAAGCATAAGCAGGTCTTTTTCTGAGTCATCCATGAATTGTTGAATAATTTCTTGCCTTGCTTGAGGATCTCCCATGGTAAGCCGATCTAAAAGACTAAAGTCAAACGCTGTTTGATTGGTTTCTTTTTCACTTACTAAAGCATCCATTAAAAAAAGTTGCAGTAAGTCTGCTTCTTTAAATGGTTTAATTAATACTTTATCAAAACCTGCATCTAGTAATTGTTGCTTTTGCTCAGGCAGGGCATGGGCGGTGATAGCAATAAATTTTGTGGACTTTTGTGTTCTTTCTTTCAATAAAACAATGAGCTCATCTCCTCGCATACCGGGCATCCTGATGTCAATCAGCATATGTGTGTATGATATCAAATCGTTACTTTGAAGAGCTTGTTGTGGGTGTTGAAAACTATTGCACTCCATATGATGGGCCTTAAAAATACGTTCACAAAAACGTAAGATGAGGGCATCATCATCAATGATCAACACCTTTGCTTTTGAGTTAGGTAAAACAGGAACAGTGTCTTCTGCTATCTTGCTTCCTGCCGGTGCTTTATCGAACCCTAAAGTTACTGTAAAGAGTGCACCAGCACCAGGTGTAGAATCTACTTCGATCTTACCATATTGTGCCTGTACAAGTGATTTTACAATGGCTAGGCCAATACCTGAACCTGCTCTCGCGTATTGATTAGCATTAAGTATTTGTTCAAACTCCTCAAAAATCTTTGTGTGATTCTCAGGGTCTATTCCTACGCCAGAGTCGCTGATGAGGAAACGACAATTTTGTCTGTAAGCCGTGTTCTCAATCATTACGCTAAGTCTTACAAATCCTTCATCCGTAAACTTGATGGCGTTTCCCAGCAGATTGAAAAGAATTTGTCTTAAGCGATAAGGATCCCCCAGTAATATGGTATCGATGGGTCCTTCGATTATTGTTTCAAAGTGAAGCCGTTTTTGTGTAGCCTGAATTTGTATGCTTTTACTTACATCTTCTAACACTTTGTTTAAGGTGAAGGGTATACGTTGTAAAACCAACTTACCTGAATCTATTTTGGTGAAATCCAGAATATCATTAACCACATGCAGCAGATGATCTGAGGCTTGCTGTATGGCTTTTATTTCTTCACTTGAAGAATATTGCGTAGCAGCGAGCTCACTAAAACCGATAATAGATTGTAAAGGCGTTCTGATTTCGTGACTCATGTTTGAGAGAAACTGCTGTTTTAGTTTCCCAAGGTTTTCGGCTTCCTCTTTTGCTTTGATAAGCTGTTGCCTGTAGTACCGCGTTTTAGTAATATCGAGCAATATCAAAAAAAGCAGAATAACTGAGCTGAGCACAAAGATGAGTACTACAGTTGCAATAAGCTTTGTGCTCCTGGTGGCTAGCGCTGAAGCTACTGAATAATTGGACTCTATCTTTTGAAGTTCTTCTTGTTCTACATCTCTTACAATGCTGATTACTTGGGTGAGTAGTTTCGTATTTTCATTAATAAAGTCAATTTCACGTTGAAGTACTATTTTACTCTGAAGACGTTTATCAGCTTCCAGGTTTTTAACTATCTGTCCGATTTCTTCAATGGCATTATTTTCACGATACACAGAAAGGGTATCGGTGGTTGTGCTTAACTCCTCTTCAATTTCAATCCGCGGAAGCGCTTCATCTTTTTTCTTTTTTTTGCCGAATAACTTGTTGAGAAATCCCTTCTCCTTTTCTTCATCTTCAATATTCTCGTAGCGCCTTGTTATTACTTTTTTGCTGGTAGTCCGAACACTCGTATCAGCACCCGCTGTGTAATTGATTAAGTATTGAGAGAGGGAATCTAACTGGTAAGAGGTTCTGAAATTTTGTGCAGAGCTTAACTTGGCTTGCAAGTAAGTCAGGAATAATTTATTGCGTTTTTGCAAGATAAACCTGATGTTGGCAAGTCGTTGGTATTGTGTGCTGTCGCTCCAACTCAGGTTGTCCAGACTATCCAGCTGTGCCATCAATGCTTTAGACTCCTGTAGGAAGGTGGTTGTAGCCAGACGTGGATTTTTAATTGCCTTTGCTCTCAATTCCTGATCGAGACTGGTAATCTGTCTGAAAAAATTGTTGAGTGATTCTATCTTAACATTAGGTTCAGCCAGCCGGTCAACTGTTTGTAATAATTCATTAAAGCTATAGTAGGTGATTAAACCGGCAAGACCGATGGCAAGTATAGCAATACAAAAGGCCGCAATGATCTTTTGTTTTGTGCCTCGAAGAAAACTAACTTTTTCAGAGTCAAACATGTTTTGGGTATGCAGATTATTCCCTAATATAAGAAAAGCATAAAGAGTGGAGAACCACTCTTTATGCTTAATGAAGGTTTATCATTTAGATGGTTCCTTCGAGTGATGCAATACGACTTTGTGCTTCTGATTTTCCAAGTGCGTAAGACATTTTATATAACTCTAACGCTTCGCGTTTAGTGTCCTTTTTCTTGCGTGGGGCAAGTTTGATTCTTGCTGCAGCCAGTTCCATTGCTTCAGCCTGTGCAAATAACAGGTCTGCTTCTTTCTGTTTTGCTTCAGCGCTGATATTAATAATTTTACTATCGAGTGAAGCAATGTTCTCATCTTTTAACTTTAACATGGTGTTTTGTTGTACCACTACTGAATCTTTCTGAGTCAGGTTCATAGAAAGTAGCTGATTCTCTTGTTTCATTTTATCTGCCTCTTCCTGCAAAGCAGCCACTTGTAGCGAACTTGCCTCTAAATCGGCTTTTAGCTTTTTAATGGTAAGTGCATAGCCAGAAGATTGATTCTTGATTTTCTTCTCCAGCGATTCCAGCTTTTCTGCGGTCTGACGTATGTAATCGTTAATGTTGCTTAAACGGTCGGTATACTGTTTATACGAAGTACCCTCAACCATGTTGGTATGCAACACTTGCCTGTTAATGTCAATTGAATCAAGCAAAGCGCCAACATTTTGAAGCGTTAATAAAAGTTCATCCTGCTCCTGCACTTCTACATAGAGCGAGTCAACTTTTGCCTGCAAAGCAATTTTTTCTTTGTTATCGCATCCCCAGAAAGCTACCACCAGAAATGCAAGTACTATCATGTTCGTTTTCATATTCATGTTGTTTGGTTCAACACTTACAAAAACTATGACACCATTCCATATCATAGTAAAATTGGTAGATTTGATGTTTCAGAGGCTTTTTTTGACGTTAAAATGACTTAGAGCTGATTGGGGGACAAAGGAGAGTTGCCCCATTTCTCTACAGGTTGTGGAGAATATATTCGCTAAGCACATTTTGCGTAATTTTCCGAATTAGAATGCTTTTGTTTATCTTAGCTATCATTTTTTAAACTATGTTGAAAAGAGTAAATCCTATTTTTCGCAACTTTTATGTTGTTGGGACAGTCTTCTTTCTTGTATGGATGTCTTTTTTGGATCAAAACGACTTCCTGTCCAGGTTCAGGTTAACAGCCAAACTCCGTTCTTTGGAAGCAGAAAAGGAGTATTATCAGGAAAAGATTGAAGAGGTACAAAAGGATCATGACGATCTTTTTGGTGACCGCGAATCGGTTGAAAAATTCGCGCGTGAAAAATATTTAATGAAAAAAGAGACAGAAGAAATCTTTTTAGTCGTTGAAGAATAAATGAAAGCACCACTTACCCTGCTTCTTACTTTTATCACCTTTAGCCTTGCTTTTGCACAGCGCGAAATCGGGGAGGATACAGGCTGGAGCCTGAAGGATAGGATGTATATTGGAGGAGGCATAGGTATGGATGCAGGGCGAGACTTCAATGGCTTTAGGTATTTTTATGCACAGGTGTCTCCTATACTAGGTTATATGGTGACGCCAAAACTCTCTACAGGTGTTGGTATAAATTACACCTACTTAAAATATACTGACCTTGATCTGTCAACCTCCCAATATGGTGCCAATCCTTTTTTGAGGTATAATATAACCAACGAGTTATTTGCTCTTACTGAGTATAACTTTATCAGTGTGGATCCTGATATTTTAAACGATAACGATAAGCGCTTATTATTTGAGCGTTTTCTCGTAGGAGCAGGTTATACGCAAAAGATGGGAGCGCGTGGTGCTATTAATTTTGTTGCTCTGTACGACCTCCGGTTTACGAATACAGGTCCTTTCGGTTCTCCCTGGGTTTTCAGGGTTTTCTTCTCTTTCTAAAAACTTACACCCATTTTTTTACCCAGCTCAGTCAAGTCTTCCACCACTTTGGCATTAAGGGGTATAACGCCCGTTAAACGCACTTTTTCCATCTCTCTTTCCGGATCTCCGGGAATCAACACACGGTCTTTACCGGCTACAGTTTTGGCACTTCTAAAACGCGTAATCCATTTGTCCATGTGTGCTTTAAATTCATCAGCTGGTCTGAAGGCATCTACACGCATGGCACCAAAGAAATGGCCGATGCCTTGCCCAACAGGATCAGCCGGTGGTTGAAGAAAAGCAACGAAGGGTGGTACCCATGGTCCGTAGTTAGCACCTGAAAGTACGGCAGAAAAAATATCGACAACAGAACCCAATGCATATCCTTTATGGCTACCGTGTTCATAATCACTACCCAGCGGAATGAGGGCTCCGCCATCCTTTAATTCGTGCGGGTTAGTTGAGTTGTTGCCATCTTTATCCTGAATCCAACCTGTTGGTGCGGTTTTATTTTTTCGTTGAAGAATTTCGAGTTTGCCATTAGCTGCAGTTGTAGTGGCCAGGTCGGCTACAAAAGCAGGTTGTTCTTTTGCCGGTATAGCAACGGCAATAGGGTTTGTTCCCAGTAGGCGCTCCGTTGAAAAAGTAGGCGCCACCAAGGGACTTGCATTGGTCATGGCCATACCAATCATGTCATGTTGTAGTGCCAACATTGCATGATAGCCTGCAATACCAAAATGGTTCGAGTTCTTGACAGACACCCAACCTGTGCCGGCAACTTTCGCTTTTTCTATGGCGATTTGCATGGCTTTGGGCGCAACTACCAAACCAAGTCCTGAATCACCATCCACGACTGCTGTACTTGGGGTTTCATGCACTACCTTTACTTTGGCTTGTGCGTTGATTCGTTTTGCCTCCCACAGTCTCACATAACCAGATAAACGGGCAAGTCCGTGAGAGTCAATGCCGCGTAAATCAGCGCTAAGCAATACATTTGTTGCCAATGTTGCGTCTTCTGGAGAGCAACCAATTTTGGTAAAAACAGTTAGTGTAAAAGATCGAAGTTGCTCAAAAGGGAAGTGAAGGTCTGTCATAACGCAAAGATAGAACGAAGCTGAAATATTTTTGATTTCTGGTATGGAATTAACCCTTTAACCGCATCTTCTTAGTAAATTTCTATATATGAGAAAACTTATGCTAGTAGCCTTGTTTGCCGTTATGCACTTACAAGGTCATACACAAACGGAACAACGCGTTGAAAGTAAAATTACTGATGTTACCGTATTTTTAAATAAAGCCCAGGTTACAAGGCAGGTTAGCACCAGGGTGAGTGCAGGACGAAGTACCTTGGTGATCAGTGGCCTTACGGCAGTGTTGGATCAACAATCGGTTCAGGTATCAGGTAAGGGCAAGGTAGTGATTGAAGGCATCTCGCATCGTCAGAATTTTTTAACTGACTTTAACATGCCTGCCAGGTTAAAATCATGGAAGGATTCCGTTGAGTTACTGCAGAGACAAGTGCAACTGGAGCAAAGCCAGAAAGAAATATTGAACAAGGAGGAACAGATGTTGCTCAGCAACCAAAAAATTGGTGGCACACAAAGCAACCTGACGGTAGCGGAGTTGAAAGGAATGTCTGACTTTTTCAGAGCAAGAATGACTGACATTGTAACTACCCGCATGAAGCACGATGATAAAATCAGAAAGTTGAATGAAAGCATGATGCGCTTACAACGCCAGATTGCAGAGCAACAGAATGTGTATAGCCGCAATACAAGCGAGATAGTTGTGGCCCTTTCTGCAGAGGCGGCAACACCAGTTGAATTAGAAATAAATTATGTGGTAAATAATGCCGGATGGCAACCTGTTTATGACTTAAGGGCCACCAATACCAAAAGTCCGGTTCAACTTAACTATAAGGCCAATGTTTTTCAGAGCACTGGCGAAGAATGGGATAACGTTAAGCTCACCCTAAGCACAGCAAACCCAAGTGAAGGTGGCTTAAAACCAGAACTGTATACATGGCTGCTTGATTTTTATGTTCCACAACCCATTTATGGTAGCAGAAGAATGGAGATGCAAAGTAAATCAGCTGTTCGTGGCATGTCAGCACCTGAAGAAATTTCGGTGGTTGCTGATAAATTGGAAGAAGTTGAAAGCATGGCAGGTTTTGTTAACACTGTACAAACCTCGCTCAATACTGAGTTTGCCATCAGCTTGCCCTACACAGTTTCTTCAGCTAATAAACCAACTATGGTTGATATCAGAAGTTATGAGATGAAGGCCAGCTACGTATATTCAGTAGCACCAAAACTTGATAAGGATGCATTCCTACTGGCTAAGGCAGTGGGGTGGGAAGATTTTAGTTTACTACCCGGTGAAGCAAACATCTTCTTTGAAGGCACTTTTGTAAGCACCTCGTTTATCGATCCGAATTCTATTAAAGATACCCTGGCCATTTCACTTGGCCGTGATAAAAGAGTGGTAGTAAAAAGAGAAAAACTCAAGGATTTCAGTAGCCGAAAAACTATCGGTAGCAATCAACGTGACACCTATACATTTGAGATATCGGTACGCAATACCAAAGCAGAATCTATTCAGCTTATGGTAGAAGATCAACTACCTGTTTCCAGGAATAGTCAGATTGAGGTAATCTCTTTGGATAATGGCGGTGCCAGGTACACCAAAGAAACAGGTAAGCTTGTATGGGATTTAAATTTGCAACCCAATGAGACAAAGAAGTTACAATTTAAATACGAAGTGAAATATCCAAAAGACAGACAAATCAGTGGCTTGGAATAAAAAAGATGGCCCTCTTCGGAGGGCTTCTTTTTTATTAATATAAATCAGGGCGGATGACTTAATGAGCACTTGTAATCTTGTTTCCAATTTGTATTTTTGAATTCCAACTTAGCCCCCTGTCTATCTATGTTTAAACCCTTTCTAAGAGCGGTTTTTATAACTGCTTTTGCGTCAGGTTTTGTCACGGCACAAGACCTGGACTCACTACTGAATGTGAGTGCCTTTACCGCAGAGAGTGATCTGCAAAAACAACTTAACCAATCAACAAAAGTAGGATCCGGATTTGCGCTATCCACGAGAGAAACGCCCGGAATTGTCAGTGTAATTACACGCGAAGATCTGGAAAACTCCGGAGCGCGCGATATTACTGATGTACTACGACTTATTCCTGGTTTTGACATTTCGCACGACCTGCAATTTGTGCAAGGAGTAAGCTTACGCGGTAATTGGGCAAATGAAGGAAAGGTTCTCTTTTTATTAGATGGCCAGCCCATGAACGACTTGCTGTATCAAACGGTTTCTTTAGGGAACCGCTTTCTGGTCGAAACAATAGAGCGGATTGAAATTATTCGTGGCCCTGGCTCAGCGGTCTACGGTGGCTCTGCCGAATATGGTGTAATCAATATTATCACCAGAGCAGCAAGCTCCTTACAGGGTGTGGCTGTATTTACATCCGGTGGTCTGCATGCATCTGCTGTAGGCAGAAGCAACGCTGGTGTAATGCTTGCGCAAAAAAGTCAAGACTTGTCGTGGGACCTTACTGCCTATCAGGGCAAAGCAATTGCCAGCGATGGTGACTTTCAGGATTTTTATGGAGAAGCTGAACCTGTAAACCTCGCTGACCTTGCTTCGTCAGATCCATTGAATATAAACTTAGGCGTAAAATATAAGGATGCCTATGTGCGTGCTATTTACGACAACTTTGAAGTAACCGATCCTACCACTGAAATATCATACAAAAGTTATTTTCTGGAGGCTGGGTATGCTTATAAACCCAATGATAAATTTACCTTATCACCAAAGCTTCAGTTTCAAAAGCAAAATCCCTGGGATTATGATTATTATGATACCCCTGAAAATGATTTTGATACTGATGCACAAAGAGTGCTGGGTCAGTTAGATGCAAATTATGATTTAAGCAGAAGAGTAAATCTTAATATGGGTGCCTTGTATTTTGAAGATAAAGGTGTTGATAACATTGAAGAAGAGACCCTAAGATTGAAAAATTATGCTTTTTATACACAAGCCTTGTTTAAACACCGCTTGGCAAATGCAACCCTGGGTTTTCGTTTTGAAAAAAATAACCGCTACAATGGCGCCTTTGTACCGCGTATGGCGCTAACCAAGAAAATTGAAAATTTGCATTTTAAACTTTTATACAGCAGGGCCTTCCGCTCTCCTTCTATACAAAACGTCAGACTGGATACAACAGGAGCACTTCCTGAAATTTCTGATGTTTTTGAATTTGAAATGGGCTATCAGTTTACACCAGAAATGTTGCTGGCGGTTAATGCTTTCTATTTGTCCACAAGCGATGTACTAATATATGGTTCGTCAGAAACTGATGCCGGTTTTAAGGAGTGGTATGAGAATTACGACAAATCGGGTACACGCGGAATAGAATTTATCTACAGCCTTCGAAAAGCCTCATGGTACGTAAATGCAACTTATTCTTTCAGTGAAGTTCTGGCAGGCAACACTGTAGATAAATACATTGTTTCGCAAACTACAAAACAGTATGCTGGTCAGTTAGCCCATAAATTTACCCTGCAGGCAAATGTATATGCAACAAAGAAGTTGTCGATTAACGCCTCTGTAATTGGAGGAGGTAAACGCTATGCGTACCTGTCAGATTTTAGTGGCGAAGGTGCAGTTTCTGAGGAGCTACCCGCCTACGCACTGGTAAACCTTTTCTTTAACTATAGAAATTTACTTCCTGGCCTGAATATTGGAGCAGGTGTTTACGATTTATTAAATGAAAAACCAGCTATTGCTCAGGCCTATAATGGAGAGTATGCTCCATTACCCGGCAGAAGCAGGGAGTTTGTTCTTAAATTATCCTATCAATTAAACTTCAAGCGTGATGAGAAGTAAATTTATTTTGCTGGTTATCCTTGTATCAGCGTTAAGCTTCGTTACAAAGGGTCAAACTACCAATTACCAGGCATACTCTGTTTTTGTTTATGGTATGACTAAGTATATGTCATGGCCGGCTAACAGTAAGTCTGAATTTGTCATTGTCGTATTTGGTAAGTCAAAAGTGTACGATGAAATGGTCAAAGGCCTTGCCGGAAAAACAGTAAATGGTTTACCGATAAAGATTGTTCAGGCGGAAGATGTATCAACAGTAGGGGAGCCTCAGATACTTTACGTCTCCGAGGGAAAGAGTGGGCAACTAGACGAGATTAAGAAACTAACAGCTGGAAAAGCTGTATTGATCATTGGAGAGCGTGAAGGCCTTCACAAGAAGGGAGCCGGTATGAGCTTTATTGCAATAGATAATAAATTGCGTATCGACATAAACAATGTCGAACTATCAGGAAGAAACATAAAGACGTCTACCCAAATGCAGGCACTTGCGCATGAAATTATCTAGCAAAGACTGGTCATGAAAATTTTGTAAAGAAGAGCCAGCGTAACTGCTGGCTCTTCTCATTTTAAGGAAGCGAGTATGCCTTCCTTTAGTGCATAAGTAGATACCCTTATTTGTTTGAAGCTATATTTATCTAACAGAAAATTAATCAGACAACAGGCTACGACAATCATATCTACCCGCATCTCAATCATACCGGGTATCATCATGCGATCTTGTCTGTTTTTGATTAGCAATTCTTCATAGATATCGTAGAATCCCTGAATGGTCAGTGGTGTTTCAATATTATCAGCACCAATTTTTATATCATGCTTAATACAATGAATGTCACTCAAGGTATCAAAAGTGCCTGAAGAACCAATAAGTGTTTGGGGTTTCCATTTATTGAGTGCTTCAAATAAAGCGGGTAGTTGTACAGCAAAATATTGATTGAGTTGATTAATCTCCGCCTGATCAATAGGATCAGTACGATGAAACATTTCCAGTAAACGCTGGGCACCAATCTCAAAACTTTGCTTCCATACAATTTCCGCATCGTTGCCGATAATAAATTCTACACTGCCACCCCCAATGTCCATCACTAACGAATAATCCCTGCCCAACGCAAGCCCTGAGCGCACGCCCGTAAAGATTAACTCCGCTTCCCTGTCGCCCGATATGATATTAACAGCTATACCTGCTTTTTCTTTGAAAATCCTAACAACTTCATCTGCATTTTTTGCATTGCGAAGCGCGCTGGTGCCAAAGGCAAAAATGGCTGTGGCATCATATTGATCAATAGTAGTTTTAAAGCTTGACAGAGCTCGTACTCCTCTTTCTACGGCATCGGGCTGAATAATACCCTCATTAATACCACGCTGGCCTAAGCGCACGGCCAATCGTTCACGATAGATGAAAGTATACTGCTCTTTTACCCGCTCTGCTATCAGCAGGTGAAAAGTATTGGTTCCAAGGTCAATAATGGCTATTCTTTCCTGCATATTTTTGGCCACGCAAAAATAGAAGGATTTACCAATTGGGCTTCGTGTATAGCCTAAAGGGCGCTATATTTCGGACTCTTATTTTATTTATACAGATCATGACGAAAAGGAGCATAAACGACCCCGTATTACAGGCAAAATTTGATGAGCTAGACCGCAAAAACAACGAGTCCTTGCAAGGAGGAGGCGCCAAGCGCATTGAACAGCAACATGCTAAGGGCAAGCTGACGGCCAGAGAGCGCATACACCTCTTGCTGGACGAAGGTTCCTTTGAAGAACTGGATAAATTTGTGATGCACCGTTCCAAAGATTTTGGCTTGGATAAGGAATATTACCTGGGTGATGGAGTGGTCACCGGCTATGGAACAGTTGGCGGTCGCCTGGTTTATGTTTTCTCACAAGACTTTACTGTGTTTGGTGGTTCACTTTCTGAAACGCATGCTGAGAAAATTGTCAAGATCATGGACATGGCCATGAAAAACGGTGCTCCTGTTATTGGCTTGAACGATTCTGGTGGAGCACGTATCCAGGAAGGTGTTGTGTCTTTGGGCGGATACGCAGATATTTTTTATCGCAATACCTTAGCCTCAGGTGTTATTCCTCAGATATCGGCTATCATGGGTCCTTGTGCGGGTGGTGCCGTGTATTCACCTGCTATTACCGATTTTATCTTCATGGTAGAAAATACCTCCTTCATGTTTGTAACCGGACCTAATGTTGTAAAAACAGTAACACATGAGAACGTAACAGCAGAGGAGTTGGGTGGCGCTTCTACACATAGTACAAAAAGTGGTGTAACCCATTTTGCCTCAGCCAATGAAGTTGAGTGTATTCAAAACATTAAACAACTGCTGAGCTATCTTCCACAGAATTGCGAGGACACAGCACCGCGCAAACCTTATACAGAAGGAAATGAATTGAGGCCTGCCCTTAATACAATCATACCGGCTAACCCTAACCAGCCATATGACATGCGCGAGGTAATCAGTGGTGTGGTAGATGATCAGACATTTTTTGAAGTGCATAAAAATTTCGCAGAAAATATTGTGGTGGGCTTTGCCAGGTTAGGCGGAAGAAGCATTGGTATTGTGGGTAACCAGCCTGCGGTGCTTGCCGGTGTTTTAGATATTGATGCCAGTGTAAAAGCTGCACGCTTTGTTCGCTTCTGCGATTGCTTCAATATTCCCTTACTTGTATTTGAGGATGTGCCAGGTTTCTTGCCCGGCACCGATCAGGAGTGGAATGCGATTATTACCAACGGTGCTAAATTATTGTTTGCCTTTTCAGAAGCCACCGTGCCGCGCGTAACGGTTATTACACGCAAAGCCTATGGTGGTGCCTATGATGTAATGAATAGCAAACACATTGGAGCAGACTTAAATTATGCATGGCCTACAGCTGAAATTGCTGTGATGGGTGCTAAAGGTGCGGCTGAAATTATTTTTAAGAAAGAAATTTCTGAGGCGGCAGATCCAAAGGCAAAACTCGATGAAAAGGTGGATGAATACACACGCAAGTTTGCCAATCCGTATCGCGCATCACATCGCGGATTTATTGATGAGGTAATTTATCCGGATCAAACACGCGAAAAATTAATGCGTGCCTTTAAGATGCTGGAGAATAAAGTAGATAAGTTGCCACGGAAAAAGCATGGAAACATTCCTTTGTAATTAGCAATTTGAAATATTGAATTTGAAATTTTAAGATATGGATAAGAAGAGCAAAAAATTTCTGTACGATTATTTAAACAACGCATCGCCTACAGGTTTCGAATCCTCTGGTCAGGAGATATGGCTTGATTACCTGAAGCCCTACATTGATGATTATATTGTAGATGTTTACGGCACTGTTGTAGGGGTAGTCAACCCAAAAGCTGCTTACAAAGTAGTAATCGAAGCACATGCTGATGAGATCTCATGGTTTGTTAACTACATTACCGATGATGGTTACATTTATGTGCGTAAAAATGGCGGATCCGATCATCAGATTGCCCCTAGCAAGCGTGTTAACATTCACACTGAAAAAGGAATAGTAAAAGGTATTTTCGGGTGGCCAGCCATTCACGTACGCGATGCTGCACGGGAAGAGACCCCAACACTAAAGAATATATTCATAGATGTAGGCGCAGAAAACAAGAAGGAAGTGGAGGCCATGGGTGTACATGTTGGCTGCGTTATCACCTTTGAGGATGAACTTATGGAATTGAATGGCGATTGGCTGGTGGGTCGTGCCCTTGACAACCGCATGGGAGGATTTATGATTGCCGAGGTTACCCGCAGGTTAAAAGAAGACAAGAAAAAACTCCCTTTCGGACTTTATGTTGTCAATTCAGTACAAGAAGAAATTGGCCTTCGTGGCGCGGAAATGATTTCCCGCAGAATTAAACCAGACCTGGCTATTTGTACGGATGTTACCCACGACACACAGTCACCTATGTACAATAAGAAGGAAAGTGGCAATTTAAAAGCAGGCTCTGGCCCGGTTTTATGCTACGGACCAGCTGTTCAAAACAATGTGTTAAAGATGGTTTTACAGACTGCTGAAAAGCAAAAAATACCATTTCAGCGTCAAGCCGTTTCTCGCTCAACAGGTACGGATACTGACTCTTTTGCCTATTCCGCAGAGGGTGTTGCATCAGCATTAATCTCGCTACCGCTCAAATACATGCATACAACTGTGGAAATGGTGCACAAAAAGGACGTAGAAAATGTAATTCAGTTAATTTATCAGTTCCTTTTGCAGCTTAAATCAGGTCACGATTTCAGGTATATCAAGTGATTTTAGCCCAAAAAAGCCTTTTTTGATATAAAATGGACTTTTTATAGGACTGCAATTGTAAAAATCTTACATCAGAAAGTTTGAGATTTATATAGGCCTCTTCAGGTTGCTGGAGAGGCCTACTTTTGTACCAACAAATGACACAAAAACTCTCAAACAACATGAAAGCAATTCAAAAAGTAGTTTTAGCCCTCGCACTTCTTGTAAGCGCTAACACCTTCGCTCAAGACAGACCTATTCACGAAGTATACTCCATGATGATGGTGAACTTTGTGAAGTATGTTCAGTGGCCTAACCAGGCAAGTGGCGGTGAGTTCGTTATCGGAGTTGTAGGTAACAACGAAATTTACAACACGCTTAATGCATGGCACGGTGGCAAAGAGCGTAGCGGAAAGACTTACGTAATTAAGAAATTCAATTCAGCGGCTGATTTGACTGAATGCGATGTAGTGTACATCGACAAATCTAAAAGCAACGATTTCGAAGCCATTAACAATAAAGTAAAAGGTAAAAACACCCTGATCATAACCGATAAGGCTGGTCTTGGTGAAAAAGGAAGCGCGATCAATTTTCGCACCATCGATAACAAGTTGAAGTTCGAGCTTAATCAAAAGGCAGTTGAGGCATCAAACCTTAAAGTGTCAAGTGCTCTCTCTTCAATGGCAATAGTGATTTAATGGGTTGTTTGGGAATTAGCCCCGGTCTTACGATCGGGGCTTCTTCTTATGGAATGAAAATTGTAGATTGCATTACCAATAATCTAAATCAAGGAGCCCCATGAAAAAGTTAATCCTCTCAAGCATTATGCTTTTCTCGCTTAGCCTGGTTTTCGGTCAGGACAAGCCCGTTCACGAAATACACTCAGCTATGTTGTACAACTTTATTAAGTATGTGCAGTGGCCCAACGAAACCGAAGGCGGTGATTTTGTTGTTGGCGTAATGGGTGATGAAGACGTATTCAATACTTTAAAGCAGTGGTATGACGGCAAGCCGAAGGGTAGCAAGAAATACGTAATTAAGAAATTATCTAGTGCAGAAGAAGCTGCTACTTGTGCCGTGGTTTACTTAGGCAAAGGTAAGAGTAATCAGTTCGAAGCCATTAAAGGAAGCATTACAGGCAAACCTGTGCTAACCATTACTAATGGTAACGGTTTGGCTCAAAAAGGAAGTTGCATCAACTTTAAGGTGGTTGATGGTAAACTAAAATTTGAAATGAATCAGGGAACTTTTGGTAGCAATAACCTGAAGGTGTCAAGCCAGTTGAGTAGCATGGCTATTCTCATCTAAGCGAATTCCAACAATAAAGTTTAAGGGGGGTTGGTAATGGAAAAGTTGGAAGTTCAAACAGACATGTTTCGTGAGTTAGTTGAAAACTCATGTGATATTACGGTGGTTACAGATAAGGATTTTAAAATCCGGTACATCTCATCATCGGTAACAGATATTTTTGGTCAGGAGCCTATAGCTTTACTTGGCCGCCCGATCTTTGAATTTATTAATGACAAAAGTGCAGACGAATGGAAAAATTCATTCGCTTCTCTTACTGATCATAAAACGGTAGATGTCAGTATCAAAATTCCGGTTAATAAGGAGCAGCGTTATTTCACTGCTCAATTTAATAACCTGGTAGATGATAATCAGGTAAAAGGCATTATCGTAAAACTGCACGACATCACAGACATAAAAAAGCGGGAGCAGGCACTGATTGAATCAAATCAGCATTTAGATCAGGTTTTTTATAAAACAACCCATGATCTGAAAGCACCATTGCGATCTGTGCTGGGCCTTATTAGATTAGCAGAGAGCACAACGGATGAGGAGCAACGCCTGGAATACATCTCGCTGATTAAAAAAAGCTTACTAAAACTTGATATTTACCTTGAGGAAATCAATGACTTCTTCAAGGGAGAAAGACTTGAAGTAAAAAGAGAAAAAATCGAGTTGAAGCGTTTAATATCCGAAGAAATTGACAATCTTCGTGACTTCCATGAGACGGAGCGCATAGACATAGCGTTGGATATTGATCAGCAAGTTGATTTTTACTCTGATACATTTCGGGTAAAAACCATCATCACCAATCTTATCTCTAATGCTATTAAATATGCTGACTTTTCTAAGACAGTATCGAGTATACGAGTGGAGGTGGAAGTAAATGCGCTGATGTGTAGCATACGCATACAAGACAATGGAATAGGTATTGAGCCGCAATACCAATCAAAAATATTTGATCGCTTCTTCAGAGCTACGGGTCAATCCTATGGCAATGGAATCGGTTTGTTTATCGTAAAAGATACCGTTCAACGACTTAATGGGTCGATTGATGTTTCTTCAATGAAAGATGTAGGTACTACCTTTGTAGTAGAAATACCAAATCAATCTAGCGTTACGATATTATAGGAAATTACGCGCGGGGTCGTTGAGTTTTTGTTGAGAGGGTCTTTTCTCTTCGTGCCCTGTGCGTAACACATGCAAGTCCTGTGCAGCAATTGTTGTACAGGACTTTTGCTTTTTACGCTACAGCCTTAGCTTTGTTGTATGCCACTGGTGTACGACCAACTTCAACAACCTGTAAATATTCCGGTAAAAGCCCAGCGCATCGTTTCGCTGGTGCCATCGCAAACCGAGTTACTTTACGACTTAGGACTTGAACGGGAAGTGGTTGGCATTACTAAGTTTTGTATACACCCTGTTGACTGGAGAAAACGCAAAACCATTATTGGCGGAACGAAGCAATTTGACATCGAGACTATTCATAAACTTAAGCCCGACCTGATTATCGGTAATAAAGAAGAAAATTATCAGGAGGGCATCGAAACATTAATGCGCGACTACCCAGTCTGGATGAGCGACATTTACAAACTGGATGATGCTTTTACCATGATTGAGCAGATTGGTATGCTTACCCATAAGCAGGAGAGGGCTGGTCAGCTGGTACAGGAAATTCAACAACAATTCTCTACCCTTAAAACATTTGATGGACAGCGGGTATTGTACCTGATTTGGCGCAAGCCCTGGATGGCAGCCGGGCAAAATACTTTTATCAATAATATGCTTACCCTAAGTGGGCTCGTCAACTGTATTACCATTGATCGTTATCCGGAATTGTCAGCATCAGTCATTGAACAACTGAATCCGGATTTCATTTTCCTTTCCTCTGAACCTTACCCATTCAAAGAAAATCACGCTGCAGAACTTCAGCGTATTTTACCTGATACCAAAATTGTTTTAGTTGACGGAGAGTTGTTCTCCTGGTATGGTAGTCGTTTGTTAAAATTCCCTGCCTACTCACAATCACTGGTTCAACACCTGAATGCCTAAATGTTTTATATCATCCCAGAATTTTGGATAAGATTTACGGGTAACAGCAGGATCGTCAATTTCTACTTGCATAATCGCAGCTAATGGCGCAAAAGCCATAGCCATGCGGTGATCATGGTAGGTATGAATTTTTACTTTGTCAGGCAATTTACTTGAAGGAATTAAGCGCCAGGTATCACCTTCTTCAATCAGCTGTGCATTTATTTTAATAAGTTCATATTGTAGCGCAGCAATGCGATCGGTTTCTTTAATGCGCAAACTCTCCAAGCCTTTAAAGCTTCCTTCAATTCCCTTAGCAGCACAGACAACGGCAATGGTCTGCGCCAGGTCAGGGCAATGGGTAAAATCCCATGAGAAAGTAGGCATGTGGTCTTTCTTGCGCAGGTGTAGTTTGTTGCCACGTGGTTCACAAGCCACTCCCAGATTTTCCATCATATCAAGTACTACACGATCGCCCTGGAGCGAACGTAGCGCCATGTTGGGCAATATCAAGTTAGCCTCTTTGCATAGTGCCGCAAAGCCAAACCAATAACTGGCTGCTGACCAGTCGCCCTCTACCGTATGTTCATTTATGGATAATGTCTGCTTTTCAATTTGTATCAATCGGCCATTAAAATTCACCTTAGCACCAAAGCTTTTCATGAGGCTGGCCGTCATGTCTATATATGGTTTACTACCCAGGTGTCCTGTTATTTCAATCGTTAATCCTTGGGGCAGGCTTGGGGCAATCATCATCAAAGCTGAAATAAACTGACTACTCACATCGCCTCTTACCTGTAGTGTATTAGTCTTTTGATGTTGAAAGCCATTGATACGAAGAGGCGGGTAAGCATCCTTTTCAAGGTATGTTATATCTGCCCCTAACAAACGTAAGGAATCAACCAATATGCCGATGGGGCGTTCCTTCATACGAGCAGTGCCTGTTAATACTTTTGCTTTTCCACTTACTGCGAAGTAGGCAGTAAGGAAGCGCATAACAGTCCCGGCATCTTCCACATTGATTATTTCATCATTACTGAAAACCAGGCGCTGCATTAATTGCGTATCATTTGCATCAGATAAGTTATGAAGCTTACCTTTATTTCCGGCTAGCGCATTAAGCACAAGCACTCGGTTACTAATACTTTTTGAAGAGGGTAGGTAGGTAACTTCACCTTGGATGATATTTTTAGGAAAGAGCGTGATGGAATTCATGAGGGCAAGTTAGAGAATGCAAAGTTTTTTAACGAGTAACGAAACTATTTTAGCATTAATTGAGTTATAAATGGTATGAGCACAACAAAAAAAATAGCCATTGGATTGGGTGTAGCATCAGGTGCTCTTTTAGCGGCATGGTTACTGACTGGTGACCGTAAAAAGAGAACGAAAAACTTTATTGTAAAGAAGGCAGCTTCTTTAAGAAACAACCTTAAGAACAATAAAGGAACTTTTGATGATTCTGAAGCACACTACGTTTAAGAAGCACGGTAAAATGTCAGAGCCCTTTTTACATCTTCTAAACTAATAACAACATCCCATCTGGGCGTCCCTAAATTTTCTAAGAGGACGCATAATACCTCATTGCCTTTATTTTTTTTATCCTGGAGCGTTAGTAAGGCTATACTTTCAATCTCACTCTCCTGGTAGTCCAGCTTTCCATAAATCTTAAATATGTACTGCTGAATTGAATGAAGCTCCTCACTATTGAGCATATTTTTGCTGAGCGCCAGGTAAGCCTCTGCCACCAGGCCTGCAGCCACTGCTTCCCCGTGCATTACTTTTCTTCCCTTGGCCAGTAAATAACTTTCCAAAGCATGCCCGATGGTATGGCCGGCATTTAGAATTTTCCTTATTCCTTTTTCTTTTGGGTCTTGCTCAATGATGCTGTATTTGAATTCAGCTGAATGGAGTAAAAGCCTGTCCCAATCCTGCTGTTCCATTGTTTTGGAAGAAATCTCCTTCCAGAGGTGAGCATCTGAAATCAAAGCGTGCTTAATCACTTCTGCAAAACCGGAACGTAGTTCATCAGTGCTTAGTGTTTTTAAAAATGTGCTGCACAACAGGGTAAGCACCGGTTGCTGAAAAACACCGATGTGATTTTTAAAATGATTGAAATCAACCCCGAGTTTACCACCAATGCTGGCATCGGCCTGGGCAAGCAAGGTGGTGGGTATTAAGACAAAATCAATTCCTCTTTTATAGGTGGCCGCACAAAAGCCGCCCATATCACCCAACACTCCACCACCCAAAACAATTACCAGGGCGTGCCGGTCTGCCTGTGCATCGGTCAATTGTTGCCATATCGATGTGCAGCTCTCTAGGTTTTTATGTTCTTCGCCTGCCTTGGTTTCTAAAACGAGATGAGGTGGTAATTCACTTTTGAGTAAAGGATAGCAATGTTCTTTGGTATTGTTATCGGTTAACACAACTATCTGGCTATACTTGTTACTTGCTAGAAATTCCGCAATCGCGATGCCAGGTGTTGAGCTTATTTGAATATGAGCAGGAAGCATTAGCCTTTGGTTGGGGTTTCTTTGTTTACAATTTCTGTTTGAATGCGAATGGATTCATCATGGATGCTTTTGAAAAGTTCAGTAACAAAATCGATAGCGAGTTGCTGTCGGCCTGCCCATTCAGGCCTTGTCTGGATAATCTCCTGCCAGCGTTCTAATTGAAAAACCGTCACATTGTTTTCTTTTTTGTATTCACCAATTTGTTCAACCAGTTTCATACGCGTTGCCAGGGTATCAATTAATTCCTGATCAAGACTGTCAATTTTTTCGCGAAGTCCTTCCAGTCTATTTACAAATAAGGCGTTGTTTGACGATGGTTTACTAATGCGTAAAGCTGACAATAATTGGCCAAGACTTGCAGGCGTAATTTGTTGCTGTGCATCACTGAGCGCGTGATCAGGGTCAGGGTGCGTCTCAATCATTAAACCATCATAGCCTAAGTCCATGGCCTTTTGCGAAACTTCCTGAATGAGGCTTCGGGTTCCGGCAATGTGGCTGGGGTCGGCAATGAGAGGAAGATCGGGGAACTGACTTTTTAAGGACAAGGGAATTTGCCAATAGGGCTGGTTGCGGTAACGGGATTTCTGATACGATGAAAAACCTCTGTGAATAGCCCCTACTTTTTCTATGCCTGCTTTATATATTCTCTCAAGGGCACCAAGCCACAGGGCGAGTTCAGGATTAATTGGGTTTTTTACGAGCACCGGAATTTTTACGCCACGCAAGGCATCAGCAATCTCTTGTACAGTAAATGGGTTTACGGTAGTACGCGCACCAATCCATAAAATATCAATACCCGCCTTTAGCGCCTGCTCCACATGCTCTGCTGTTGCAACTTCGGTTGCGAAGCGAATGGCGGTAGTTCTCTTTATTTCTTCAATCCATTGAAAAGCAATGCTGCCATTGCCTTCAAAAGAATCAGGTCGGGTGCGGGGCTTCCAAACACCAGCCCGCATGGTATTAATGCCCAGTGCCTGTACCGCCCGGGCAATTGTCAGTAATTGTTCAGGGCTTTCGGCACTGCAAGGGCCAGCAATGATGAATGGCTGTTTTGCTTGACTAAAATCTGCTAACCAGGGCTTAATTTCCATGTAAAATGCTTCTCCTAATATCGATTATAAAACAGCGCCAGCCAATGCTTGTTTTAGTTAATGGCCATGCCTGTTTTAGCGGGGCTAAATTACAATCAATACCTATATTTGCGCACCTTTTCTGTTACTATGGAAACACGACCGGAAATCTCTTTCGATGACACAGCCACAGCTTTTTCTTATAAAAGCGATAAAGAAATACGTAAGGCCAACTTCGTGTTTACCGTGGTTAACCATCCCTGGGTATCAAGTTTTGCAACAGGAGCTGTTAAGTTCGGGCTTAAAATAGGCCTCCCCATCGAAGGGCTGATTCGAACTACTGTTTTTGAGCATTTTTGTGGAGGGGAAAGTATCGACAAGGCAGAGCAGACTATACAAAAGTTAGGTAAATACCATGTAGGTGCTATTCTGGATTATTCTGTAGAAGGCGAGCATAACGAAGCAGCTTTTGATGCCACCCTGCAAGAGACCCTTAGAACGATTGAAAAAGCTAAAAGCTCAGCACATATCCCTTTCTCAGTTTTTAAAATGACAGGTCTGGCTTCGGCCGAACTGCTGGAGAATATTCAAAACAATAAGGCTTTAAGTAATGATGAACAACAAGCCTGGGAACGAGTAAAGAAGCGAGTGGATACGGTTTGTGCAAAAGCTTTTGAAGCAGACGTACCCGTATTAATTGATGCAGAAGAAACCTGGATACAAAACCCTATTGATGCCTTGGCTTACGAAATGATGGCCAAGTATAACAAACAGAAGGCTATTGTTTTTAACACTTACCAACTTTACAGAACAGCGTCATTAAAAAATTTGCGTGAAGCTTTTCATGTGGCTGCCATGCACAACTATTTTTTCGGGGCGAAGCTGGTAAGGGGTGCCTATATGGAGAAAGAAAGAAAACGTGCGGCAGATAATAATTACGCTGATCCAATTCAACCTAGTAAAGAGGCAACTGATGAGGCTTTTAACAAGGCACTTGAGTTTTGTATAGATAATAAGCAACGCATCACTTTTATGTGTGGTTCGCACAATGATTATAGCAACTATTACCTGACAATACTCATGAACAAACACGGTATGAAACCGAATGATAACCGTGTTTGGTTTGCGCAATTGTTTGGGATGAGTGATAATATTTCCTTTAACCTGGCGAAGGGAGGATTTAATGTAGCCAAATATTTGCCCTATGGTCCGGTTAAATCTGTGATGCCTTATTTGTTGAGAAGAGCTGAAGAAAATACTTCTGTAGCAGGGCAAAGCAGCAGAGAGCTAACCCTGATCAGAAAAGAATTGAATAGAAGAAGGGGTAGGAGTTCAACACAATAATCCCATCTTCCCAATAAGTAATGACTACAGACGTATGCTGCAAATGAGTATCAATTTCTGCGTAAGCTGTGGCTATGCGAATTCAAATAGAGTTTAGAACAAGAGATTATTTATTTTTGTCAAAATTTAAAATATGCAACTAAGCGAACAGGAATTAATACGCAGGCAAAGCCTGGCTGAATTGATCAAATTAGGTATTGATCCATACCCAGCCGAATTGTTTGAAGTAAATGCTTCTGCTCAGGAGATCCTGGAAAACTACGAGCGCCATAAAAGTGACTACCGTCAAATATCTATAGCCGGTAGAATTATGAGCCGCAGGGTTATGGGCAATGCTTCCTTTGCTGAGTTGCAGGATGAGACTGGTCGCATCCAGGTTTACTTTCGCAGAGATGATTTGTGCCCTGGGGAAGATAAGACTTTGTATAATACCGTATTTAAGAAATTAACAGATATAGGCGATATCATCGGTGTAAAAGGCTACGGCTTTACTACACAAACCGGTGAGATATCTATTCATGTTACTGAATTTAAGATACTTTCAAAATCACTCAAGCCACTGCCCATTGTTAAAGAAACAGTGGATGAACAAGGTGTTGTGCACAAACATGATGCCTTTACAGATCCGGAACAACGTTACAGAATGCGTTATGTGGATTTGATTGTAAACCCTGAAGTACGCGACACCTTTGTAAAGCGCAGCAAGTTGGTAAATACCATGCGTTCTTACCTGAACGATAAAAACTATTTAGAAGTAGAAACACCTATTCTGCAACCGCTTTACGGTGGTGCAGCCGCACGTCCTTTTAAAACCCACCACAACACATTGGACATGACGCTTTATTTGCGCATAGCGAATGAGTTGTATTTGAAAAGATTAATTGTGGGTGGATATCCTGGCGTATACGAATTTTCAAAAGATTTCCGTAACGAAGGCATGTCGCGTTTTCACAACCCCGAGTTTACTCAGATAGAACTTTATGTAGCCTACAAAGACTACTATTGGATGATGGAGTTGGTGGAGGAGATGATCGAGAAAGTAGCACTTGAACTACATGGTAAAACAGAAGTTCAAGTTGGTGATAAAGTAATAGACTTTAAACGCCCATGGAAACGCTTCACCATGTTTGAAGCAATACAACACTTTACAGGTATCGACATTTCGGCCATGGACGAAGCTGCGTTGATTGAAACGTGTAAAAAGCTACATGTGCCTTACGATGACACGATGGGTAAGGGTAAACTTATTGATCAGATTTTTGGTGAGAAGTGCGAAGGACAATTGATACAACCAACTTTCATTACAGATTACCCTGTTGAGATGTCGCCTCTGGCTAAGAAGCACCGTAGCAAACCTGGTTTGGTTGAGCGCTTTGAGGCGATTTGCAATGGAAAAGAAATTTGTAATGCCTTTAGCGAGTTGAACGATCCGCTTGATCAGCGAGCTCGTTTTGAAGAACAGGTTGCCTTAGGCAAGCGTGGTGATGAAGAGGCCATGACCCTTGATGAAGATTTTTTAAGGGCACTTGAATATGGCATGCCGCCAACAGCAGGTTTAGGTATTGGTATCGATCGCTTGAGCATGATTATGACCAACTCACCTTCCATTCAGGATGTGCTCTTCTTCCCACAAATGAAACCAGAGAAGACAGCACCTGTTTTTGATGAAGCTGCGATGGAGGCTTTAGGTATTCGCAAGGATTTAGTTCCGGTGATTCAAAAACTGAACATACAATCAGCAGAGCAGTTGAAAGAAATGAAAGCTTCTAAACTGTTTAATGATGTCTGCGGTATGCGCAAGAAAATGAAATTGGAGAACGTGCAGAATCCTACGATGGAAGAAGTTGAGGCTTGGCTGAAATAGACTTTAGAAGCTCGGTGCTGGATGTTAGAGGCTGGAGGTTGGAGGCTGGAAGTTAGACTTTAGACAATAGATATTAGACGCCAAAGGTTCTAAGTGGTGGATGATTAACAAGTTTTGTGCTTAGAGTTGATGGTTGTTCGTTGTTCGTGATAAGACTTAGATAATACTCAATCTTCAAGCCTCTAGCTTCTAACATCCAGCACCGAGCTTCTAAAAATTGTCAAAGAAAGGCTTCCTTCTCTCCATCTTTAAATCCTGCAGCACACTTGCCTTTACATTTATCCTGAAGTCGTATTGTGTAAAGTAGCCAAAGGGTGTCCAATTTAATGACATGGTCCAGCAGTGCAGGTCGCGGAGTATAACAAGATTGGTTTGGGTCAACTTTTTTGCTTCAAAGTCGAAGCCGGAATTGAATTGAATTTTCCATTGCTCAGATAAAGACAAATCACCACCGAATTGTAAATTTTGTTTTATGTCTCTCTGGTTAAGTGCGGTGTTGTTGTAGCTAAGGTTATAATTAATGCGCAAATTCCAAGGGATAGAGAAATCAACATAATTTCCCGGGTTATTTAACATGTATTGTTTATCTGCCTCCGACATATTCGACTTACCTATTTTTTCCTGCGTCTTTGCATCACTTTCTTGTCCTTTAGGGTTAAGGTTAGTGCCCAAAGCGATGTTGGCATTTGTTATGCGACCCAACTTACCGGAATTAATAGCATAGACATCAACTCTTCTGCCATTCCGATAAGTATATGGATCTAGTGTAGCATTTGCGTTTATGTTAAGTTTATTGTTTAACACATTGGTATTGGCACTTAAGCCAACAGGAGCCAGTTTAAAACTATCGGCTAAGAAGTTATAGCTCGATCCGAGAGAGAGCTGATTGAGTAACATTACCTTTCGTGCCACAGTATCGTCTTTAGACTTAACCTTCATCTCCAGGTTATTATTAATGGAGAAGCCCATCGATTGGTTTCTGCCTATTGGAGCACCTTGGTATATAAAGCCCTCATGTCTGGATTTGTACTCAACACGGCCGGTTTCTGGGTCCACAAATTTTTGAAAGTAGTTTTTGTTAGTTGAGAAATCAGGACGGGTACTGTAAGAAATACTCGGGTTAACAACATGTCGGATTGCTTTAACTGATCCCCTATTAAGATTAACCGTTCCATAAATTCGGGTATTTAAACTTAATCCGCCATTGTAGGATGTAATACGGTTAAAAACTTTGGCAGTATCGGTTTTAACAATAACGCCATCCTCATTTCTGCCCCATTCGAGTCTCTCTCCGTACCATAGCTCATCTACTTGAAAACTAGGTGCAAGCGTGAAATATTTAAAAACTTTTGCTGAAGTAGATATCGGTATGGTGTGTCGCATACCTTTATTACCCCTCTCCCAGAAGATGTTGAAGTTGGCTGGAGAAAACGCTGCTATGCTATCCTCCAAGGCATTTGACCCTATTCTTCCCAAATTATTAGTGATTTTATTTTGGGCTGCCATTGTGTAGCGAAAGTTAAGGTTCTCTATTGGTCCGCCCTTGCCGCCACTCTTTTTTTGGAATGGATAAATGGTATTTACATTGGCAGTAAGTGTAGGAAGATTAAGATCAACTCTTCGAGTTACAAGGTCTTGACTATGGCTAAAATTTAAGCCGAAACTTAGTGGTGTGCCCTTAAAGGTTTTTCCGTAGGCAATATTTGATTGCATCCTTCTGTCTGTATTACGAAGGCCGTTGGTGTTTTGTGAAACGTTGTTACTGAATAAATTATTATTTAAATTATAAGTAGAGGTTGCTGCACTAACCGAGGCAGAAAAACGCCCTGTACCCCTTGATTGTGGACTGTGAGACCAGTTTAATGAGTAGTCATTGGCAAAGGATCTGTCTTCAATTCTGTTTTGGCTTTGTGGTGTTTTAGAATAGCTGAAGTTAAAGGAACCCGTATAGGCATAACGCTTATTATAGTTCACATTTGTTCTAAGGGCATGACCACCCTTCGAGTAAAGATCTCCCACAATCATCAACTTCAAATATTCACTGATATCAAAAAAGTAGCCTCCTTGTCGAATATTGAAACCTCTTCTCCTTTCTTCTCCATACGATGGAAAAATTATACCTGATTTGCTTTCGCGTTCGGCAGGGAACATACCAAAAGCAAAACCTGCCGGATAAATGGGTACATCATTAAACTCAAGGTGAAAAGGGCCCGATACAATCTTGTCGTTAGGAATAGCTTTTACTTTTGTAGAACGAATGGCAAAATGAGGGTGCTCCAGGGTACAAGTGGTATAGAGGTTTCCTTTTGTAAGCAGTTCGTTTTTTTCGTTTTTGTAAACAGTCTGGCCATGGATAATACCCTCACCCTGCTTGGTTACTACTTCAGATATTTTAGCACGCTTAGTTTTGATGTTGTAGACTATATCCTTAGTCTCATAGACTTCATTGCCATTCTTAAATATGGGAAAACCTATACGCCTTCCCGTTGAATCGCGCCTTCCGTTGGCAGTAACTGTATTGTTTCCATAGTCAATCAATATCTCATCGGCTTCAAGCTCAATTATACCGTACTTAATTTTAGCGCTGCCATATAACCAAATGAGTTTTCCATTGATACTGGAAACAATAGAATCATTGGCCGAATAATTGATGGTTGTTTCTATATCGCTTTTCTTTTGCAGTTTTAAACTGTCGCTGCTCAATTTTAGCGTATCAGTAACTGCGGAGGGGGTTTTACTAGAGTCGGTAGGGGCAGGCTGAGCAATGACTGGTGTACGGACAGGACGTTCAACCTGAGCAAAACCGGAAAAATGGCTGATAACTAAAATAAATAGGACTAAACGTATGCGCACACCTTTCGGATTATATTCAGCTTTCTGCGATTTTTTCGCATTTTTGTGTAAAGTTATTGCAAATCTAGTGATCATTATAAAGCCATTGAAGAATCTTAGTATTTCTGCCGCACTTATAGCAATAACCCTGCTAAATTCTGCCAGTGCTCCACTAACCGACTTTAAGGTAGATGTAGTGGTGATTGATGCAGGGCATGGGGGCAAAGACTCGGGCACGGTTGGGCTAAAGGGAAAGGAAAAAGACGTAACTCTTAAAATTGCGCTTAAGCTGGGTAAATATATTGAAGAGAATTTACCGGATGTTAAGGTCATTTATACCAGAAAAGGAGACACCTTCCCTGCTTTAGAGGAGAGGCCTAAAATAGCTAATCGCAATAATGCAGATCTATTTATCTCAATCCACGCCAATGCCAATAGTAATACAAAGGCATTTGGAACAGAAACCTATATTATGGGTTTAGCTAAAGAACAAAAGAATTTTGAGGTGGCTAAGCGCGAAAATTCTGTTATCCTTTTGGATGAAAATTATAAAGAAAAATATGAAGGCTTTGATCCGGAAAGCCCTGAATCCTATATTTTGTTTTCATTAACACAAAGCGCCTTTCAGGAAAACAGCCTGAGTTTTGCACATAAGGTGGAAAGCCAATTTAAAAACAGGGTAGGACGTCATAGCCGGGGTGTAAAACAAGGCCCTTTTTGGGTGTTGTGGAGTACAGCCATGCCTAGTGTACTAATCGAAACCGGTTTTTTATCTAATGAAAAAGAGGAACAATATTTATTATCTGCTGAAGGTCAGGACTATATGGCCTCTGGTATTTACCGCGCTTTTAAGGAATACAAAGCAGAAGTAGAAGCAGTTAAATAATTTATTTTCTATCAATTCTCCTTACCTTCGACTCTATGAAATTTTCTAAAGAAATAAAGGTGGGCATCTTCGCGGTTACGGCCCTTGTCCTACTCTATTTTGGGTTCAACTTTTTAAAAGGTATAGATTTCTTTTCATCCCAAAAGCGCTACTACGCATTTTATGAAAATGTTGATAAACTCACTCAATCCAACCAGATTTTCTTAAATGGTTTGGCAGTAGGCAGGGTAAGCGACATTCGTATTATCCAGGGGGAAACCAATAAGGTGCTGGTAGAATTAAAAATTGATTCAGATGTAAAACTCAATAATGAGACTGTTGCTATGTTGACCAGCGATTTTCTGGGCACAAAATCAATTTTGCTTGACCTTGGCAGAGGACAAAAAGTTTTACAACAAAATGACACACTGAAAGCACAATTAGATAAGGGTATGGCTGAGCTTTTGGAGCAAGCCGCTCCCGTAGCCAGTAGTTTGCAGTCAACACTGATTAAGGTTAACAATATTTTGAGCAATCTTGAAAAGAATACTGCGCAGATGGACAAGATGTTTGCTGAATTAGCAGCAACACCAAAATTGATCAATGGTACCTTATCCATCACACAGCAAAAAATCGGAGAACTATCTGATCAGGCTAAATCTGTTTCACAAAATCTGAATGGTGCATTAAGCGATCTGAGGCCAACGTTAAATAATTTTAAAGTACTGTCAGACTCACTAAAAGATTTACGACTTAGCGGAACCTTGCAACGCACAGAAGAGGCCATGATTAAACTCAATGAAACGCTTGGAAGATTTAACAGTGGTGATAACACGGTGAGTAAATTAATGACCGAGGACTCTTTGTATGTTAATTTGAATAAGTTGTTACTGACAATGGATACACTCGCCAACCATTTTAATACACATCCTAAACATTTTTTGGCACCCTTAGGAAAAAGCAGCAAGAAGATTGCACGTGATCACGCCAAAGAAAGTAAATCGAACTAATTAAACGACAAGCACATGGAAAATCTGGAATTCAACAAAAATGAAGACCAGTATAAGCAGATCATTTATCAGCTAGATACAAAAGCAAAAAAAACAAAACTGGGTGGAGGTGAGAAGAAGATTGATGAACAACATCAAAAAGGAAAACTGACTGCCCGTGAGCGTATAGAATACCTGACAGACAAAGGTTCTGATTTTTTAGAAATTGGTTTATTTGTTGGTGAAGGTATGTACAAAGAGCAAGGTGGTTGCCCCTCTGGTGGTGTGGTAGCTGGTCTGGGATATGTACAGGGTCGACTTTGCATGATTGTAGCCAATGATGCCACTGTTAAAGCAGGTGCCTGGTTTCCGATTACAGCCAAAAAGAATTTGCGTGCACAGGAGATAGCAATGGAAAACCGCTTGCCGGTTATTTACCTCGTAGATAGCGCAGGAGTATTTCTGCCTATGCAGGATGAAATTTTTCCCGACAAAGAACACTTCGGCAGACAGTTTCGCAACAATGCAAAAATGTCGGCTATGGGTATTGTGCAAATAGCAGCTATTATGGGCAGTTGCGTAGCCGGGGGAGCTTATTTGCCCATTATGAGCGATGAGGCCATGATCGTTGATAAAACAGGTTCAATATTTTTGGCGGGCTCTTATCTGGTAAAGGCTGCTATTGGCGAAGACATAGATAATGAAACACTGGGAGGAGCAACAACACATTGCGAAATTTCTGGTGTTACTGATAATAAGTTCCCTAACGATCAGGCTTGTCTGGATTATATCCGTTCCATTATGGGTAAAATCGGAGCTTTTGAAAAAGCAGGCTTTGATCGTGTTGAGCCTAAAGCACCCGCTTTTAATCCTAAAGAAATTTACGGTTTATTTCCGAGCGATCGGGTGAAACCTTACGATACGGTAGATATTATTCATCGTATTGTTGATGAAGGTTCATTTGATGAGTACAAAGCCTTATATGGTAAAACCATTGTTTGTGGCTTTGCACGTGTTAACGGTTGGGCTGTTGGTATTGTAGCCAATCAGCGCAAAGTAGTAAAAAGTAAAAAGGGCGAAATGCAAATGGGTGGTGTTATCTACTCAGATTCGGCAGATAAAGCAGCCCGTTTTATCATGAACTGCAATCAGCGTAAAATACCCTTGGTCTTTTTACAGGATGTAAGTGGTTTTATGGTGGGTAGTAAATCGGAGCATGGTGGTATTATAAAAGACGGTGCTAAAATGGTGAATGCCATGGCGAACAGTACGGTACCTAAGTTTACCATCATCATGGGTAATTCCTATGGTGCCGGTAACTACGCCATGTGTGGTAAGGCTTATGATCCACGACTGATAGCTGCATGGCCTACAGCCCAGATTGCGGTAATGAGCGGTGCATCTGCTGCAAAAACACTGTTGCAGATCAGGGTAGCTTCTTTAAAAGCACAAGGCAAAACTATTGGCAAGGAAGAGGAAGAGAATCTATTAAAAGAAATAACTGATCGTTATAACGATCAGCTAAGTCCCTATTATGCAGCATCGCGTTTGTGGGTTGATGCCGTTATAGATCCTGCGGAAACCAGAAAATGGATTTCTATGGGTATTGAGGCTGCCAATAATGCCCCCGTTGAAAAATTCAATGTGGGTGTTATTCAAACCTAGCCTGAGAATAAATCAATTTTGTAACTTGGATTTATAAAAGGAATACAATTTTGCAAGAGTCAGAACTTAAGGCATTAGTTTCTTTATTAGATGATGAGGACGAGCAAATCGTTGCGCACATTGAAGAGAAGATACGCTCTCTTGGAAAAGAGATAATTCCTTATTTGGAGCAAGAGTGGGAGAGCACTTTTAATCCAGGCCTACAGAGAAAAATTGAAGACCTGATACATATCCTCCAATTCCAAGTATTAAAGGAACGACTACAAGACTGGTACGAAGATCCTGAGCAGGATTTGCTGACAGGACTTTGGTTGATTTCTACCTATCAGTATCCTGACCTTGAGTTGTCTAAACTTAAACAAGACTTAGAGCAAATTTATTATGAAGCCTGGCTTGAGTTTAGGCCAGACTTACACCCCTTTGATCAGGTGAAAGTGATTAACAGTGTGTTTTTTAATAAACTCAAGTTTGGTGCTAATACAAAAAACTTCCATTCTCCGGGAAACTCACTTATCAATATTGTGTTAGAAACCAGAAAGGGAAATCCGATTTCACTTTGTGTCATCTATATGCTGGTAGCGCAGAAATTGAAGTTGCCTATTTATGGTGTTAATCTGCCCAATCTTTTTATTCTCACCTTTAAAGATGAAAAAGTTCAATTCTATATTAATGCGTTTAATCGTGGTCTTATTTTTTCAAAACAGGATATTGAGAACTACATACATGAACTGAGATTAACGCCTCAGGAATCTTTTTTTCAACCTTGTTCAAGTTTAGAAATAATACGCAGAACGCTGCGCAACCTGGTAATGTCCTTTGATAAAATGGGTGAACACGCCAAAGCAGAGGAGGTAAAGGAATTGCTGTTAATCGTAGCCGATGCGGCAGATCTGGGTGTATAACAATTACAATATTTTATTTCTGCTGAGATTCAAAGACAGGTTTGCTTTGAATAAAAGAGCCACAGACATCAAAGATTTTCGTTTATGTATCTGTGAAAATCTCTGGTATCTGTGGCTGTAAAAGTATAGCAACTTATTCCTTATCTAAAAAAGGATATCTGTAATCAACAGGCGTTACAAAAGTTTCTTTAATGGTGCGCATACTTACCCAACGCAACAAGTTCACTTTAGCACCTGCCTTATCATTCGTGCCCGAACCTCTTGCCCCACCAAAAGGCTGCTGCCCCACCACTGCACCAGTAGGCTTATCGTTGATGTAGAAGTTACCAGCGGCATGTGTAAGTTTTTTAGTGGCCAGTTCAATCGCATAACGATCTTTAGCCATAATTGAACCAGTTAATGCATAAGGTGAGGTGCTGTCAACCAATTCTAAAGTCTGTTCAAAATTCTCGCTGTGGTAAACATACACTGTTAACACCGGCCCGAAAATCTCTTCGCACATGGTTAACGAAGATGGATCCTTAGATTCGATAACCGTAGGTTCAATAAAATACCCTTTTGATTTATCGTATTTGCCTCCGGCAATAATCTCATTCAATGGATTTTGTCTTGCTTTTTCGATGTATCCGGTGATGGTGTTGAATGCTTTCTCATCAATAACCGCATTGATAAAGTTTCCGAAATCTTCAGTCGGCCCCATTTTCATACTTTTCAGATCCTCCAACAAGTATTTTTTTACGTCATCCCACAAATTAGACGGAATGTAAACACGAGATGCCGCTGAACACTTCTGCCCCTGGTATTCAAAAGCTCCTCTTGAAATGGCCGTAGAAACCTGTTTGGCATCGGCACTCTTGTGTACCATGATAAAATCTTTACCACCTGTTTCACCAACAATGCGTGGATACGATTTATACTTATGAATGTTATTGCCAATGGTCTTCCACATGTTTTGAAATACACCCGTGCTGCCCGTAAAGTGTAAGCCTGCAAAGTCTTTGTGGTTGAAAATTACTTCACCTGCATCAGGGCCACTGACATACACCAAGTTGATTACACCATCAGGTAAACCTGCTTCTTTCAAAACCTGCATGATTACGTTGGCTGCATAGATCTGTGTGTTGGCAGGTTTCCACACTACAGTGTTGCCCATCATGGCCATACTGGTAGGAAGGTTACCTGCTATGGCTGTAAAGTTGAAAGGCGTAAGGGCAAAAGTAAAACCTTCCAGCGGTCTGTATTCCATTCTGTTCCAGATGCCTGGCCCTGAATCTGGCTGATCGCTGTAAATCTCGCTCATGAAATGCACGTTATAGCGCAGGAAATCAATCAGCTCGCAGGCAGAATCTATCTCAGCCTGAAAAGCATTTTTAGATTGTCCCAGCATAGTAGCTGCGTTAATTTTATAACGGTATGGGCCAGCTAATAATTCTGCGGCCTTTAAAAAGATACTCGCGCGGTATTCCCAATCAAGATTTGCCCAAAGTTCTTTAGCACCCATGGCAGCATTAATGGCCTGCTCAACATGACTCTTATCACCTTCGTAAAAATAGGCTAATACATGCTGGTGGTCATGTGGTGGGTGTAAGGATTTCTTTTTATCAGTTCTCACCTCTTCACCACCAATGTACATGGGGATATCAAGTGTTTTTGCACGGGCTTCTGCTAATGCTTTTTGTAAGAGCGTGCGTTCTTTTGAACCTGGTGCATAGTTGAGAACAGGTTCGTTTTTTGGGGCGGGTACTTTAAAAAATCCGTTCATATATAAAATTCAAAATTCAAAATTCAAAATTAGTGATATTCAAAATTAAGTAATTGAAGCCAACAGTATTAAAGAATTAGCTGTAATTCATTTAAGTTAACAATCTCATGATGCGGGTTTTGATCGTGGTTTATCGCTTTTGGATTATAAAAAACTGCATCTACGGAAGCATTTAAGGCACCTGCAATATCGGTTTCCAGGTTATCACCGATCATTACAGCTTCGCTGGCCTCATGCGCATGAAGGCCTAAGGCATAATCAAAAATTTCGCGTGCTGGTTTCTTATGCCCCGCCTGTTGAGAGGTTACTACATGCTTAAAATAATGAGCAATTTTTCCTGAAGCCAGTTTCATGTGTTGTGCTTCATCAAAGCCATTAGTAATCAGCGATAAAGAATATTTTTCATTTAAATAGTTAAGTGTATCAATAGCTCCTGGTAATAATGCTCCTTTGCGCGGACAGCTGTACAGATATTCGTGTGAGAGTTTGGCTATTAAATCTTCGTCAGTTATTTCGAAGGGAGCGAGAATTCGCTTAAATCGCTCGGCACGGATTACCTCGCCTTTAATCAAGCCTTTGTCATACTGCGACCATAAATCGCTATTTACCTCAGCGAAAATTTCGTGAAATGCACTGAGCGATGTTACGCCTCTTTTTTGTAACTGATGACTATCGTAAAGTTCTTCCAAGGTCTCACGCGAATTAGTTTCAAAATCCCAGAGGGTATGATCAAGATCGAAGAAAATGGTTTTGTATTTTTTAGTATTCACAACTTATAAGTTAAGGGCAGATTGTTATCGAAATATTGGTGAGAAGCAATCGTCAATTAGTTTTCAGCCATTGTTGTACTTGTATTTTATTTACAGCTAACTCCCTATTGGTAAAAAGAGTTTGGTAAACCTCCAGATCTTTTTGCAATTGCGGGTCTTTCTTCAAAAACTGAAAAATCTGGCCAATAATATCTTCCACTTCATCCTTTAATTGATAAAAAACCCAGTGATTATAACGCTTGTGCGATAGAATACCTGCATTTTTCAGGTATATCAGGTGTCGCGAGGTTTTTGCCTGCGTAAAATCAAGGATTTTCTCCAGGTCTGCAATGCACATTTCTCCATTTTCGAAGATCAGAAACAGTATTCGGAGGCGAGATTCATCGGCACAAGCCTTAAAAATTTGCGATCCTAGGGTGAGATTGAAATTTTTTAACCGCATGGCACGTTTTATGCCCAACAAAGGTATGGAAATTAGGCACTTATCACTGCCCTGTCTATATTTGAGAAGCTAAAAAAGATAAGAATTTGTGAAGAATAAGGCTTTAATTTTATTTATCCTGGTTTGTTCGGCAGCGTTATTCTTTACCAATAGCCAGGCGCAGGGACAAAAGCGCTTAATACAATTATCCGGTATAGTGTTAGGCCCCGATAGTACCCAAGGTGGTATACCGGGTGTAAATATTTATGTGCCTAAGGCAGGAAGAGGTACCCCCACCAATGCCATGGGCTTTTTCTCTATGCCGGTTCAGGTTGGCGATAGCGTGGTAATAAGTGCAGTGGGTTACGAACGCCAGTATTATATAATTCCTAATCATACTTCAGAATTTTTAACACTTATTTTCGAACTCAGTGAAGATGTTACTTACTTAAAAGAACTTACCGTACTGCCATTCCCCACGGAAGAAGTTTTTAAAGAAGCTGTGTTAGCGCTTAACCTGCCTTTAGATGACGCTGCTTACGATAAAAATAATTTAGATGCAGAACTCTTGGCTCTAATCTTAAAGACTACGCCCATGGATGGTTATTCGAATCAGCGCTACATGTTAGATCAGCTTAACTACACGCAATCATCCAAATATGTGCCCATTACCAATCCACTGCTGAATCCATTTAACTGGGCTAAGTTTATTCAATCGCTTAAGCAGAATAAAAAGAAGAAATAATTATTTATTCAAAATACCTCAGCAACGATTGAGTGTATTAGCTTAATTTATTTTCTGATCAGTATTCAGTTGATCGTTGTTGAATACTATGATTACCTTCTCACTATCCATACAAATTCTAATAGCTTGTCAAGCTCGACTTAGGACAATTGCTATTGTTTTATCGATATAATACTGCGCATCGAAAAGTAATCTTGCATCAGGCAGAGTTTTTATTTATTCTATGTGAGTGCATATCGCCATGTTTAATTAGTGCTCACTGCACATGAAAATTCATCAAGCAGGAGTTTAAAAAGAAAAAGTATCACCTTATGTTGTTTAAGGTTCATTCTTAATTGAACCAACGGTAGAGTAATGCGTACAAAATTCGGCTGTTTTCTCAGGTATTTAATTACTTATCTCACAAATCAATCAATTGATGTTGTATAAAGTTCAAAACTTCTCATTGTAAAATTTCTCTCATCAATTTTGCATGGCAGCAATTAATAAGGGAATCCTGCCAAAATAGAATTAGCAAAATTGATTACTATGAAAATAAAAATTACACTTTCTCTATTCATTATAGCTTTGTGCGCATGTACATCTTTTGCACAACTATCCGTTGGTGCTAAAGTAGGTGCTAACCTTAATCAGTTTAATCAACCCGGAACAGTATTTGGATTTACCGGGGGTGCATTCGTAAAGTACAAAGCTCTTTCTTTTTTAGATATCAGGGCAGAGGTACTCTACAACCAACAAGGTGGTGCTAGACAAGATTATCAACGCGATTACTCCTGGATTGGCGGTAATGTATCCTATGTTACTTATACAAATCGCTCGGTTGTTTTGCACAATCTCGAAGTTCCATTATTACTAGAGCTATCTCATCCTTCTTTTTCTGACGAATACATTTCCCCAAGGCTTGTGGTAGGGGCAGCCTATGGCATGAATCTTAGTGCCTATGAGCAACACGATAAGATGTACTATTTTACCAATAGTACGATTCCTTTTGCGAATACTTCAGACGAAAGCGAAAATGTGGGATCTAATTATACACAAAATCAATGGGGCATTGTTGCCGGTTTTGCACTAGACTTTACCAGCGGAGACCAAACCTGCACGTTTGAAGTACGCTACCGCAAGGGACTTAATCAACTGAATAATTTAAGCTATGTAGTTCCACCTCTAGATGGTTTGCCGGGCACCGTAGGACAAGAGGGCGATCTCTACACGTCTACTCTCACCATTAGTTTCGCCATGACGCTATTTAAATTTTAATATAACTCCACAAGTAAAACTAAAACCAATTAACACTATGATTCTAAGAAAACTAAAACTTTTTGGCATGATAGCCATTGTTGCTTCGGTAACAATTCTTGCCTGTAAAGATGATTTTACAGAAGAGGATTTTCTAAAACTCCAAAATGAGCTGGCTAAAGAAAAGGAAAAGAGAGACTCTGCTTATCTGGAGGCCATGACGCGTGAACAAGCTGAATCATTTATTGCTGCCCTAAATGAAGCTGGTGATTTATTATCTATTACAGTATTAGTGAGAGACGATAATACGCCTGTTGCCGGAGTTAGTGTATCCATTGCTTCTGGTTCTGCAGAAATTACAAATGGCCGCACTAAAGAGGAGGTAACTGTTGTTACGGATGCCTCAGGTCGGGCTGTTTTTGAACGCGTAACTATTGGTGATAATGTTATCTCTTTGTCCAAAGCTAATTACGTTTCAGCTTCAGCTCGTGTTGACTTTGGTAACCCTCCGGTACCAGTTGCGATTGTTACAACAATTAATGGTACTTCAGTAACACGTTACATCGCTCCTGCAAAACGCTTTGAAAACTTTGCATTACCACTTTATTCAGAATCTGCCACTGAGGGTAATACCGCTGTCATACAGGGGACTTTCCGTATTGAGAATGATTTAACGAATGATCCTAACGCTATGGATCCAATCCCTGCAGGGCTTGAAATTGCTGCCAACTTAAGTACTGCTTTGGCTAATGCTGGTGCTATTACTTCTTCTTGTAACTGTGTAGCGGATTATCGTTTCACTGGTGGAGAAGGATCGCTGGGTGTAGCAACTGTTAATACTACGACAGGTGCTTTCTCTATGCGCGTACCTGCTACGGCTAATGGACTTAACATCGGCATGATTTACCCCACTGTTCTAGGTACGCAACGTATAGCGGTAAGACGCCTGAATGGTGTTGACATTACCCCGGAGTTCAGGCAGGTGCCAGTGCGGTGGGATGCCAATGCAGTTGCTACTTCAAATATTCCTCAAATACCTGGTGCGCGTGCAGTATTCACTTACAATGGAGGTAGTGCACCAGCCCCGGCAGGTAGAGGTTTTACCATTACAAACTTTACACCAGTAGCAAGACCACTTAATACAGGGGTTGTTTCAAGTACTGGAAATACTACTCTTGGTAACAACACCACCTATAGAATTAATTCTAGAGGATTAGGGTACACAAGTGCTCCGACAGTCACAATCAATGGCGGTGGCGGTTCTGGAGCAACAGCAGAAAGCTTTTTGAGAATTCTTGTGAATAGTGTAAACATCACTAATGGTGGTTCAGGATATGCCGCTAATAACCATTTCATTGAATTTACCTATATTGATGAGAACGGTGTAGTAACTCCTTACGCACAAACTGATAACTTTATGCCTAATGGAGGTTCATTACCTACAGGGTTAAGACCACTACCTAACGTACTTGGCTTTGCTCCAAATGGTCCATTTGTAAGCCCTAATCAAATTCAGGGGATTGGTATTAGAGTAATTAATGCGTTTACTGGACTTCCAGTTACACCAACAACCCCTGCCACAATTGTTGTGGATCGAGTTACAGAATTAGGGGGAATTGAAATTGTAAATGGGGGAACCGGTTACACCTCCGCTCCAACCATCACACTAACAGAAGGCGGTTCACCAACAAGCAACGCTTCCGTTTCTGTCCCTGCCTTCAGAACACAATTTAACTTTAGCTTGCCAACGAACGTGGCTACAACACCTTATCGTGTCCTGCCAAGTGATATCCAATTTGTTTATCCTTCAAATGCTGTAGATGGGCAGACTATTGAAGTTAGTGCCAAGGTTGACTTAATAAATCCTATAGGAAACACTGAATCAGCAAACCAAGATTTAATTGTAAACCTTAGAACGGATGGTACGAATATACTTTCGCTTAATGAAGGCTTTAGTTTTAGAACTAACCGATTCTGGACAGCACCACCTTCAGTTTCTGTTGTTGATAGAGTTATAGAATCAGCCGCGGTTAATCTTACTATAAATGCTGTTGGCGAGGTTTCATTTAATAATCCAGTCGGTGACGTAGCTAACAATAGCCAGTTAATACCTGTTGCAGCTAATACCATTACCGGTCAGGGATATGATGACATTAGCGTGGCTGTTGTACCAACCATCACTGGTGCTCCAGGTAGTGGTGCTGTATTTAATCTTACGACTACGCAAAACGTTAATTCCAGATTAGTAACTTGGGGTGGAGCTACAACACGTTTAAGCGCTGGCGCTGGCTATTTAGTTAACCTTAACAGGACTAATACAGCACGAAACTACACAGGAGGTACGACTCCAATTACTGTACAAACAGGTAAAGTGTACAATTTAACTATTGATGCGGGTACAGGTGTGCGTTTAGAAGCTATTGAGAACTAAGTTTTATATCGAAGTCTGATGAAAAAAAGCAGGCTTCGATTTTTTTGCATCTTTAAACAAAAGCTCTTGAATAAAGGGCTTTTGTTTTTCATACTATTATTTCTCATTTGAATATGTCTCTCTTCAAATTGGACTCATAAAAAGATACTTCATAATGCTGAGCAGTTAAATTATATATCCTAGGCTTAAAACAAAAAAGTCCTGACGGCACCGTCAGGACTTTTGCTCTTCCTCTTGGGCTTGAACCAAGGACCCCCTGATTAACAGTCAGGTGCTCTAACCAGCTGAGCTAAGGAAGAGTATATTTTTAAGTACTCATTGTCAACATTTCAATTCTTCCTTTTGGGCTTGAACCAATCCCGACTCATCGGGACTGATTAACAGTCATCGCGCTTTGCGTGATAACCAGCTGAGCTAAGGAAGAATATTAACTATTCCCTAAAATTTGGGAGTGCAATATTACAGCTTTGATCATAATATTTCCAATAACTACCATAAAATTTCATTAAAAAACCTATTATTTATGAAGCTTCTTACCTCCACTAAAGAAAACGGGTTGCAATTTCTTATTCTTTATGTAACTTTGGTATACAAAGTACTTTTAAATGAAAGAAGTTAACGAATACCAGCAAGACATTGCTTCGATTCGCTCCATCATGGAACGGTCTGTAAAATTTGTGTCACTGAGTGGTTTCTCAGGTGTTTTGGCAGGTATTTACGCCCTGGTTGGGTCGATAGCAGCTTATTTTGTTATTTATTACCCTTACCTACCCTTTGGTTTTCGCTTCTATTACATAGATGAAAAAACCACAATTATTAAATTATTTGCCATTGCAGTGATTGTATTGACAGCCTCATTACTTACTGGCTACTTAATGAGTGCACGTAAAGCAAAAAAACTTGGGCTTACAGTTTGGAACAGCACCAGTCGCCAACTAGTTATTGATTTATTAATTCCTTTATTGTCAGGGGGTCTGTTTATTATAATCCTTGCTCTAAAAGGATACTTCGTCCTTATTTCTTCGGTTTGTTTATTGTTTTACGGACTTGCACTAATCAATGCCAGTGGCAGAACATTTAAAGAAATCAAATACCTGGGTATTTTTGAAATACTTTTAGGCCTTACATCTGCATTGTTCCCTGGCTTCGGACTTATTTTTTGGTCGATAGGTTTTGGTGTATTGCATATTATATATGGTATTTTAATGCACTATCGATACGACCAGTGAAAAATCCTTTTGATAATCTTGATAAAACACTGGAACACAGGCTAAGATTGCAAATTATGTCTGTGCTTATTGCTAATGAGTACGCTGACTTTAATTCCTTAAAAGAAATGCTTGGTGTTACTGATGGCAATCTAGCCTCTCAGATGAAGGCCCTTGAAAAAGAGAAATACATCAGTGTAAATAAATCGTTTAACGATAGAAAGCCTGTTACTAAATATAAAGCGACTGAAAAAGGTAAGAATAGTTTCAGGAAACATCTTGATGCCCTGGAGGAAATTCTGCGTCAACAAAAGAAATAGTTTCAATTTAATATTAATTGTTGTTGATACTTGGGGTGGCTAATACTAAAAATTCTGCACTATAAATTCAGTAGTTTATTATTAAGTGCAAATACCTATGAGTGTTATTCTCATACGATGTTTAGTAAATCATCTTTTCTAATTTACGTATTTCCACTGATGCCTTGATTATTTTATTCAATTACCTTAAAGCAAAAATTAGGTTATGGATGAAGTTACCCGTAAGAAGTTAAACCTGTTGGTTCACCTTGCTAAAATTGATGGAAGATTTGATGAAACAGAAAAAGAAGTATTCAATAGTCTCTTAAGTGAGACAGGTTTATCATCTTCAATCATGACAGACAAGGTACTACCAATTGACTTGAATGATTTTAAAGAAGTGCCAACCAAGACAGATATTCTCTATTGGTCATTGAGAATTATAAAAGCTGATGGCATCATTCATCCTGACGAGGCTGCGTATTGTAAAGCGCTTGCTGTTAAACTTAATTATAAGCCGGAAGTAGTAGATCATTTCACCATAAACGAATTAGGTGAACGTGCTGATTTCATTGCTACCGCGCGATTATTTGCTGCAAAGTCTATCTGATTACTTTGCCTTACTACGTATATCTACGTAAGTACTTGCACGGCTGTTTGGGATTTTTATAATGGTTAATTTTCCTACTGTATTTCTCACGCATCAGTAGGCCATGAAAACACCATATCAGCTACCCGTTTATTTCGATTCGCATCCCTTGCCCATGGTATTGTACGATGTCCGGGATCTATCAATCGTAGAGGTTAATAAAGCGGCCATTAAATCTTTTGGATATACCGAACGCTTCCTGACGGCACAGCAGATTACTCAATTGATTGATGAGGTTGATACAAAATTTCTGAAACTTAAACTTAGCAAAACAAAGAAAAGAACGAATGTCCTGATAAATACAAAAAAGAGTAAGACTGTTTTAGATGTATTGCTGCATCCAGTAAGTGTCAAGCCCGGTAATTATGCACTGGTAGAGTTTCATACGAATTCAAATAATAACATTGACCTTAATGCTGCTTATGATTTACAGTTTAAGCAAGCTGTTGAAAGTTCGTCTATAGTATCGATTGCTGATGTGCGCGGAAATATCACTTTTGTAAATGAAAATTTTATCCGTATTAGCGGATATTCAGAACAAGAGCTCATGGGCAATAATCATCGACTGATCAACTCCGGGTATCATCCTAAAAGTTTTTGGACAGAAATGTGGAAGACCATATCGAAAGGGAAAAACTGGAGAGCGGAAGTAAAGAATAAAGCTAAAAACGGAAGCTACTATTGGGTTGATACTTTTATTATGCCATTGGTAAATGAGAAGGGAAGAATTACTGAGTTTCTTTCTATTCGAAATAATATTACTAAAAGAAAAACTGAAGAGGAGAATAATAAATTAATTGCGGAGCGCCTTAGTGAAACCATGCATTTTGCTCGAATGGGCACTGCAGAATTGAATCTGGAGACCAATTCACTTGAGCTTAGCAGTGAGTTGTTGGAATTGTTACAAGAAGATGACACAAGTATTAGAACAGTGTTACTTGGCGATTTTCTTGACAAGTATATAGTACAAGAGGATATTCCGATAATCTATGAGAAAATCAGCTCAGGAACTCAACACGTAGATTTGGGGGCGGATGATTTTGTGGTA